>Ga0209780_1000925_pt1 | contig 17878 bp, 10 predicted proteins | sample WorMetexBAHAMAS2_FD_187384 | JGI IMG/M metagenome (GOLD analysis project Ga0209780, IMG submission 187384) | Marine gutless worms symbiont microbial communities from Max Planck institute for Marine Microbiology, Germany - Inanidrilus exumae... | ecosystem: Host-associated > Annelida > Digestive...
GTATATCCTATTATTTTAAATATTTTTACATCCTCGACACATACGATCCCGTGGGAAGTGAAACGTTGAAAGAAAATAGGCCTAAACGAAGGAACGTTTATCAGAGGTCAGACGTCTCATAAACAGCGCTGAATGCTGAAGCTCGAATCAGAAACAGCACTGAAATTTAAAATTGAAAAACTGCACGCCTAATCCTCCTGACAAAGAGGTGACCAGATGATGTTTTGAAGAAGTCCAAAGTATGGACTGCAGTAGGTTCCAGCGGCGGATCCAGAAATTGAGTGAGGGGGCACCTTCAATGTCTGTTTCTTGGCGGCAAAGGCACCAAGCCTCGACGCCGAAAGCGTCGACTGCGAAATGCATGCCGACGGTGTCGAGGGAGTGGGGAATGGGTATCCCCCTCCCCAGCCGACTAGGGGCTCTGGAGAAGCGTGGTAAGCTCCCCCAGCGGGGTCCGGGGCATAGCCCCGTTACAACACTGGACAACTTCAGTTACAAACTACTGTATCCATTTTACTAACACATTTCTGATGGTGATGGTTAGATTCATCAATGACATTAAAGAGTCACTTCGAAACTGCCCAAAATTTCAACCTGTACAGTTACTGTTCAACTTTCACATGTGGAGTATTATAACATATTGATTATATAATAACTATAATATTAGGCCTATAATAAGGTAACACTGGATAGATTTGTTTCATGTTACAATAAATGTGTTGAGTGTTTCTTTGGCTTTCCTAAATATAGTAGTCTGTCGTCAGTTTTGTTGCAGCTTGGTCTACCAACCTGTAGTACTCTCTTACATAAGTATAAGTTCTGGTTTTGTAGATTTCTGGAAAGTTCAGTTAGTTTGTGATGTTAAGTGCAGCTTTAGTACTTGACTCTACTACTTGTATGAGATGTTTAGCATTTGTTTCTTTCTTTTTTTCTGTTTGTGTGATTGTTTGTATGTTTGTGTGCTATGGGCTGCGGTTAAAGTAAGCCGGAACGCCATTCCGGGGCCCCGAATTTGCACAGTTCCGGGGCCCCTAAACAACTAAAAATAAGCGGGAACGCACGTTCCAAGGCCCCATAGGCCAACATGTGTAAAAAGGCTAGTATACTAACCTGCGTTTTAAGAGTTTGTTCGATTTGCATTTAGTTGTACCATTTGACGATCTGTTTCTTGCAGCTATATTGCAGTTTTTACATAATTACAGTGTACATATGTTATAGTGTGCGTCCTTTGACTACTTCAGCGTAGACTGCGAGAAGCAGTCTATGTCGAATGGACAACTCCGCCCGGGGTCGTCCTTTAGCATTGGGGCCCCTAGAGAAGCAGGCTGCCCCACAGTTTAAGAGAGTTCCGAGGCCCCAAATAGTATACTTTAACAACTGGCTATGGGCTCATGCCTGAAATAAACGTTCATTCATTATAAATGCAGCATTATACTGCGAAATTTTGTCACCAATTTTAGACAAAGTATCGAACAAATATTCACTAGTAATGAAAAAAAATTAGTCTCCAATAACCAAAACACCAATCTGATAATCATACCACTGCTACACGTAAACATATGTCAAAAACAGATGCAAAATACCATGTCAACAACCCTTTACAGTATTGTAAAAATACTGTAAATCTTGCTATACAAATATCATATATTCCAAAAAAGCATTCCATAAATTAATGTAATAATCACAAGCAAACTGGTTGACTAACTCTCCGAGCACAAATAGGTCACTGAACACTTTCACAACCCATGCCGAGCAGAGTGTATTCAATGTCACAACGTGTATATATGCGCAAAATTTATCAAGAATGCCTTAAATGTACGCTACAGAGCAAACAAGTGGGTAAGTTTATGGTACGTATACCATACACCGTTATTAATGGTCATTTTGGCTGAATCTGGGCTAGCCAGTTTACAATTTTTCATCAGAGAAACTGATGCTAAAGTTTCTTATGGCTGAATGCACTTTATGAAGACAACCAAATGAATCACTGGTATTGTCGGCTGGGCAAAGCACCGTGCACTTAGCATCAAAAATTCACTCCAAAGCATTCAACAGACAACGGTCTGAGTCTAGCAAGAAAACAGTTATAACGTAGACAAGAGCTCAGCAAGTGCTGAGATAAGCAACGGGGTCGAATTACACTGAAAATGCCTATTCAAGCCTAGAAGGCCAGTCGTTACTAGGGGCGACAGATTTTGAGGTCACGTGGCTTTAAAACAAGTTGTACTGACCTTAGTTTGCATAAAACTGGTAATTAATTCATGGTGATTTGCGCCTCCGGAGAAAAGTTATTGCAAGAAGCGATTGGTATATGCCATGGCTGGGTATACCCGATCGCTAAAAATTCTATGCACTGACAAAAAATGCATTAAAATGTTATGAGAAACTACTGACAAACAAGGGTTCGCTGGAAATTAGAATAACAAGTAGCTCATCTGTCGCTGACAAACCCGCGCGACGCGCTGCATCACGGCAAACGGCAAAATTTTAAAGCAGTCACGTGACCATAACCACACCCCTTTTGTGGGTGATATGTCATCCTGTTGCATAGAATTGATATAGCCTACCTGTGTATAAAATTTGACGACTTAAGGTTCAGCCGTTCCAGTGATATGATTGAAGCCCCAAAAATTTTTAATGGGTCACATGACCTGACCACGCCCCTACGAGGGACGGTTTGTCGTCGGTAAGCTGTGACTTGCACATTCAACCTGTACATCAAATCTGAAGTCTTTGCCATCACCATTTACGAAGATGTATAAAGCAACGCAAATTAAGGTAGTAAAGGTCACCCAAGGCTATCGGCAACATAACCATTCGATAGAGCGCATACAACTTCCTATTCAAATTCAACAGAAAGTATAAGGCTATCTTGTACCGTTTTCAAAATATTATCGCTTATTTTCCAAAAGTTAGAAAGGACACGTGACAGAGACCATGCTGCTTTCAGGGACAATTTGTCGTCCGTAGGCTGGGACTTGCTATGATCAACATGCACACCAAATTTGAAGTCTCTAGCTTAAGCCATTCCAGAGATACCTTAGGGAGACTAAATATTTAAAATGGGTCACGTAACGTGACCATACCCATTTCAGGGACAGTTTGTCATCTGTAGGCTGGAACTCAGGGCCAGTTCATCCATGAGACTACTGAGGCTGAAGCCCGATAGGGGACCGGACCACCCGGTACAACAAAAATTTACAAAGTAGGACTAGGACCACTTTGGGCCTTAAAATTTCTAGATAGAAAATTTGCGGTCTACTAAAAATTTTTGGTCTTTTAAAGTTCTTGGAATCTGATGCCTTAGTCGACAATTTGAACGTTTGACTTGGTATAAATGGACGTTTGACGTACGTATGTAGTCACATTATCCGGAAAAAACAGCGCCCCGCAGTCACTTTCAAGCCTTAGGGCCCAGAGGGAGCATGATCCGGCCCTGCTGGAACTTGCTATGTTCAACCCACATACCGAATTTGAAGTGTCTACGATTACCCGCAACGAAGAAATGAAAGGCAGAAATTGGATTTTACTGGCCAAAACAGCAAAAATCGCGCTTTGTGCCATCATTTGGGGGACTTAGCAGTAACGTACATGGTTCATCTATGGCTCGTTGGAAAGCGCGCGGTCGACTTCCTATTAGTGCATGTTGAACGTTTTTTCGTCAGCTCTCACGGTTGAGGCGCTATGAGCGGATATTGGTCAAAATTGTGGTGTTCGAAATGGGGGTGGGTCACTTTTGGCGCAAATTTCAGGGGAAAGGGGGGTCGTACATCAACAGCTGTTGGCGTCAGAAAACTAGAGTCCCTGGGCTATCACGTGGTGTTGTTTGCGTGATCCTACGTTTAGCCGTTTTGATACAATACCGGCGTGTGACAGACAGAGATACACAGGGGCACACGACGACGGCTAATACCCATGCGTAGCTAGCACCGCGCGGGTAAAAATGATGACAATGACAAAGATATTGATCAAATACTGGAAATAACTGAAAAACGAAGTAAGAATCATTAAGGTTTAACAGACCAGTGACCACATCAACAGGTCAGCTTATCCTAAGGGTTGCGTATCTGTGTGACTTTTGTGTATTATGGTTAACCAATAAAACTAAATGTATCTAGTCGGTTTTTGGCATGAAGGTTACAACACACGTCAATGACTTTATACTGTAAAACCCTTTAATTTTGGCCGCCTAAAAGTTGGCGACTTCACATGCAAAATTATTTTGGCGCTTTTCATTTTGGGGAAATCGTACGATTCCAACACACGAGTAATGCCAACTAAAGTTGGCGAAGTACTGATATTCACGCCGTTTAATTTAGCGGTTTCGTTTAGCTCGCAAAATTTGTGAAATAAAAGGCACGCGAACGTAAGGGGTTTTATAGTATTAGACAGGGTCTGGATCTGGCCATGGAAAAGGAAACGTCCCACCAAAGGTGGGGTGCTGGACTTGGAAAATTCCTGTCTGTCACTGTGACACGGTGGGCTGTCCCAGCATTTGCCGAGCTCTTTTCGTCAGCGCCAAGAAGCCGGCGAGATTGTAGATCGGACGCCAGAAACTGAGTCAGAAGATGACACGCGGCCCATTATGGAAACTATCGAAGCCTCCGCCGACCCCGCCTGGTGGCATATTATCATCATCATCATCACTGCTATTACGATGATGCGAGAAAGTCTTCAGACGTGAATCGGAACGTACTGAGAGTTTCGAACGCCGGCGACGTTCTTTCTCCTACACATTGCATACCACACAATTGTATATAAATATTCTAGATTAAAGACTAACCAATCACATGGCAGTGGACGGCGCAGCCACCAACTGCTATCCAAAACTGCCACTGATGATGGTGAATATTATTTAGCAACCAAGCTCGCAGATGTCTAACCAATCACAGCATATTTACTGCGGCTCAATAACCTAAATAACCGATGACTTTCTCATGGACACACACACACGTGACCGAGTAAAATACCCGCACCATTAAAGTGGTCGGCAAAATGTGTTATAGAGAATGAGAGAGAATCAATAGCCCGATCAGCATGGAAAATGGGACGGTTTAACAAAACGTAATGTCGACAGTAACGAAAACAAGAGGCCAAAGGATTGTAAAAAGCCGCATCACAGGAGGTCGGATTTTCCATAGGGACAATGTAATTATTAAGGTTGTGACACTGACGAGTGTGGAGCATTGCATGCGGCTGCCTCAGTCTCGCTGACGCCGTTATTGATTTTTTTTGCTGAGCAAAGCGCCACAGCACTGACTCCCAATGCTTTTCAATGAGCTGAACAACCCCCAAAATTCCCCCTTCTCGTGGGGAATCGTGACGCTCGGGTAATACATGGTTCCATGTGCCCACCCAAGTCTACCCTTCAATCAGCATCTCTATCGGTTCAGCCGTTTTGTGCAGGTCTCACGAATGTAACCAACAGACACACCGACCAAGCTACTCCATCTGTAGCAATAGGTGTGTATGGAATGCAGGTACTGCACGCAATGCAGCCTAATAATACTCAACTAATAGAAAACAACCTGAAGGTAGAGTAGATTATCCTCGTCGACAATATCACAGAGATATCTATGCAGTGGCGGGTCGAGTGCGAAACCATCCGAGACACTGACATCAGTAAACGTGTCAGCCGCGATGCCAATGCGATGAAAAATCAACACGTAGGCGGTGTCACGCGAGAACTTGTGGGTGAGGTTGCGGATGCTATCAAACGATGCCCTCGTCACACGACTGTCATTAAACATGAACCAGCGATGCGCAAAGCAATCTTCGTCGCCATCTGCATCGGAACCGCAGAAAGACATGGTGCTCGATGGTGGGAGAGAGTGTCTTGCGTAGGAGAAATAGTGTCCCGCGTCGGAAGACGATCCCGAATGAACGATCACCCCAACAAGTCCGTACTTCTCCTCGCTAAATCCAGTCGGCGCTGACTCCGGATCCGCGGATCGCACCGGGATGCCGAGCACCAACGGATACTGTATGTCGGTGAAGATTTTCGAGTGGGCGCCGGTTTGGGCGTCGTATGAAAACCGCATCAGTGTTACAACGAGGTAAGTCGGAGCGGCGCATATTTCCACGTGACGTTCGCCGTCCTGAAGACCATCGCACGGACCGTTGCAATGATACTGGTTCTCACCTTCCAACCTCTCCGGCATAAAAAAACACTGCAGCAGACTGTTTAGCGATAGAGGTCCGACCATCGACGTAGACGATAATGATGATTTAGACTGAATGTCATCACTGGAGGATACAAGCGGGCAGCCGCCTACCATTGCCGGAGTGCTGTGCACGGACGACGAAGTCACTGCGGATGGAGGTACCGAATGTGACTCGGTTGGTATTGCCAGTGCGAGGTCCATGAAAGACTCAGTGCGAGATGACGACGTACCACATCGCAGGCAGCGGCACGTCATCGACAACAGTCCGGCAAAACTCCGCTCCACGAGCGACGGAGGGGAACGACCCTCGTCCGACGACACGGCAGAACTGGAGACACCGCCAGAAAACAACCCGGGCAGCGCCGTGGTCTTCGACTCCACTTTACGACCAGACGCCGAAGTCCGATGACGACCGTTCATCTCCTGCTCGTGAACTGTGTTCAGCAGATATCGGAGAAACTCGGAGCAGTCCTGCTGGACTCCGGGCACGAACCACGACGGGCGTGACTCTTGCACAAACTTCTCCGGCGAATATGCCGACCTCTGAATCAAACAAGCGTTAAGCACAAAAACTGGTTGAGAGAACGCTGCAATGGAAGTCTTCAAATCTGAAAATATTACACAAATAGAAGAAGCCAACACTCACAAGAGTGCAAAAACCCAAGCCAGCAATGTTTATTTGTGACTCGTGACCTTGACCTTTGACTCAAAAATAAAAGTTTCCAGGATTCATCGCAGAACATTCCCATGCCAAGTTTGTATCCTAGCTGCATCAATTTTTAGACATAATGCGGAAAACGGACAATCATACGAAAGTTAACGAAACGTCAGTGAACACTCTACCATCACGACTGCCATTGGCACGGACTGCCATTGGCACGGGTAATTACAGTAATAAGACACATAAACACTCAGTTTTATTGGCCGTCAACGGCAGTGGTTCGGCTTATCCTATGGGCTGTGTTTGAGACGTCAGTACATTGTAGCTAAATAGATCAAGAGTGAGTTAGTTTTACGTGTGAGGGTTATCACAGGACAGCTATCTTGTATAAGACTGGGATCCATATGCACCCACAGAAATAAATACCTTCCCAGAGGAGATAATGGACTTATGAAAATTGGCCATTCTTTGTGCCGCTGTTATTTAATTACGGTTTTAAATTCAGGTCTGTTTTCTGCCACGGTCAGCCAACCCAGCAGTTGCTTAGCTCTTTTCTGTAGATACTGATGGTGGCTGGGTCATCTAAAACAAAAACCTTCTGTGATAAATGCAGACTCACTATAGACCGAGACCGTTCCTGTCACCAAAATGGCTTTATTGAGTCACTTAACGTCACATAAGCACGAATAGCAGACAATGATTGAATGATACGACTGCAAGCCTACCGCCCACTGCAACAAATCACGCATGCACGTACACCTACCGGAGAAGCTCCACCTCTATTGTAAACTCCACCCAACATTACAGTGTCTGGCAATTTAACAGTAGAGATTTTGAGGACATTAAGTTGGTCGCGTGGCACAGTGGTAGAATGCCGGTCATTGGCTGGCGAACTTTCCCTGTCCTGCGCTCGGCCTGTAGCTGACGGGTGACCACTTATGTGGGTAAACCGTCCGCTATAGGTCAACCAACCAGGCCATCTCAGCCCTTCATCCCTTCGTGGTCGATAGATGTAAGCTGTAATTGGATGTCTGTTAACTTAGGGGTAACACCATCTGGAGAATGCTTACGAAGGAAAGGCAGGCAGGGTGTATTTGCAGATAAAACTGTGTGATCCATGCCTGCACGCTTTGAGATATACATAGTATATAAATACTCCTCCTTTCGTTTCCTTTAAGTTGAGAGCTGTGTATGGTACTGAAACAGTGAAGGTAACAAACATCGCCCGAGAAGAATTCTGGCAGATCTTCTCCCTAACCTGAATGTGCCAGATGCCATTAGTGAGGGCATGCATGCAGTAAAACACTGCTCCCACAAAATCCTCCAGCTCATAACTTCCGTTTTTTTAAAACCGGAGGTGCCTGCTAACACTGTATGTTGGGCGAGGTTACAAATTAGATCAGCCTTTCGCTGAGCGAATCGCTGAGCAAAAACTTCGGTCTGAGCGATCGCTAATCCAAATAATGACCTCAATATTCCAATTCAAACTGAGCGAATCGCTCAGTCCGAAAGTACCGCTGAGCGATTCGCTGAGCAGTAATTCTAGTCATTTCAGACTGAGCGAAACCACTTAGTCCAAAGTTAATCCGAACAATTCGGTCTCAGCGAAACCTAGGCAATACAAATAGATAGCTAATCTTTAGAGGATTAAAAATCGCTGAGCGAAAATCCACTTCATTTTTGGATTAGTGACAAGTAAAGAAATAAACAAATATGGCGATGATGGCAACTGATGCAATTGCAGCTGATATCTGGCTGCAACAACTATGCGTATTGGGTTTGCAATGACAGAAAGTGACTGGCTAGCGTTGCGGAGCCTTTCAGCTCAGCTAAAACACTAATGCAAAGTTGGGACTGAGACCAAAGTTGGCCGCTCAGATTATGGATAAGCTCGGTCTTTAGACTGAGCGAAAAGACTAATCCAAAAAGTGACCTCGCCCATTGGCTGTAAGAAGGCTGCATGTACTCAAGTTGAGATTAATACACAAGTCATCAGTGCACAGATGGCTTACTTGTGTGCCAGACAAGAGAGCAAACACCTGCTGAAGACTCATGTGCATCGTCTGAGCAGCTGATGGTACAGATGAAAGAACATCACGACGGAAACTGCACAAAACAACCGTCACACTCTTCTCAACATAGCCAACATGTGCCAAACGGTCAATTCTGGAGCTGTTTTCGACGTCGTTGATGCACAGACTCACAGCATTTATTGCACATGTATACAGCTTCGCATGGTAGACAGCAAATGGACTTGATGAACTTTTTAAATATACAGTTTGTTTTAAAGAAAACTGCCACTCGACTACTATCAGGTAGTTCAGCATACGAACCAATCCGCAGTATATCAAGGAGTTAGTTAGTTGGTGTTTAACGTCCGTTTTCAGCGCAAATATGGCTATATCAGAGATGAAAAGTCAGGGGTGGAGAGCTATTCCTTTATCCCTATCCAGTAAAGAAAGACCAGCGATATATTAACATCAGCCATGGCCGCCTTTTTGTTTAGCAGCCACCAAAAAAAAGGATCGAGAGGCTCATGTAAATTATTACGCTACCGCCTACAACAGGGGGAGACAACTATCACACCGCAAGACAAAACTAGATCAAATACAACAAAAACAAGCATACATTATTAACTAAAAAATACATATAACATAAGATCAACACACAAAAAATTAAAGCCAGGATTAGTCGCCTCCCAATATATCTGGCCTGGAAACAAAGTGGGACTATTCTGGTAGAATGGGAATAACGAAAAAGCAAGAAAATAGATATAGCGAGTAAGAAAAAGAAAAAGGGAAAAGTAAAAGATACTAAAAGATAGAGTAGAAGGTGGAGGAGTGAAGCGATAAAGGGGAGGGATGATTGCCCCGGGCCCATATGGGGCAGTATATAGGTTGCAGTGTACTCATTACTATTCATACCAGCGTCAGAGAGCCAGTGTAAATGGAAAATAGTCACATGTTGCCAAATCTGGGCTGTTTGGTGGACGGTTTATCTCACGAAACCCGTGTTCTAGAAAAGCAGCCTGACCTACATTCAAGAGGCTATAATTGCCCATGGTAGTCGCATAGGTAGGGCAATCTGCAGTATTTATATGTCCGTACATTGTCTGTTGGTTTGTGTTTCCAGACGATATCTCAAAAACTGATGCAGCTAGGATCACCAAACTTGACATGGACATGTTCCACTACAAGTTCTGAAAAACCATTAATTTTGGGGTCAAATGATCAAAGATCAAGGTCACTTGGCACAAAAAACACGTCTGTGGCTGTCTTCAGAAGGAACACAATACTGACGTTTGCTGGTGGGTTTTCCCGACATCACATCCAACGGGCTAATACTGCTGACTGCCCCAGGTTCCGTGCGTGGAATTTTCGCAGTCAGCCAGCACCGGCATGGTTCATGATACTCTGGAGAGTGCGGGCTTCTCTTAGTTCTACGATACTATTTCAAGGTGCGTTTTTATGACCAGAACAACAGTACCTGTCACACATGTACAGGACTTGTAGGACGCTGTTGATGTAGCAAGTGTTGCCGAGGTTACAGAGGCCAGCTAGGTCAGTATCTGACCGCATGGCATCACCGTCATCCAGTATCGTGGACTTAATTATGGAGGAGGAGTCGGTCGCCGACGACCATGAATACTGTTTCAGTTTCTCACGCATCACTGCACATGACGGATGTGCAAACTCCTGACATAATCACATAAGCCATTTTCACAGCCATTTTCCACGTGTACCGCCTGGTACGGAGGCAGTGCAGGTAACATCAGTGAGGAGAACTCGGGCATCTTCTCCCTAACCTGAATGTGCTAGCTGCCATCAGCAACAGCATGCAGGCAGTAATCTTTGCTCCAACAAAATCCTCCAGTTCTAACCTGGAGCTGCCAGCTGACACAGGTTTACCTGTACAGTGGCCTTAAAATGGCAGCAGTAGTCTCCAGATGCATCTACATTAGCTGGTCACAGGCTGCATGGTAGCACCAGCCCTGTGTTAACGGCGACTGGCTTCGTCAATGGAAAAGGGCGATTTTCGACGCCCTACAGAATCGACACCCCTCAACCGATCACCAAAACATTTGTCATAAGTGATTAGGTCGGCGACCCCTATAGCTGTGCCAAATTAAGTGCATATCCGTCCACGAAGGCTTCTAGGCACATGGGTGAAATATAACCAAAATTATTTTTATTTATGCCCTTTTTGAGAAACTCACCTACAGGTCAGACCCGTCGACGGATTTTCACACATAATGACTCAAACGACGCAGACTCGCGCAAGGATGTGTCTTTTTAAAAACTTGTTCACATTGCTCACCATTTAGGGGGTCAAAACCCCCAATTTTGGGACATAAATAGGCGTTTTCAAGCCAAACTTGTGAAATAACGAGCACATTATCAAAACTACTGCATCGATTCCAACCAAATTTTGTACAGTGATAAAGACCAACAAATGCCCTTCATGGGTGGTCCCGACACATGCATTACAAATCGAAGATGGCGGTGGGCCTGACCGCCGCCATCTTGGAAAAATCGAAAAATTTCCATATTTTGGCCGCGGTTCGAGCGATTTTGACAAATTTGGCACAATGACGCAGCTCGACCCACTTAACCGTTAAAAATTAAAATTGAAATTTCAAAAATCCAAGATGGCGGCGGCCGCCATCTTGAAAAATCGAAGAATCGACATATCTAGCGATGGTTTGAGTGATTTCAACAAAATTTGGCACAGTGACGTAGTTTGTCCTTCTTTACCATTCAAAATTTTAAAAATCCAAGATGGCAGCAGCCGCCATCTTGAAAAATCTAAAATCGAGATATCTCAGCAACGGTTTGACGAAAGTTAGCAAAATGATGTAGTTCGACCCTCTTGACCGTTCCGACCATTCAAAATGTGAAATTTTGATAATCCAAGATAACAGCATTCTGGTCTATAACACTGGATCCTATCAATGTCATCAATGTATTCTTATGTCGAAACCATCTCAGTCTACACTATGACTTGAGTCCTAAACTTAGACTTAGCAAAAGTCTTATATTGTGGCTTCGCCGGTCTCAGCAGCAATATAGCTTAATGCAGCCTATTGCTACAGATGGAACACAGTGGTCTGTCTGTTGGTCATGTACGTGAGCCCTGCAAAAAAGGCTGAATCGATCAAGAGTTATTTAGTTGGAGTTTAACATCCCCTTTCAGCACAAATATATCTATATCAGAGACAAGAATCGATCGAGATGCCATTTCACAGGCTAACTCACGTGGGCCCAAGCAACCATGTAGTAGACAAAGTTCACGATCTCTCCACGAGAAGGGGCAAGTTTTGGGGGTTGTCTGGCGCACTACAGAGCATTGGGAATCTCTGCTATGGTGTACGTAGTGAAATGGATCATTCAAATCCTTTAAAACGGGGCAGCAAACGAGATAATTCCATCGTCAGTAACAGTATTGATCCTCAATAACGACACAATATGCGAAGTGTCCTCTTGTCAAAGTTCTTTGACCACTTGTTATTATTATTATTATTAGATGCAAACAGTCACTATAGCCATTAAACACAGCAAAACCTTCCTCACTTCCTGTACAGCACCTACAAAAGGGTATCTTACTTACTTTTAAGGCATCAACGACAGGTTCATAGAGGTCAGGAAATCCCGGATGCTGAAACATGAGACAGTCGATTAGTTCAACAAGACTGTCCAGCAACCATAATGATGCTTTTGTGTCCTGCTGGCGAAGATGCGCTACCACATCAGGAACAGAACCGATAATCTGCAAGGATCATATCAGTAACAATGGGTTACATATAAGCTAAAGCAATACATCGGCAACATGTTCAGCCATTTCAACTGGGCATACAATGCAGTAATAGCTATTGATGACAGCTCACTGAATGTCTAGGCTAGACTTGACAAGTGTTACTCCACAGTAATGTTGTGGTGGTGCTCCACCCCGCCTTGTCTCTCTTGCCTCACTATAAACAGACTTCTATATAAACCAATGCTGGCTGGTCTTCAGCTGCAGTTGGCAAGCAGCTACCTGTTAGATAGTGAGATAATAAGTGGCCATAGTTAGTTAGCCCTCGCTGTAATAGATTCAAAATATCACCATTACCTTTTATAACATGTTGTCGGTTGTTTAATCACAACCATCAAGACAACAATTTGGCAGAAGGCAGAACACATTTGTCTGCTGCAAATGTTGGGCAGGCATGTTTACCAGCAGTGGCAGGCAAACAATGCGGAATACACTCATGCGTAGGTAGGTTATACTGGGCCCGCATGTGTTCCCGTAAAAAGTCCAACTTCCTATTGGAGGATCTGGACCCCATACAGTACAAGGTTCCTTGGGCCCACATGAGTCCATCCCCCAAACAGCACCTCGATCGGTTCAGCCATTTTTGCACGGATCATCTGTGTGCCCAAAACAAACAGACATATACAGACCACACTGTATGTGACATCTGAAGCAACAGGCCACATCTATGCACTGCATGCAAGTGACAACGCCTGAAGTGTCTTCGACATTGGAAGACAGTTAGTGCAAAAGTGGCCCGAATTGATGATTGTCACTAAAATCCAATCATTATGCAACAGCTAAGGTAGAAGGTAGTAACCTATCCTGTTTTCCAGGTAAGCCATTCCCCTTCAATTTTTTGTGTAATCTTTTTGGGATAAGTTATATGGGTTTTTACTGGTCAAACGCTCTTCCTGTTACACAATCAACAGTGTTAAAGTACTGAAGGAAACATTTATGCCAAACGGACTTGGTTAATGGCATATGAATTTTTCGAAAGCTGAAGCCACAGTTAGGTGAAATAATAAAAGTGGCAACAATTATCCTCATATAAAACGTACAGCACAGCACAAGCAGCTGCTTCTGTAAGACTGTTTTTGTAACACGTTTGAATGTGCTTGACAAATAAACTGTATGTTGCAAATACCTTGAAAAACACAATAGGAGAATGTTGGATACTAAGCAGCATATATGACACAACATTGAAGAAACTGTGCTGCACAAGTGGATATTTCAGCTGTTCAAATATCTGTAAAGCATACACATCAAAATGTAATACGTTCCAGAAAACGACAATTTACTAAACTATGTTTGCCTGACAGATGTCATACTTTACCAACTGATATACCAGCTTTTCAAATTTCTGTTCACAATTCAAGTGTCTACTGACAGAGTAGTAGCACTCAGTTATAATTTACAGGAAAACTAATACATTCACATGTACAGCAAATAAAACATTTACATCTTACTTACTTAACCACTTCTTTGCAAAAACTACAGCCTTAAAAATATCAACCAACTACAATTACCATCTGAAATCAATAAATCAAATACAAAAACAATGCAATAATTTGTACAGCACCACAGGTCTGAACATAAGAGGCACTTGACTTGATGGTTGAAAGATTTATTAACACATTGCAATAAAACTGCATTTTTGTTGTTTCTTAAAAGCCAATACAAAGTTACAAGACTGAACATTGGTAAAACATTTTACAAAATCAAATAACTTTGCATAATTCCTACTATCAAATATAAATCACCAAACAACCAAATAACATGCAATAAATGAATAATGACAAACGCCAGATGTACAGGCATCCATGCAATTGCTTCCACCGTTACATAACGTCACTAACCTTTTCCAGAGGTTAAGGGGGTCCCAAAATAGAACCTTTGGGAATGACGGAAGCATGTTTTACATATGCCTTCCAAGAATAAGTATATTTTCACAATGCACATAGCTGAACATTTAAATTTAAGAATTAAATGTTCAGCTATGTGCAATTATACAAATTCTATATTCAATTCTTTGGGTAATCATTTATAATCCCCAAATATAAGATGAAACAAAAATGGGCAATGTACATCGAAAATGAAAATGTTATTTGCAGTCCATGCAGGACTGCAATGTAGTGCATCCTGAGGCTATTTGCAGTCCGTGTCTCGTCTTTATACATACTCTATTGTTTCTTTCCTTCTGTTATGCCCCCAAAAGACCTAGCCCCTTTTTGTTATATATACCCCACAAAAACACTCTTTTAATGATAAATTATGAACTATCAGCTTCTTGTCGCTACAGCTACATCAGCAAACGGGTAGTGCAGTTGCTGGGTAGTGCAATAAACTGCCCAACCCACGAACCCTGCTACGCACCTCCGTGAAAAATTCCTTTCATAAATGCGGTAAAACCTTTTTATGGGTGTCAACAAAGTGCGCGTAAAAAATATTACAGTTACTGTGTCAATTAGGGTTAGTGTTAAGGTGTAGGTCAGTTTAGTTTGACTTCTTAGCGGTAATAATTTGGTTGCGTTATGTATCGCCATCTGGTGAATGAAATAGAAAATCGCCACGTGGACTGCAAACAGCCAAGGGATGCACTAAACTGCAGTCAGTACAGACTGCAAATAGCATATATATGCAAACTTCTGTCAGTCCCTGTGGACTGCAAATAGCCTATGGATGCACTACATTGCAGTCTGTATGGACTGCAAATAGTACCAACCCATCGAAAAAGTGATATATGTGTCCCCTACACAGCAATGAGAATAAGTAAGTTCTTTGATATACACAAACCTGATCAACTTTACTTCGTGCAATGTCCATCAGGACTGAATATCTATGTGCAGCAGCAAGTCCACGCATATACGCAATTATCCACATATCAATATTCTTTACAGATGGCCAGCACAACATGTCAAGCATAAGAGACAGAACTAGCAGTGCTGTCTCATCAGACAGAGAAGTGTCGGAAGCCTTTGACTGAAGCACGGAATGCATAAGGACATCAGGTACAAATTGAATGACTGCTCCTAATAACAATACGGACTCTGCACTTGTAGACTCAGTCACAAGGTCAAATACTGTACGTAGTGTGTCTGCCACAACATCGGCATCATGAATCCAAATCTCGTGCAGAAGTTTACCTATGATACTCGGAAGTTCAAAGATAAATTCGCTGACTGTCACTGGGTCGCTCGGAACAGTAAATCCACTGACTGCCTGCAGCAACACAGTAGTAAACGTATGCAATGAATCACCTTGTGGGACACAGTCACGATGCTCGAGCAGCAACGAGCAGAGACTTTTAACCAGCACAAAATCGGCCGAATTGTAGCAAACAAAATTGGACGCTTGGCGCCCAACCATATGGCAAAGGCGTAGATATGAGGCAGATCCGTTTCTGCTAATAAGTCCCAAAGAAAAACCTATAACCCATATTACTCCTGACTGGCGACGATGACCATTCTGCAATAAATCTGACGCCAGCGACTCATTAAAAAATTCCGCAAACACATGTTGGTGGTGAGATGCCCAGTCAACAAAAACCGTCTGGCTCAGTGCCATCATCGATTCGGTTTCTCCGTCGACTATGAACGTTAACGAGCTGCGAAGAACAGCGGTCACAACTTCAGGAGGCTGGGACTCATCTTTAGCCGATGCCGCAATTCGGGCAATGATCGTTTTCTTCACATTGTCCGTTTTAGTTGAATTCAGAATGCCCGCCAGCAGCCGATCCATGGTGTATTCAACAGTACATGCGATTTTCCACTCTGGGTCACACCACGAATCGAAAATTATATATCAAACGTCTGAACATGTTTACTAAAACAACTAAACAACGGAATTAACTTCCGCTTTTTTACTCACAGTAAGTAAAATTTTGAGGTCCGATTTTAGATTTTCAACACAAAATAAAGCTACAAGCGAGCACGGACTGCACGGTGGTTCCAGACAGCAATGTCCCCACTCTCCACTCTGCAGTCTGCACTCTCTCCAACACCTATCCCATAATTCAACCTCTCCCATTTTAGAGTTATTAAACTTCAAACTTATATAACCTACCTTTCATAGTTCTCCACTGAAACTAACGGGAATAATTCAAAGATAACTCTAAATTCGGAAGCCCATAGCAGTGTTGTTATCAAGACTTGCTTCTTCAAGACCAAGACCAAAACCAAAACCCAGCTAGGGCTTCAAGACCCAGACCAAGACCATGTCTTGGTGTCTGAAAACCAAGTCCAACATCAAGTGTTCAAGACCAAAAAGACCAAGACAAGACCAAGGCGTTGAAAACTGAGTCAATCAATCAATCAATCAATCAATCAATCATTGTATTTGCCAGAAAAAAATCTGTTACAATAAAAGCAAGTAAAACAAAGTACATGAGTGCAGGACAGCAAGGCAAAACACTAACAGCTTCTCTTTAAAGAATACACATCCAATAATGACAATGCAATATTGACAAGAACAAACTGTAAACTAATCAATAACAAGGAAATTCTGAGAAATCGACCCGGGTGATAGTTTGCCGGAAATGACAAAATGAACTAAAATCAACGACGTCGGATCCGCGGATGGTAGGAAATTCCAGTACCTAACAACTCTGAGTGCAAAGGAGTTCCTTCTAACATCATTTTTAGCCAAATGATCAAACGTCTCAAAACCATGACTCGTTTAGTTCTTTATATATGTCATCTAATTGTCCATTATGCCGGATTACATGTGCGGAACAGAAGTCCAGTATCAAAATTCAACAGTAGGCCTACAGAGTACAGACCAATAACCACAGGCCTAGTTACCGTACACTGTAAAATGAATAGGCCTAGCCTACAACTGTTGATTCATGTCGCCGACTGACACTGATATCAAAACTGGTGTCCAAGACCAAGACTTTGAAAAATAAATCTTGAGACCAATTAGGACCATGACTCAAGTCTCGAAAAGTTAGAACCACAACCGTGGACCATAGTTCCCCGAAGAATTTTTCTGGCTATCACAGGCTGCGCGGTAGCGCCTACCCTGTGTTAACGGCCACTGGCTTTGTCAATGGGAAAGGGCAATTTTCGACCCCCCACAGAATCGACACCCCTCAACCGATCACCAAAAAAATTTGTCACAGGTGATTACGTCGGCGACCCCTACGGCTGTGCCAAATTAGGTGTATATCCGTCCAAGGGGGGCTTCTGGGCATATGGGTGAAATATAACCAAAATTATTTTTATTTATGTCCCTTTTTCAGAAACTCACCTACAGGTCAGAC
>Ga0209780_1000926_pt1 | contig 17865 bp, 9 predicted proteins | sample WorMetexBAHAMAS2_FD_187384 | JGI IMG/M metagenome (GOLD analysis project Ga0209780, IMG submission 187384) | Marine gutless worms symbiont microbial communities from Max Planck institute for Marine Microbiology, Germany - Inanidrilus exumae... | ecosystem: Host-associated > Annelida > Digestive...
CTTCTGCACTCGGCTCCGAACACACATGTCCGACCTGTGGGAAAGACTGTCGTGCTCGGATCGGACTCCTCAGCCACCTCCGCACTCATCGCCCAATCAGCACTTTCAACTGACTAAGAGCCGTGGTCATCTTCGTTTACGAAGGACGAACATTATGTCTGCGTTTTGGTTGCGAACTTGGCAACTTTGCACTGTAACAACATTAGCTTATTGTTCGAAAAACAGAACTAACAAATAACAATTAATCTCGAAAATTTTAACTTTTAGTCTTCTCAGTATAATATTTTGCTGTCTTGTCTGTGACGTCTGTAATTATATCTATGCCAACTCAAAAGTACTTTATCTTTCAAATCCAACACATATTCATATAAATGTAAGAAAACTGCAGTTTATACACAATGTTAACGGCCACAGATCGAAAACCGCAAAAACATAAAAAGGCGATGTTAACCACACGAACATAGCCACAATGTCAATGTTCGTGTGGTTTACATTGCCTTTTTATAATTTTTGCGGTTTTCGATCTGTCACCGTTAACATTGTGTATAGGACTAATCTGCGGGTTTTTACATTTATATTTGCTGTTTTATTACCAGATTTGAGTAGGCTATTAATAATGTTTATTAATACTACATTTTTCGATTTTTTAAGGTGGCGGTCGACCGCCATCTTGGATTTTTTAAAGTCCGAAATTTTAACTGCTAGTCCGGTTCAGTGGGCCAATATGCGTCATCATGCCAAATGCTGTGCCGATCGGTCAAACCGTTACCGAGATATGGCCATTATTGAATTTTTCAAGATGGCGGTCGTCCGCCAGCTTTGATTTGTAAAAGTTGGGAAAATTTTAAGTGCCGGACCTGTTCGGAGATCGAACCAATAGGCTATGCGTAACCGTGCCAAATTTCGTGCCGATTGCTCTAACCATTGCCCAGATAGGCTATCGCAATTTTTGGATTTTTTAGAATGGCGGCCTCTGCCATCTTGGATTATTTAATTTTAAAGGTTGTAACGGTCCGAACGGTCAAGAGGGTCGAACTACGGCACCGTTCCAAATTTCGTCGAAATCGCTGAAACCGCGGCCCGGTATAGCGATTTTTTAAATTTTTAAAAAGCGGCTGCAGCCATCTTGGATTTTTGAAGTTACAAATTTGTAACTGTGGGACGCGTCGTGAGCGTCGAATTGCGCCACCATGCCAAATTTCGTGGCGATCGGTCGTACAATTGACGAGATATCGTGATTTTTAGATTTTACAAGATGGCGGCAACCAACATCTTGGATTTTTAAAATTTTAAATTTCTAACAGTCGCAACGGTCAAAAAGATCGAACTGCGTCAATGTGCGAAATTTTGTCGAAATCGCTCAAACTGTGGCGGTGATATGTCAGTTTTTATTTTTCAAGATGGCGGCCGCCGCCATTTTGCATTTTCGAATTTTCAAATTTTTAACGGTCGTAGCGGTCGAGAGGTTCGTACTGCGTCATCTTGCCAAATTTCGTCAAAATCGTCGAACCGCGGCCGAGATGTGGCGATTTTTTAATGTTTTCAAGATGGCGGCTGTCCGCCATCTTGCATTTGTGATGCGTGTGTTCAATGTGTGGGGACCACCGACAAAGGGCATTTGGTGGTCTTTATCACTGTGCAAAATTTGGTTGGATCTTGGAATCGATGCGGTGGTTTAGATAATATGCACGTTTTTTTGATTTCGCGAGTTTGGTTTGAAGACGCATATTTACGCCCCAAAATGTTTTTGAGGAGATTTTGCCTCCATAAATGGAAAGTAATGTGAACAAATCCCAAAAAGGCACATCCTTGCGCGAGTTCGCGTCGTTTGAACCATCATGCGTGAAAATCCGTCGACGGGTCTGACACGTAGGTGAGTTCCGTATAAATAAAAATAATTTTGGTTATATTTCACCCATATGCCAAGATGCCCCCGTGGCCGTATGTGACCTAATTTGACATAGCTGTAGGGGTCGCCGACGTAATCACCTGTGACAAATGTTTGGTTGATCGGTTGAGGGGTGTCGATTTTGTTGGGGGTCTCATTGACAAAGCCAGTCGCCGTTAACACATGGCTGGCGCTACCGGGCTGCCTGTGATTTGTGCTATGTTTCACGAGGTATGGGAGCTTGAAAGGTTTCAAACAGCAAAAGTGACTTTAGGGTCATTTAAGGGCATTGGCAATGGTGCCATTCGATAGGCCACATACGATTTCCAGTTAGACTTCTATTGCAACAACCAGGTCTCCTCTCTCTTACACCGTTTCCAAGATAGGCCTATTATCACTTATTTCCCAAAACTTACGTAGAGGTCACGTGACCCTAAACACATCCCTTTCGGCGGTAATCTGTCATTTATGCACTAGTACACATCTATATCAATTAGCACACGGCATTTGAAGTACCCATTTGCACCGACTCCAAAGATATGATTGGGGAAATATTTAAGAAAACCGGTCACGTGGTCTACGCCCATTAAAGGGTAATGTGTCATCCCAAGGCTAGCATTTGATATATTCTACTTGCATACAAAATTTGTCGACTCTCACTGCAGCCGTTCCGGAGATATGATGATTGCGGGTATCGAAATAGAAAACGGGTCACATGACCCTGACCACGCCCCTTTTAGGGGTCGTTTGTCATCTATAGGCTAGGATTTGATACATTCTACCTTTGTGCAAAATTTGACGATTCTGGCTTAAACCGTTCCAGAGATATCATTGGGCCCACAAAGTTTGAAGTAGGTCACGTGACCCTGCCCACACCCATTTTAACCCTTTTACTGCCAGACCAAAAAAATATAATACGTTAGTCAGTGTATGGGTAATAGCCAATACAGCAGGCAGCGTTATATCACATACCAAGGTTATAAGTAGGCCCTATAGCCTACCTAGCGTCGCCGGATTCATCCGGCAGTCTGGGGATTATTATTTATGTCCTCCGCCGGAAATGTCCGGCGGACAAAGCAGCGAAAGGGTTAAGGGTCATTTGTCATTAGTATGCTGGGACTTGACATAGCTTACCTGTGTACAAAATTGGACCACTATAGCTTCAGCCGTTCCAGAGATATGGTTGGTGCCCTCCGAAATTTAAGTGGTTTACGTGACCTGATCACGCCCCTTTCGAGGATGATTTATCATCCTTGGGCTAGCTAGCAGTTGCTATGATCAACCTATATACCAAATTTAAACTCCCTATCTCCACCCACTACAAAGATACGAAAGGCGATACAGAATATCGAAAATGGGGTGGTTTGGGGTAGTTAGGGGCCACTTAAGGTCACTAAAAATAGCGCAGTTTGATAGAACGCATACGAGTTCCTATTTGCGTTCCGTGGTAACTATGTCTCTATCTTGCACCGTTTTTGAGACATGGCAAGATATTGGTCGAAAATCGCCGATTTGAACCTATCCGACCTCTATTTGGAGCCCTCGTTGGGCTGACCGCTGACTCCGTTGAAATTTCGGCGAGATCTTTAGCATCGGAAAGCTAGAATCCCGCGGCTATCACTGGCGTTGTTTGCGTGATTCTACATTTATTAGCCGTTTTGGTACAGTGCCGACTTGTGACGGACAGATGGACGGACAGACGGACACACGACGAGTCGACGACGCATATGCCGCGCTAGCATAGCGTCGCGCGGTAAAAATCTACCTTTATATGTTAACTGCAGTCTGAATTGAACCGGCGACAAGATGACGTAGACAATATATGTGCATGCGCATACACTTCAGCTCATCTTGATTACGGACCGCGTTAGCAGGGAGGTCAAAGCAGTTGGTAACGTCCATCCGTACGTCCGTTTGTTTCCACTCTATATTTTAAAACGACTGACCTTTAAACTTGAGTTTGTGTATGTGTGTGGGTCATGACCACAGCTCGCCTGTGATTGAAAGTGAAGGTCACAAATAATGGTCAAAGGTCAATGACCAGTGCATAGGCGTGGTAACGCAGTAACGCGGTCGGTCTGACCTCGATCCTTGATCATGAGGCATGTATGAGGCATGTTTCTCACACCCACATAGTTATTTCTTAATGGCGTAATTTTCAGTCCGAAACTTTGAATTGTATCCAGTGTTGAAATCTTTACCGCGCGACGCTATGCTAGCGCGGTATGTTCTGTCGTCATGTGTCTATTTGTCCGTCCGTTTGTCTGTCCGTCTGCCTCTCTTCGTCTCAAGCCGGCACTGTACCAAAACGGCTAAACGTAGGATCACGCAAACAACGTCATACGATAGCCCAGGGACTCTAGTTTTCTGACGCCAAATATGTCGGCGAAATTCCTACGGAATACCCCCCATTACGGGGGCGCCAAATAAAGGTGGGGTGGGTTCAAATTGGTGATTTTCGACCAACATCTCGGTATATCTCAGAAATGGATCGATATAGGGACATAGTTGCTATCGAACACTAATAGGAACTCGTATGCACTCCATCGAATAGCGCAATTTGGGATAGCTGAATTTACAGGACTGGAATTTGCAGGACTGGACAATGACTAACTGGAAAATAACGGACCGGAAAATGACGGACTGGAAAATGACGGAGTAGAACAAGAGCAAACGTATGCATTCAAAGTTATAGGGTATTGTTTGAGGGAATTGGAGCAACAGTGTGATCGACAGCATTGACACCTAGACTTAGCACGTAAGTAAGCAGCAAGAACGTTGTTTCAGTCAAAGATAATGTCATACGATCTGTCACCCTTTTCGAACTATAGCGCTGTATGCATTTATCCCTGGAACCGGTTTCGTTCGCTCACATGGAATCAACGCTGTACATAACTAGAACACTGGGACACATGACGTACTGTGGTCATTGTATGATTTATTTTGTTTATCATATTTTTATTAAGTATAACTGTGAATGCGGTATAATATATGTCGTTAGATTTGTGCTTTAAACAATTACATGTCGTACACATTAAAGTTTTTCTTCGTATGCACTACTATACTGCATAGTATGCAGTATATACGTTTGCTCTTGTTCTACTCCGTCATATTCCAGTCCGTCATTTTCCAGTCCTGCAAATTCCAGTCACCCCGCTATTTCCAGTGACCTTGAGTGACCCTAACTACCACAAGTCACCCCATTTTCGACATTGACATCATTTTGTATCGCCTTTCGTATCTTCATAATGGGTACAGATAGAGATCGTAGCAAGTGCTAGCCCATGGATAACAAAATATCCCTGATCCGTGACGTAACCCGCACTTGCGATTCTGTAATGACTCATCGTGCGTCATCAACCGTATAATAATAATAATAATAATTGGGTTCCTGTTAGTGTTCTGTAGTAACCGTAGCTCTAAACCTCGCCGTTTTTAGCTAAATCGTGGGACAGACAAACGCTTAATGCCCCCCACTTTGGAGGTGAGACATAAAAGTCTGTTTCAGAACAGACGGCAAAGCTTATCTTGAACGTCCGAATCACGCACGTGGCGTTAGAAATCTATAGGGCAAAGAAGACGATACGGTGTGTGGTCCACGCTCTCATCTCATTTGGCCGCGTGTACACCATACGTCAGGCAGACGGCCGTGAACGGGGATAAGTCGAGCGCGGCGGTCTTTATCTTGTTCTTTACGGTCACTTGCGTCCGGTGCTCGGCTGGGCGCTGACCGTGTGTCCACTCCCGGTCGATCTGACACCGCAAGACGGATAACGTTCGTTGTTTCCCAGAAGGCGCTGCGCGCTCATCCGCGACGCAACATAGTGCCGCGAGACAGGCGACGGGTCACCGACTCGCGAGCGTGGCACGACGCGTCGTAAGAGTAGCGACACATCGGTACTGCGCGTTGATCCCGGCGACGGGACGACTTGGTACTCAGCGGCGGTGGCGGCGTATTGGAGTAGATGTGCGGTTATGCTTAGCGGAACAACGTAGATGTCAGAAAACAGTTACAATGAGACAGACATAAAGCGCTCACTCGAGGTTGCATCGACACCGGTTACACAGGCAAACTCAGCCTCCTACCTTATGTGGGACGGGAAATAAGTACCGGCCAAAGTGCCGCGATGCACTGCGGCTATGGAATAAAGGCAGAATAGCTTATTCTGTTCGTGGATATGCGTGTGGATGGCAGGTAACACGTGCCATTATGAGCGCTTTAGAGGTGAGTTCTCACGAAAAAGCGCTATAAAAATGTCCTGTCTTCAACTTCTTCATCTTCTTCAATTTAGCCACATACATTTTCGCCTTATATAGTGTACAGTTTCCAATTCAGGTCTGCTTTTTGTCACGGTTGGCTTTTTTAGCAGTCGCTGAGATCTTGTTGACCTCCGATGACCTTAGATTTTTACCTATGACCTTGACTTTCGAAGTTTACCCAGAGAGAGAGAGAGAGTCAAGAAAACGCAGAAAGGAAGAAAAGAAAACAACTAAACTACATCCAAATAAACACACAACAACCACAATACTCCAATAATTTCTCGTATCGCCTCCCTATATTGACCAATTTAATATTTTGTCAATGGCTACTGTTACCCTGTTGTATAGACTGAGTAATCGGTCCAGTAAACATCTTTGTGTCTGTGTTATGACAATAACTTTTGAACTAAATGTCCTCTGAACAAGATATGTGGCATGCACGTTTATCTTGATTCTAATCATTCTATATATACGTCTTTATTCACCAACTTGTACTTGTGGTAGCAAAGAAAAGCAAAATACATACATGCATAAATACATACATACAAAATACAACTTCAAAGGTGAAGGTCATAGGTCATAGTGACCCGTGACACGATGAATATGTTCTTTTTCGGCTACGAATACGATACGATACGATACAGTAGATTAACGTGCGCTCAAAAGCTGACGAGATGGCCAGCTTAATCTAGCGCACGGCCCAAAAACAAAAAATAAGGAAAAAATAAAATAAAAACCGAGTAGCTCAGAAGAAACGGTGCAGGCAAAAGTCCGTGGAGGCAGTCCGGGAGGAAGAAGTGAAACTAAGGGGGTAGGATTTGTGAAAGAGGTGGGTTTTAAGCAGGGAGAATGAACGTTACAAGGTAAAAAGTAAACTAAGGTAAAGTAAGGCTCATTTGTAGAGTGCTTTATTGAGCCGCGCTCATCTCTAAGGCGCTCGGGTATGGCACGTGCAACGGTGCAAACATGGGATCACATAGTTTTACCTGCCATCCACACTTTTATCCACAAGTGGAATGAGCCATACCTGCCTTTACTTACCAGCCGCAGAGCTTCACAGCCCTTTGGACGGTACTTATTTACCATCCCGTTATGGGTAGGAGGCTGAGTTGGCTGATTACACACGGAGACGGTATACCCGCGTAACAAAACGGTCACCCATCCCAGTACTAACCGGGCTCAACGTAGAGTAACTTCGTTGTTACGCATAACGACGTTAACACTGTGCCACACAGCCATTGTCTATTTTGGTCGTTTGTCAAGTTATATACGCTAGTAAGGGCTTTGTAGTTTAACGATTCATTTGGCGAGTCAATTCCAACTACTTTTCTATACTGCCGACTTCAGGCCCAGTATGTGCCATATTGTTTCATTTGAGGGCACGCCCTAGGTACCATATCGTGCCACAATCGAGTCGTACGATTCCTGCGTACGACTGTTGACATCGGCGCTGCTGTAAGATTAGCCGGCCACGTCACGCTTTCCGATCACACGGTCTGCATACTTCATCAATATCAGAAAGTTCCAAATATACTCAACCATTGTTGTCGTTTGTTAAATCTAGGAATATACAAAATGCGTCGCGTCGCCACTAAACTATAACTTGTTTATATTTAGGCTATATTTCATGGGGCGCCCTTGGCACTTTTGGTTGCAAGATTTTCTACGAGGACATTGGCGTAGCCAGTATTTTTGATTGCGGTGTGTTGTCCAACGTTCTCGATAGTCAAGACCAAGATTAAATTTTACTTTCTGCTAGGCTACAGCGTCTTCTAAATGTTCTAGCGTGGGTTGTGGCAGAGGCACCGTGGACTATTAGGTCTACGAACGTTCGTCGCGATTTACATTGGTTGCCTGTTAATCATCGCATCACCTGCAAACTCTGCCTCATCACCTGGAAAACACTTCATACAACCCAACCTCCCAAGCTCTCTGAACTAATCGTCCACTAGTTTCCATCCAGGTCCTTACGTTCTTCTAATACGATTCTTCTGGCCAGGCCATACGGCATCACAAACTACTTTTCAACACGGGCTTTTTCCGTTTCTGCGCCATCTACCTGGAACTCTCTGCCTGAACACATTCGCCGTATCGATAAACCACCAACCTTCAAAAGCCAACAAAAATCTCATCTATTCCAGTCTGCTTTTTCCGTCTATAGTCACCTGTGCCAGCGCCTCAGATTTCTGGCGCTTTATAAGTATGTATGTATGTGTGTATGTACATCTTCTAATCTAAAGTTTATTTACACTTTACGATAGCATTGCGCGTTGTGCACCGTACTTTTTTAAAAAAAAACAAAATTTACTATTACAATCATAACGTTTAGAATGTTGTTTAGCTATAAGAGGTTATGGCGAATGTTGTTCGTATACGCCTAACTTTTCCGTGAGATTCTCTCGGACTGTCGTGCACACGGCGTCATACGAATCGGTAAAGGCTAATCGATTGGAGTACGTTGCATTTAATCAAGGTAAGTTTAAGAACAAGACATCGATCTACGTACTGCTCCATTAGAGTAATTGCTTACTGTTGTACGCTTCATACTTGATTAATGCAGCTTATTACAATGTCATTGCGACTTCTATACCAGTATTAAGCTGTGCGATTCAGACGAAAGTACACGTCTAGTGAAGCTATAATAATAATAATAATAATAATAATAATAATAATAATAATAATAATAATAATGACTAAAAATGCGTGGCAGAGCCCAGCGTGTAGCCCGCGCGGCATAGCAGTGACGCCCTGTAGCGTATAAGTGAAACAAAACTGAGTAGTGATCGCCCCAGATAAACTCAGTACTAATCCTCACAATGTCTAGCAGTAAAGCAAACCTAGCCTAACTGCTGATAGGCGATGGGTGATTGGGTGTACTCTAAAGTTAGCGGACCGAAGTTCACCAAATGTTTACACAATGTAGCCAGATCATCGTAGATAAACTTTTAAAATCAGAAGTGCGATATTGCAATCCCTTTCCGAATGCTAGGTTATCAGATTTCGTCAATTTTAACACTAAAATTGGTTGCCATGGCAAGCCCCTTGAGCGTTCGGAAAAAGAAGGTAAGATCCTTGATCTACGATCAAATAGTGACACATATCCCTACCATACGGTGAGATCCTGAGATAATTTGTCTGAAAAAATTTATTTTTTAAACGAGTGAGTATATGCCGACGACCCTCTTAAACTCCGGAGTTACTTGACCGAAGTTCACCAAATTTACACAGAGTCTAGCCAGATCATATCATAGACGAACTTCTAAAAATCAAAATGGCGATGTTGCAATCTGTTTCGGAATGCCAAGTCTACGAATAAAGGTGAATAGCCCGATTTTGCCAATTTTGATCCTAAAATTTGTTGCCGTGGCAACGTCCTTTGAGTCATCGGAAAAGGGAGTCAAATTGGCAATCTACGATCGAATATCTATAAAATGGTGAAAATTTGGTGAAAATCGGTCCAGTAGATTCTTAGTTGTCTTCTCTCAAAAGTTTATGTTTAGAAAGAAAAAAAACTAGAAAATCAAAGCAGCGAATAGTCGCCACAAAACCGGCAGCATGAACGTTCGTAAATTCTAAACACGCCACTGGACTTGAGATATCGGAGGAGGTCGTACGTTAGAGTCAAGGCTGCGGACTGGATGACGGAGTGTCCGACGGGTCTCCGAAGGAGCGGCGACGGCAAGCGGCGACATCGTCCGGTCTATCTTTCGTGTCGCCGGTCGTCCGTCACGGTTGGCTGTTCTACGGCGCTGCGTCACGCACTGCTGAATGGCTGAGAAATTAATGGCCGACCGGCATCGGTGTTTCCGACTGGCGTGACGTCCGGGGATCGCGTTTATCGCCCCCGTAACGTCACGGTCATCGGCGTGTATTGAATTTGTTACTCACTGAACTTCTGGCCGATACTCGAGGACGACGCCAAGGCTATAGCTACCATATGGCTTTGGCTACAACACTTTTTAAGGTCGCTTCTCATGCCAAATGTCAAGGTCAAAATTATTTTAGTTCAAAAGTCTCTACCTAGAGACACAAACAAACACAGGACCGATTGGTCTACCTAGACCACTAAAATTGTCGGTAAATAACCGCACGACACCTTCCTGCTATAAATGCATGGCGATAAAGTTTAGGTTAATCAGGATGTACATAAAACGTATTATGTACATTGACATAAACTTCGTAAGCAATGATTGGTCGTTAACTTAGTTTGTATTTTTTTGCGAAATGAAAACGAAATGAAATGTGAAATAATTTAACGGTTTATTACTGGTCCGCCTACACAGGGGCTGACTAGTAATGGTCGCCGGCGTCTGTCGTTGTCGTCGTCTGTAACACTCCACGGTAACTCACCAGGGGGCAGCACGCGTCGGCGGGCCAGTCGTGTTACGTCCCGATAGGGCGACACATTGTTTTGCCAGTTATGGTTTTCATTAAATTTATTCACCATTATATATACTAGACGGAAACACAGATGCCGGTCGGCCATTAATTTGTCAGCGATTGAGCAATAAAGATTATTATTCTCGTGTTCACTTGTTTTGCGCTTATTCCATTTAATGTAACTTCCTATACTGTGTAAAATGCTTTACGTTTTATTTTGATATATAACTTTTCTTACTATATTATTTGACTACTTCATTTCGGTGTTTTTAACGTTTGTATTATTGCATTTCTACTTTGCGTTTTTGTATTTTATAACTCTTTTGTACGTTTTATTTCACTTCGATGTTGCACGTACATAATTTTAGGTTGCATCGCATAAGATGCGGATTATTGCTACAGACGGAGTAGCGTGGTCCGTCTGTATGTGTCTGTCTGTCTGTGTGACTGTTAGTCACGTTCGTGAGCCCTGATAACCAGACCGAGATGCCGTTTGGGGGGTTGACTTTGGTTGGGCCTGGAAACCATGTATTATATGGGTGCCCGATCCCCAAGGGGAGGGGGCATTTTAGAGACTGTCCGTTTCATTGAAAAGCATTGGAGCCTTTGCAGCGATGTACGCGAAAAAGGCTGCATGGATCGAGATGCCGTTTGAAGGCTGACTCATGTGGGCCGGAGGAAGCATGTATTAGATGGGGTCAAGGTCGAATGAGTCAATTCGCCACCGCGAAAAAGATGATGCGGCCTTTCGTCGAAATCCATTGACCACTTCATACTATATAGTTAAGTTATTCTTTTTTGTTTGCTTCTTTGATTTGTTTATTTGCTTGATTGTGTATTTGTTTTTTGAGCTACTGCTACCATTTTATTGGTGAAATAAAGATTTATATTTTATGTTATTTAATACGTCTTACTTACTTAATCCCGCTTCCGTAACATTTCCGGAAAAGGAGCCTGTCCCCCACGACTTTGCTCAGTATGGTCGTAGTCGCTATCGCTGACAACGCGAAGGCACCCGCACCACGGCGACGTCGCGGTCGACCGGGCTCCAGGCGTTCGCCGAAGGCTTGCCGCGGACCTCCGCCGTCGACGATCGCCTTATTCCCGCGACAGCGCCGCCGCCGACGAGCATCAAACGCTCCGTGACGAAGACGAACGAGAACGCCGTCGCCCTCGTCAAGATGACTCGACGGGCGACGTCTGCTCATCCATACAGATGACGAAACCTCCTCGATTATTTACTTACTAGGTCGACACCTCCAAGTCGACCTAATACAGTCGGTCTCAAATGTCCGTCCGCCCGCCCGTCCATCCGTCCGTCCGTCCGTCCGTCCACAAAACGTTTTCTCGATTTCCATGAAATTTGGTATGTAGGTAGAGGTCGACGAGTGATGCATGAGGGTATGCAGTATAACCTGCTCCAACGTCAAGGTCAAGGCCACGAGCCCTTGAAAGTCGGAAATTCGACGATTTTCGATGGCTATCTCCTCCCCCATTCACAATGGGGGCTGGCAAATGACCACGGATTCATAAATTAGGCCTATCGCACAATATCTACAGCTTATCGGGGCACGATTTTTTATTTTTGTCCCAGTGTTTGTGTTACGTGACTTCGAAGTTGGCAGTAAGTAGGAGTCCCGTATGGGGCTAATTAATTTTTCTCTTTCTCTCTTTTCATGGCGTACCGGTACGCTTCTTGAGCGTCGCCGTGTCCACAATCGAACACCAGTCTCTCGAGATGATGCCTTCTTCCACGCACAGGCAGGTTTTGCTAGCTGGTGGTCCAGCATAGGGGGTCTGGGAAATGGAAGTCCCCAGTAGGGTCCACGGGCCCCGAGGCCAAATCTCCATTACTCTTGAACCCCTGCAGCAGCGAATCCCCAAATTTGACAACTTGACCGGCCACGCATGCACCTGTCAGAAACACCACCGAAAATTTTGTAAAAATTGCCTAAGGGATAAACCCCTGTTTGCTGTTGCTGTTTTTCTATTATTTCTGCGACCATGTATATTGGTGAATAAAGATGTATATAATCCGAAAATGTAGAAAATTTTTTAATAGTTTTTTTGGGCCTTGCAACCAATCTCTGCACCGATTGGGCGAAATTTCACCCAACTGGTGCACGAGTTGCTCTGCGGGGCGAAAAACCCCAAAATCGCCCCCCGACTAATTTAATTACCGTCGTATGCAACCTGCTGGTAATAAAGCAGCAAAATTTAATTTGTACGTAAATAAATACGTAAGTGGATCAGCGATGTCAGATACCTGGGGATTTTTATTGTCCGTTCGATATATTTCAAATGTACGCTTGATTATGCCATACGCTCGTTTTATAGTGCAGTTAATTGTATTTTAGGTAAACTCTTTTCTGTCAATCACGTGCGTGCTCGTAAAAATATTGCAAATAGTGCAGGAATGTCAAGTGTTTTTCTTTTGGTTTTCGATTGCCAATTATTTTGCTGACTAGACGAACGAATAATTTTCTTTTAAAATATGGGTCATCTCTAAACGCTGTGTGCAAATGTTTGTCTTCCGTTTAGTTTTTGCTAATAGTTAAGTGTCTGCAAGCTGCGTTCTTTTTCCATTGCTTATTTCTGTGTTTATTTTGTTCATTTGTTCGTATACGATGTTTGTTTGTCTCTTTATCTATACTACCAGAAATGGCGAATAAAGATGAATATAATATGTGCGTTCTGCTAGCGTAGTTGGATTTAAGTGGAAGACACTGCAGGCGGTATAGGCGATATTGACGTCCGTATTTAGGCGCAAACGAAGATTAGCCGACGGAGTGCGATAAACTCCCGTAGTCGACACTCTTAGCCACTTTTACGGCGAGACATTATGCTGTATAAAGCTGTCATCCTCGACAAATTATCTCCTTCCGCGCGTTGGCCACTTACCGGTAATTCTCTGGTCTCGGCGGCGCCTTTTTCTTTCTCGATCTGCACTTCGCCGGCGTTAATTATTGATGCCGCTTAAGTTGTCGCCGACGCCCGACTGACACGATTGCGGGGCAGTATGGTGCTCACAGTGTGACCAGACGCGTAACGAATTGGTTCGACGTTTTGAGGCCGGCGGCAAGGAATGGGAATCGCTGCGATGTCGGCCAAACGGTGTCACTGATTGGTCAGATGCGAAAGTATAAACCATAGACCCGTCATATAAAAGCATAGACCCACCCAGTAGCACATGCACAAAAGATAACAGTCGCTTTTCGCTTCGCTTATTAGTCGCATCGCAGCAACAGCTTGATGCGGCCTATTGCTACAAATGGAGCAGCGACGTCTGTCTGTGTGTCTGTATGTTCGTGTGTCTGTCTGTTGGTCACGTTTGTAGGCCTTGCAAAAACGGCTGAACCGATCGAAATGCCGATTGGAGGGTACACTCGGGTGGGCCCAAAAAACATGTATTAGATGGAAGCTCAGATTCCCCGAGGGAAGGGGTAATTTTGGGGGTTGCCCGGCTTATTGAAAAGCATTGTGATTGTGACTGTAAGTCACTGCTGCGGTGTACGCAGCAAAAAAACAATAACGGCATCAGCGCGACTGCAGCAGCCGACTGCATTACTCTCGACTGGCCACAGTCACATTGACTTCTCGCCCGTGAAAAATCCACCCCTTGCGATGTGGTCTGTCGTCGAACTTCTTTGACCAATTGTTCTCATTTATGGGTGTTTGTGTTATTACGTTTCTTTATGCATCTTTATTTCTGATCATTATTCCCCGCTAGTCAGCAAATAAAAATTGTACAAAGCACAGAGTAATGGCCCTCAAGCTCAATAGTAAAGTCCGTCGGTACGTCAGATCCAACAGTAAACTCACGAAAGTTATAAGCAGCAATCTTTCTTGAGATTGTATGATTAAAGATCATACACACAGTCTGTTTACATTAAATTTCATGTTAATCTTATCAGTTGAAATAAAGAGAACATCTATCAGGGACTGCAAAGCACTCCAAGAAGTTCTTTCTGTATGTATTATACGTAACTAAGTTTGTTACATTTTCCTTTTCCTCTTGTTCGCTTTTTAATTTGTTGCAACCGGACTTTTCATGGTGAATAAAGATATTCAATGGACGAAATATACTACAAGCTCCAAAAGGTTAAATAGTCAATTCCAGAGCGCAATATTGCTCATTTAGTTTTCAAACTGCTCTCATCGTTAAGACGCTTTTCCCCCTGACTGATAAGCAGGGGCTTTTTTCCTGGACCTCACTAGGGGGCATAGCCCCCAAACCCCCTCTATGGGACTCGTGATACCGCGCTCGTCTTGACTCGGGGCTATAGCCCCACTCTCAAACGGCTCAATCGGTATATTCTGGATTCGCCCCTGACTGCCCTGTCGCTGACCACACGGAGGCGTCGGAAATGTCTTGGTGACGTCGTCTTGAAATGTTGATGAGATCGCGACGACGTCCAACGACGAATTAGTAGCAATTTTGTCACGTCGACGTGCTTCGCATGACACTCGTGACCGACCCAGAGGCGTCAGACAACATCTTCTCCACTGAACGCTTGAGACCCCACACGATCCACGCATTACAACACCACCAGCAGTAGCAGCATAAAGGGTGCGGCATTTTCTCTCTGTCTTCGTTCTTTTTCTCTCTCCCGTTTTACTACTCAATTCTTTTTTCCACATTTCCCGAGGAATGAGAGTTAGAGAGGTTTCAATTAGCAAAGGTGATCTTTAAGGTCACTCAAGGTCACTGGTATTTCTGCCACTCAATAGGCCACATACAATTTTCTATTAGGCTTCCATTGCAACTATGTCTCTTTATCTTGCACCGTTGCGACACGTAAAACAACAAGAGCTCAGCTGTCGCAGAGAAAAGGCGTCATGCCTCTGTTAGATTATTCATTATATGCAGCACTGTTATGGTACAGTGCGGTTCATAATCTCTAACAGAGACGTGAGTGGGCGTAAATGTCGGGGAAAGAAGTTTTAAAAAAATTTCGGCAACTTATAGTACAGCAAGTCATCACGCTATTATTCGACCGTGGAATCAACACTGAAATGTTCTGCGACATCGAAGACGTCAAGTTGTAGTTGTAGTGCAAGGAAATGTAAACATTTTGCAGCACTTGCAGTCAGATCGCCGATCTGGCGCCAGCACTAAACGTTTCTTAAACCTACCGATTCAATTTTATTTAAATAACGTGACAAATTTTCATCATTTAACTTCCCACAGTATGACATCATGCTCTACAAAATGGAGATCGTATCAGTTTACTGTGACGTCACTTCACCCTACCCATACAGTAAAACAGGCTTCCCATACTCGTTACCGAGCGTTGGGCCCGGAGCTTATACGGTGTACAGGCAGTCAGCCCGCAGATGACTATAAGTCATCCACCCGGCGGTAGGCTGCCATTACTTTCCGCCAGGCCTGCGGTTACCTTCCCAGCCGCAGAGCATCACCGCCCCTTGGCCGGTACCACGTTATACTGCTTGGTGACAGAGGCACATAGCTGTACCCACGACCTGATGATCGCAAGTTCAACGCTCCATCCGTTGCGCCACCGCGCCACCCTATGCAGTATTGATGCCAAAAGGCAGGTCTATTGTGACAGGCGTTGTAGCAGTAAATAGTCTAATTTCTACAGACAGACACGGGAGTCTAAATACGCCCTTTCTATGCAGCAGCAACGACGGACGGGTTTGCTGAAGCGCATAATAGACGACGGTTGCCGGCTCATGGCAACGACGCCAGAAGTGTGTCTTTTCTCTGGGCGGCCTTTAACTTAACCAGCTTCGTCTCGTCTTTACGGCCCAAATCCACCGAGATTCGGCCAAGTCGCGCCCGTCGCGGAGAGCTGGGCCCGAAAGACCACCTGCAATCGGCCGCTTACCGGGACCTTTATGGCCGTTTAAATTGTCGTAAACGAAACTGGCTCGACGGGCTTATTGGGTGACGACGGCTTGGCTTGGCGGATCAAGTCCGCGCTCGCTGAGTTAGCAACCTCTTCTAAATGCATAGCGAAGAACGTGTCTCGCAGGAAGCTAGTGAAGCATACATAAAGATTAAAGATTCCTAAAGGGAGTATGTAAGTAAGCAAGTCGATGGTCTCTAAGTGACAAACGCACATGTTTCCGACAGAATTGCAACAAGAAACTGAGCTATAGCAGAGGGACCGCCTTACGCAATTATATCAGTTAAAATCTGCACAGAAGTATGGAAATTAACATTTGAAAAAGCTTGCAGTAGGCGAATGACCTTGAAGGTCACTCAAGATTATCGGAATTGCCTCTATAGGATAGGCCATATATCGCATCCTACTAGTGGTCTGGAGTAGCAACGACTCCATCTAGCACCGTTGCCATCTTACTACCACATTTACAGTGTACGTGACTGGCTGTGACCTTCAGAAGTCCTTCATTTCCGCAAACACAGTTGAAATTTTGTCACATGTTTTTTTCCGATTCATGTGTAAACATGTTGTAGATAATGAATGCTACATTTCCCGAGGTATGAGACTTAGAGAGGTTTCAAATAGCAAAGGTGACCTATAAGGTCACTCAAGGTCACTGGTATTGCTGCCACTCAATAGGCCACATACAATTTTTTTCTATTAGTCTTGCGTTTCAACTATGTCTCTTTATCTTGCACCGTTTCCAAAATATTATCACTTATTGTCCACAAATTGAAGGGGTCGTGTGACCCTGAACACATCCCCTTCCCGGGTAACCTATCCAGCAATGCACTAGGAGTTTTCAGTATCAATTAGCACACGAAATTTAATGTGCTTAGCTTCACTGATTACAAAGATATGACTGGGGGCACAAAAGTTTTTTAAAACACGTCACGTGACCGTGACCACGCCCATTAAGGAGTAGTTTGTCATCCCAAGTATAACTCGTGATATAGACTACCGGTATACAAAATCTAACGGCTTCAGACTTTACAGTGATCCTGACCACGCCCCTATTAGGGGTGATTTGTCATACATTGGCTATAGGATTTGATATATCTTACTTGGAAGAGCTTGCAGGGAATTTCATCAATGCTATTCACAAGCCGACATGTCACTGCTCATTTCCAGACTTTTTACTTACTTATTAGAAGTTATTACTGGCCCCCTTACATAGTGTAGGGGGCCGAACTAGTGATGCTCTATGGCGTCTGTCATCGTCTGTCGTCGTCGTCTGTAACACTTCACGGCGGGCCAGTAGAGTTTCGTCCCGTTAGGGCGATATCTTGTTAAACGTCCATGCAATAACGACTGCAAAATTCTGTTTCGTAATTCGAATCAAACTTTTTTTTAATTTTGTTAATAAAACATTTTTTATGCTTTTTATTCTTGAATGTTTTTATAGCTTTTTGCAACATTTATATG
>Ga0209780_1000927_pt1 | contig 17864 bp, 17 predicted proteins | sample WorMetexBAHAMAS2_FD_187384 | JGI IMG/M metagenome (GOLD analysis project Ga0209780, IMG submission 187384) | Marine gutless worms symbiont microbial communities from Max Planck institute for Marine Microbiology, Germany - Inanidrilus exumae... | ecosystem: Host-associated > Annelida > Digestive...
GCGATATTCCATATACCCCACCTTATCTTCCATCCGATCAAAGCGGGTTTGAGCATCCAACCCCCTCTGGAATTTGTCCTCCGTTTTATACATAGATTGACGCGCCTGAGTTGCCCGTTGGCGGGCAATCAAGGTACTGCGTTTCAGCTTGGCTTCCTCCAACTTCGCCTCCAGTTGATGCAATTGCCTTTTCAGACGCGAGCTAGTCGCCTTAGCCGATTCCCAAGCCGGCTCCAAATTTTTGATGATACTATCAACTTCCTTTTTTCGTGCCAAAGCGGAACGCGCCAACTCTTCATTTTCTGCCTCTAAAGCCAGTTGCGCTTTTTTCAGCCACCCTTCAGACTGGCGACGCTGACTTTCCAATTCTCGTAGCAACTGCTTTTCACTGGCAATGGCATCAATAACTCCTTCCTTGGACTGATTGATGTTTTCTTCCATTTCTCGGATCACTTGCTTAATCATGCGTTCAGGATCTTCGATACGATCAATCAAATCGTTGACATTGGCGTTTATAATGTCGTTAATGCGTGTAAAGATATTAGCCATAATAAGCTCCTAAAGTTAGGCTACCCAGCTTGAAGTTATAACATATGGTATTTTGTCTGAATCAGAATTTTCAGAATTTGAGAATTAACAGAATGAAGATAAGAAATAAAAAGGTTTTATTCTGAAAATTTTAAAATTATGAAAATTCTGATTCAGACAATCAAATTTAAAATACCTGAAAATTTATGATTCAGCACTTAAAGATAGTAAATAAAAAAGATTTATAAGTTCAGCATTTAACGAATTAATTTTCTGTCTTTTACCTTTGATAACTGAAAATGAATATTTCCCAATCAATCTTGAACAACGTTTAATTGTTTATAATGATGTGATGACACAAAAAAAACCGAATTCAAAATTTCGTTACTACTGAATAAAAAGGAAACAACATATTATGGGACGTCGCAATGACCACAGCCGACAAGAAATACGGGAAATGGCCTTAAAAGTTGCAGAAAAAATTGTCGCAAAAGAAGGTTTGCAGGGATTGAGTGCCCGTAAGATTGCATCAGCCATTGGCTACAGCGTAGGGAGTTTATATATAGTTTTTAAAAACTTAGATGATCTGATTTTACAAGTCAATGCCCGTTCCCTTGATAAATTATACACTGTTATCTCTAAAACCGAGCGACAATGTCGTCAGCCCGACGCTTGCCTATTGGCACTTGGGCACGCTTACCTTAAATTTGCCATGGAACAGCCACTGCGTTGGCGCACTATTTTTGAATACCAGCGGACAAAAGATGCTGAAATCCCTAGTTGGTATCGAAAAAAGATTTTTCGTTTATTTAAATTAGTTGAAAAACCGTTACTAGAATTCATGCCCACACTTGAGCCCCATCTTTGTGCCCAAACGGCTCGCGCTTTATGGGGTGGCGTGCATGGCATTTGTATCTTGGCATTGACTGGAAGGCTTGAGATTGTAGGTGCCGATTCGGTGCAAAATTTAATGGAATTGTTAATAACAAATTATTTGGCGGGCTTAACAAACCTGCAAGCTACGAATGAGTTGAACCTTCTTCAAGAGTGCAAGGCGCACCTTGCACGAGATTAATGAATCAGTTTTTTTTGAAATGGTTTTATTTTGTTTAAATAAGTCATGATTCCAGAAATCATGCTATTGGGTTTAGGTTCCTCTACGCTGTGACGTATCAACAATTCTGGTCGCTGTTGAGCGGCAAGATAACGCTGTATAGCCGCATTGATACTGTTTTCTAAAAGCGGCTTGCGGATGGGTTTGGGTAAAAATCGGAAAATTTGTCCTTGATTAATAAGTTCAATCAGAGACTGGACATCTTTAAAATCAGTCAAAACAATGCTTATTATATCGGGATGATATTGCTTCATTAGTTTAAGCGACAAACTCATATCTTCGTCAGCAATATGAATCTCTGAAATAATAACCATCACTTTTCCCTGACTGAGAATATCGAATGCGGATTTCAGTGTTTCCCCCCGTTTGACAGTGTATTTTTGACCGACAATTTCTTGCACAGCATTGTAAGTGTCAATGTCGTCATCAACAACCAATATTTCCAGCTCTTGTTTTTCTGAAGAAGTCTTTGTGATAGGGGAAGGGATATTAACTGCCAATTCTAGTCCAACTTGGGCAGCTTTCTTCACTCTATTGAGGATATCTTCGTTATCCCAAGGCTTATTAATGTAACGGAATATTTCTCCATCATTCACCGAGTCGATAATCGCGGGTAAATCCGCATACCCTGTTAATAATAGGCGCATGGTAGCAGGAGAAACTTGTTTGATCTCACGCAATAGTTCTACTCCAGTCATCGCTGGCATGCGTTGATCACTGACGATGACATGGACTGTGTTGTTTTTAACGATTTCCAGTGCCTCATGTCCGTCTGTTGTGATATGAACATTATAGTGTGGCTTAAACAAGGCTTTTAAGCTTCTGAGTACACGTTTCTCATCATCTACAAATAAAATTGTTGCATTTTTGGTCATAATTAATATATATACTTAATTAGGTTAGAAACTAAACTATTTTGTCATTTCGACTAAACTTGTCCCGCATTTAGGAGTCCAAATCGTCCAAAATAAATTTTGGACTCCTACGATATTTCGACCAAAGACATCAGGAGAGATGCTTGTAGTAGCCCGTGCTGAGTCATTGGATAGGCAGAATCACTACAAATGTCGTGCCCTTACCCACCTCTGATGTCACATTAATATTGCCATTATGTTGTTGGATAATTTTATAGGTAATGGAAAGTCCTATGCCAGTTCCTTCACCGACTTTTTTTGTGGTAAAAAAAGGATCAAAAATTTTGGGTAATATATTTTTCGCAATACCCCTGCCATCATCTTGTATTCCCACAAACACTCGCCCATTTTTAGTGCCGGTTTTTATCAATATTGTCCCCTTAGTTTCAATGGCATCGGCGGCGTTAATCAATAAGTTCAGAAAGACTTGATTAATCTGTGAAGGCGAGCATTTTATTTTGGGAATTTCGCCATATTGTTTATTAACTGTGACTTTGTTTTTAAGTAAGTGCTTGACAATCAATAAACTCTTCTCTAAGCATTCGTGCAAATCAACATTACTGAGTTTTGCTAAATCCAAGCGGCTGAAATTTTTCAAATTAATGACCAAATCAGAAATGTCTGACAAACCGTGGAGCGAATCATTGAGCAGTTCTTCCGCCTCTTTAAGAATTTCATCTTCTTGAAACTCTGTCATCAATCCTCTGACGATTTCCAATTGAGAATGTAATTTTTCCTCATCTACCGTTTCCGAATCGAATAATGCCATCAACTTGCCATGCGCCTGCAAAAACTCTTCAAACTGAACAACGAGGGATTGAATCAATTGCACATTGCTTTTTACGTAACCCAATGGCGTATTAATTTCATGCGTCACACCCGCCACCATTTGTCCAAGCGAAGCCATTTTTTCCGATTGGATGAGTTGTGACTGTGACTCCTTTAAACGACGCAATGTGTCTGACAATTCTTTGGTGCGCTCTTCAACTCGTTTTTCCAAGTTTTCATTGGTTGTATGCAGTTGCTTGTTAGCGACATCGAGTGCTTTATAGCTGAGTCTTAATCGATAACCAATATAAGCAATCCAAAGCAATAAAAGGGCTGAAAAGATGATCAATGCTTGACGGTACGGTTCTCTTTCCAGCAACTGAACATTTTGAAGTTCAACATAAGTATCTGTCAAACTATCAAGCACGCTTGCCGCATTTAGGATAACAATTTTTTCCAATACCTCATCAATTTCTGGTTTATATTTCAGTATGGCGTTAGCATGAGAACTGATAATGTCAATCTGATCAATTAAATCTTCATCAGTATCAGCGTTGGCTTGCAAAGCGGCAATAAGCTGCGGAATTTGCGCTCGTGTTTCTGCATCGGGGACTAAACTATATTTCAATACAGCATTCAACAATTTATTAGCGGCGGAAATTGAAACCCCAGAAAATTCTTTTAATTCAGCGATAGCCGTCGGAAAATAGCGTATCGAGTTAGAAAAAATAGCATTCATTCCCTTAAAGTGTTCAACGAGTTCAGTTCTTTCTTCTAACAATGCTAAATAAGCCTTTTTTTGTGTTTCCACCTGCGGCAGGCGGGCTAGTTCAAACGCCAGCCAACGATTACGATTGTCTTCCAAAAGAGTTGTAATTGTGGCTATATTGTCATAATTGTTATTCAAAGATACCCGCGAACGCAACACTTCTTCAGTCCAACTCGCATCCAATTGTTTAAGTTTACGCAAAGTATCAATAAACTGATTATGTTGCTCAATATTGACCATTTGGGTTTTATTATACAAAAAAATCAGGATAGCAATTGATAGAACGCCGACAAATATATTGAGTAAACGTGAAAATTTCATTTAAGTTCTTTTCCTTGATATGTGCCTGTTAAGGTTTTGAGAAATTTAATGATTAAGCGTTTTTTCCGTCTTGGGATTTTGCGTCCAAGTTGATATTTAGCCATCACATCCACCGCTTTTTCCAAAGTATCAGCGGTGCCATCATGAAAATAAGGTGCAGTTAATGCCACATTGCGTAAACTGGGTACTTTGAATTTGTGTCGATCATATTTTTTACCAGTGACATTAAAGCGCCCTAAATCTGCCTTGGTAATATTGCCCCGCCGCTCAAAATAATTATTCAAAGCCCCAAAAACTTGATACATGTTGCCACCAATATTGACCCCTTGATGACAGGCGACACAACCATATTGTTTAAATAAGGCATAGCCTTGTTTTTCTTCATCAGTGAGAGCCGTTTCATCGCCACGCAAATATTGATCAAAACGGGCGTTGGGTGTTATTAGCGAGCGTTCAAAGGTGGCTATGGCATCTTTGATATTTTTAGCATTAATGCCATCGGAGTACAAAGCTTTAAACGCTTTAGGATAAGCTGCATCTTTTTTTAATTTGCCAATGACTTCCTGCCAATGGCTCCCCATTTCTTTGGGATTATGTACAGGACCATCAATTTGTTCCTCCAGAGAGGCTGCTCGCCCATCCCAAAATTGTCGAAAATTAAAGCCGCTGTTAAATACTGTTGGCGTATTAATATCGCCTTTGGCATTATTAATACCAAAGGAACGCGGCAATCGATCAGTTCCCCCTTTTTGTAAGTCATGACAACTGACACAGGCGATAGTGTTATCATGTGATAATCGTTTGTCATTAAAAAGCTGTTCACCTAATGCCACTTTGTCAGGATTCAGATTAAGTGCCAATGGGAGGGGCTTAATCGGTTCATTGGGTGAAACGGCATAAACGCTTTTAAAAGCGAACAGTGCCAAACTTAACGCTAATCCTATACTTTGGGCGATTCGCATAGGCTTATCTCTCCTCCATTTGATTGTTATTCATAATAATAAATCAGGCGGCACAGACACAAACCCTGTACCAAGCTAAGAAAGCAAGATACATCATTATGATTAGAAAATCACTACCGACACAAGATTTAGCTAAGCTTTATTTGCAACTTAGTAGATTGGAAGCCTCTGGCATTCCCATACAGCAGGCGATGGCGATGATGGACCAGGGTGAGACTGGTAAACGGGCTCAGGTAGCGTTGACTTATCTTAAACGTGGAAAACCCTTATCTGAGGCGGGAGCGCGGGCAGGCTTGTTTGTCGGTTTGGATGCCACGCTGGTTAAGGTGGCGGAAGCGGGGGGCATTCTGGCTGAAATTTTTCGACAATTGGCGCAGTTTTATGAGGAAAAAGCGCGACAAGCGCGGCAAGTTAAATCGCGTTTAATTTTGCCCGTGACGGTTTTGTTGTTGGCGATATTTATTCAACCATTTCCCGCCTTATTTTTGGGGAAAATAACAATTGGCGGCTATTTGATCGCGACAGTGGGTTTGATTGTTAAATTGGCATTAATTATCTTTGTGTTTTTGCACTTTTGGGATAGACTGGAAATGAAGGTGCCATATTTTGGTCGTTGGTATGTGCGGCGGCGTATGCGGGATTTTGTACAGTCATTAGGGCTGATGCTGCAAGCCGGTTTACCGATTCTTGAGGCGTTGCCTAAAGCTTTTCAATTGGTCGAAAACGTCAGTTTGCGCCAGCGATTGGAGTTAATAAGCCGCAGCTTGCAAAAAGGCGAGACTTTTGCACAGGCATTTTCACAGGTAGAAGGGATTAATCCGCTTGCAATTCAACTGGTTTTTACTGGAGAAGAAGCCGGTAGATTAGCCGATATGATGCTGCATTATGCCAAATTAGAATCTGAAGAGATTGCGATGCACAACGAAATGTTGGCGGAATGGATACCGCGTATTGTGTACGCGGGGATTGCGATTTGGATTGCTTATGGTATTTTGAGTGCGGGAGCACCGATGTCGGTGGTGCCAGAGGATATTTGATATAAACTTATGTAGATGTTGGTAAATACTAACAAGGGTGCAAGATACGCCTTGCGCTCCATTATTGCATAAATTATAGTATTGTACTTAGCAATCAATGCCGTTAAGTTAAGGAAAATCAATACATGTAGGGTGGATTAAGCGATAGCGTATCCACATGATTAATCGTGAGATTTCGGCGGATACGCTCCGCTTAATCCACCCTACATGAGCTCCATTATTGCATAAATTATAGTGTTTGTTGTGCTTAGAAATACCTTTAACCAAATTAGGAGTCTCAATCATGTCTGTCCGTCGATTGCCCCTCTTATTATTTTTTGTCTTAAGCCTGTTTACAACGGTTCAAAGTGCCGAACAGATAGATATCAATACGGCTGATAAATGGAGTTTGGCGCGGGTATTAGATGGTGTGGGGCCAAAAAAGGCTGCTGCTATTGTCGAATTTCGTAACAAAAACGGCCCGTTTAAGTCTGTTTATGACTTAGAGAATGTCTATGGAATCGGGCCAAAAACGATTGAGAAAAATCGGGATAGAATTATTGTATCAGTTCCAAAAGGCTCGCCCAAACAGCCGGAGAAGAAAGAATAAATGTCACCGCCATGAAGTCATGGCGGAGTGGTATAATAGCCCAACTGCCGCAAAGCACGTTCATCATCACACCAGCCCTGCTTAACCTTAACCCACAACCGCAAAAAAATTTTGCAAGCTAGCATCATTTCCATATCCTTACGGGCTTCCTCTCCGATGGCTTTTAGCATTTGGCCTTTTTTGCCAATTACAATGGGTTTTTGCCCTTTGCGTTCTACCCAAATAATGGCACTAATATGAGTCAAATTAGTTTCACTAGAAAAGTGTTCTATTTGCACCGTCAAGCGATAAGGCAATTCTGCCCCTAAACGGCGAACCAATTTTTCGCGGACGATTTCAGCGGCTAAAAAACGTTCCGTACGATCTGTAAATTGATCGTCCGGAAATAAGAATGTATTGATAGGTAATAAACGGGTGATTTTGGCTTCAAGTTCAACCAAATTTTGGCCCTTTTGGGCGGATATGGGAAAAACTTCTACAAAATCGCGTTTGGTTGCCACTTCTTGTAAATAAGGCAATAAAGTCTTTTTATCGGATAATTTGTCAATCTTATTGATGCCTAAAATCACTGGCGCCGAGCTTTGTGCAAGGGCTTTGAGAACATAGCTATCTTCCCCCGTCCACTGTAAAGCCTCAACTAGCCAGACAATGACATCAACCCCTACCAGGCTATTAGTCGCAGCACGATTAAGATAACGATTCATCGCATTGTGTTTGCGCTGATGTAGCCCAGGCGTATCTACATAAATAATTTGGGTATTGCCCTCGGTTTTTATCCCTAAAAGGCGATGGCGGGTGGTTTGCGGCTTACGTGACGTAATACTTAGCTTTTGTCCTAAGAAATGATTGAGCAAAGTTGATTTGCCCACATTAGGTTTACCTATAATAGCCACATAACCACAATATCCTTCAGTCGACATTTAAAAGTCTCAATGCTTTTGCTGCTGCTGATTGTTCTGCACGTCTGCGGCTTTCGCCGCTGCCATAAGCGGGTTGCGCTAAACCGGATACGGTACATTCCACCTCAAATTGTTGAGCGTGGGGCGTACCATTGATGGCTAACACCCGATAAGCTGGCAGTGCTTGTTGTTGGGCTTGTAAATATTCTTGTAAACGGGTTTTAGGATCCTTGATTTTGCGTGGTGACAGATTATTTAAAGGCTTCTGCCACAATTTCAAAATCACCGCTTGACAAGTTTTTATGCTGCTATCCAAATATATAGCACCAAGAAGGGCTTCTACGGCATCACCTAAAATGGAGGCGCGTTGTTCTCCACCTGTTTTTAATTCGCCACCGCCCAGTTGTATATATTTTCCCAATTCAATCTGTTGTGCGATTTTAACCAGTGTATCCCGTTTGACTAAATTGGAACGAAAACGTGTCAATTCGCCTTCACGAGCCTCAGGAAAACGCTCAAACAGCTCTTGAGCCATAATACAACTGAGCAGTGCGTCACCTAAAAATTCCAGGCGTTCATTATTGGGTTTCCCCGCACTGCGGTGTGTCAGTGCGGTGATTAAATAATGTTCTTGCTTAAAGCTATAGCCTAAAATTTGGCATAAATGGGTATAGTCTTGTTTCAAGGAACTCTTATACTCGGTTCAAAATCAAAAAGGAGAGAGGCATTGGCGATAACCGGCACTATTCGTTGATAGGTAACCGTCATCCTAAACCCTTCATAGGTTCTTTCAATCAATACGAGTTCTTCGTAATTTTGACCATTAATCACATTAGCCACATTTTGTGGAATCAAAGCATTCAAAAAAACTTGTTTGATTCTACTATTCCTGACTGCTGGTTCTTGACCCAGTTCTCGTTGTACTGTCTCCAAACCTTTTTGTATAGCCAGGTTATCCATGTAAACCGGAACTACTTTTATAATCAATACTGCGACAAAAAGCAGTATTACAACAAAAAAAACGAGCATCATAAATCCGCCACGTTGTTGATCTCTATTGATATTCATAGGTTAAACTCTCCTTGGTTGAACTACATCATAAAGAGTACAACGAATGTTCAACAACGAATAAAAACATTTAAAATGAACATAGCGAAGCGGATTAACTTAGTGGTGTTGAAGGTTTTATTCGTTGTTTAGCATTGGTTGTACTACGACAACTATTCAATAGCTGTTCCTATTCGTTGCCAATTAATGCCGCCATTGGCCAAATCCCAATTCATCCAAATAAAAAATGCCTTGCCGATCAAATTTTCATCCGGTACAGTACCCCAATAGCGACTATCCTTGCTGTTATCGCGATTGTCGCCTAAGACGAAATATTCATCAGCTTCAATCTTCCATCGTTTAATCGGCGCATGTGGCATTGTTTCTTCTGGATATATTAAAATGGCATGAGCTGCCCCGGGCAACTTTTCAATGCGCTCTTCTCTACCTGTCATATTACTGCCAGCACCTACACCTATGTATCTACCATCCGGTATTTGAGTCACAGGCTCGCCATTGATATAAAGCGTTTTATTGGCGAAATTATATTCTATATCGTCACCAGGTAAGCCAACTACTCGCTTGATAAATGGAATGGACGGATCTTCTGGGTAACGAAAAACAACAACATCTCCACGTTCTGGTTTACCTATCTCTATTACTTTAGTATTAAGGGCAGGTAGGCGAATTCCATAATTGAATTTATTAACCAGAATAAAATCTCCAATCAATAAAGTTGGCATCATAGAGCCGGAGGGGATACGAAAGGGTTCCACCAGAAATGAACGCAAGAAGAGTACTATCAAAAATACTGGAAACAAGGAACGTGCTAAATCTAGTATAAAAGGTACGCGTTCAGCTTTCACACGCTGAGGTGCCAAAAACAATTTATCATATAGCCAAATTAATCCGCTTACAATGGTTAATAAGACTAGAATAGTTGCCAAATCCCAATTCATTTTACAGTTATCAGTTATCAATTATATAAGCAGTAGCATCGTTCCCAACTGGAGGTTCAATACCAAATTAATTACCCACCCGATTTTTTTCCAACTTGTAATACCGCTAAAAACGCATCTTGAGGGATGGTGACAGAGCCTATTTGTTTCATGCGTTTTTTACCTTCTTTCTGTTTTTCAAGGAGTTTTCTTTTACGAGTTATATCTCCGCCATAACATTTAGCCGTGACGTTTTTACGAAACGCTTTTACCGTTTGGCGAGCAATAATATGTGAACCAATGGCAGCTTGTATTGCAATATCAAACATTTGCCTTGGTATGACTTCTTTCATTTTTTTGACAAGTTCTTGCCCCTGCGATTTACTTTTCTCCCTATGAACTATGATGGAAAGAGCGTCAACCCGTTCACCATTGATGAGTATGTCTAATTTTACCAAATCAGCGGATTGAAAGCGCAAAAAGTTATAATCTAATGAGGCATAACCACGGCTCACCGATTTTAGTCGATCAAAAAAATCCAGCACCATCTCGCTCATCGGTAACTCATAAGAGAGAGAGATTTGTGAACCCGTATAATGTAACTTTTTCTGGACTCCCCGTTTTTCAATAGAAAGAGTGATAACATTCCCTAAATAATCTTGCGGCAATAACATATTAACTTCTACAATCGGTTCGCGCAACTCTGCGATACTACTGGGGGGTGGCAACTTGGCAGGATTATCCACCATTAATATTTCACCATCCGTAGTCAAAATTTCATAAATGACGGTGGGTGCTGTACTAATCAAATCTAATTCATATTCACGTTCCAAACGCTCTTGCACAATTTCCTTGTGCAACATCCCCAAAAAACCGCAGCGAAAACCGAATCCTAAAGCTTGAGAAGTTTCAGGCTCATAATGTAAAGCAGCATCGTTAAGTCGCAATTTTGCCAATGCCTCGCGCAAAGCTTCAAAATCCTTAGCATCAATAGGAAACATTCCAGCAAACACGCGGGGTTGAATCGCTTTAAAGCCAGGTAGAGGTTGAGTAACTGGTTGCGCGGCATTTGTCAAAGTATCACCTACGGGCGCACCCTCAATATCCTTGATTGCCGCCACCACAAATCCCACTTCTCCCGCTTCAAGTACTTCACGATCTTGTGGTTTTGGCGTAAAAATACCCACTTTTTCCACTTGAACGCGCCGCCCGGTTGACATTACAAGAATTTTATCTCGTTTGGACAAACGCCCCTGTACTACTCGCACTAAGGATACCACACCTAAATAATTATCAAACCAAGAATCAATGATTAGTGCCATTAAAGGCGCATCTAATTCAACTTTAGGCGGCGGTATGCGCTGTATTAATGTTTCAAGTAATTCCTCAACCCCCTCTCCAGTTTTCGCACTGACGCGCACCGCATTTTCGGCTTCAATCCCGATGATCTCTTCAATTTCTTGAATCACGCGCTCTGAATCGGCAGCCGGTAAGTCAATTTTATTGAGTACCGGCACCACTTCAAGTCCCTGTTCAATGGCAGTGTAACAATTCGCAACACTTTGAGCTTCCACCCCTTGCGCCGCATCAACTACCAGTAGTGCTCCCTCACAAGCCGCCAATGAGCGTGAAACTTCATAAGAAAAATCCACATGACCAGGAGTATCAATAAAATTAAGTTGATACGTCTGCCCGCTTTTGGATTGGTAATTCAGTGTCACACTTTGGGCTTTAATGGTGATACCACGTTCGCGCTCCAAGTCCATTGAATCCAATACTTGTTGCGACATTTCCCGCTCTGTCAATCCCCCACAGAGCTGGATGAAACGATCTGCTAGGGTAGATTTACCATGATCTATATGGGCAATAATCGAAAAATTGCGAATTGGTTTCATTTAGTTCTCAAAGGTGGCACTGAAAAAATACCACAACATTTCAATCAAATTCAAACTGCTATTGAATCCTATTTCTTCAAATAAGAAATAGAAATTTTAACGCGATGTGCAAAGCCCACAAAATGATGGAGTCCAAAGCTTTAGCTTTGGGCGTGTCCAAAGCTAAAGCTTTGGACTCCATCGCGTCATTTTAGGTTAAATAAAATTATTCCGGGCGATCATTTCGCTGGAATTTTCAATGCCAAGAAGAGTGGAGAACCACCCCGATGTATGAGTACTGGCACAGTTTTATTGCTCAATTCACCAACTATTTCCTTAAAATGAGTCACATTTTTGACCTTGGTGTTATTAATCATCACAATAATATCATTTTTACGAATCTTAGCATCCTGTGCTGGTCCAGATTCAACACTTTGTACCAATATACCACCACCATCAACTTTCTTTTCGTCATCTAAATCGCTCACCGACAAACCAAGGCGGCTACTGGTTGCCGACTGAGTACCTTGATCAGTGACTGCCAGTTTCACGTCGTCTTCAGGTGGCAATTCACCAATTGTCACATTAAGTATCACTCGTTTTCCATTACGTATCACTACAACTTTAACGGTTGAACCTACTGGAGTTTTTCCAACAATAGGTGGCAAGTGGGAAGAACGTTCTACCTCTTTTCCATCGAACTTAATAATAATATCACCTACTTCGAATCCAGCTTTTTCAGCAGGAGTATCGGGAAAAACCTTAGCAACCAAAGCCCCTTGAGGTTTTTCCATACCAAATGACTCAGCTAATTCATGATTGACATCTTGAATCAGTACACCCAACCAACCGCGTGATACTTTGCCCTGTGTTTTTAATTGGGCAATCACATTTTTCGCCGTATCAATCGGAATGGCAAATGCTAAACCCATATAGCCGCCAGTGCGACTATAAATTAATGAATTGACACCAACAACTTCGCCATCTAAATTAAATAAAGGACCACCCGAATTACCAGGATTAATCGCCACATCAGTTTGAATAAAAGGCACATAACTAGAACCACCCAAACTTCTACCTAACGCACTTACTATGCCGGCGGTGGCAGAATGATCAAATCCAAATGGTGCACCTATCGCCAATACCCATTCACCCACTTTTAGATCACTCGATGTGCCTAGTTCAACCGTTGGCAAATCGGTGGCATCGATTTTCAATAAGGCAATATCGCTGCGTTCATCCGCGCCAATCTTATCAGCCTCAAATTCGCGACGATCTGGTAAACGCACGACTATTTTTTCTGCTTTCTCAACAACATGCGTATTGGTGACAATATAGCCATCACTGGAAATGATAAAACCTGAGCCGAGCGAAGTCGAGGGACGTTCATCTTTAAACAAACCATCCTTGTCATCGAAAAAGTGACGGAAAAAATCACGGAAAGGACTATCCTCGGGGATTTCTGGAAAATGCCGAAAAGTTTTACTCTTCTTGGCTTTGCCAACAGTGCTGATATTAACCACCGCCGGACTATACTTTTCTACCAATTTGGTAAAATCAGGCAATTGTTGTGCAGACAATTGGGCTGATAACAACCCAATCATCAAGCCAATTCCTAATAAATAATGTTTCATGTGTACTATTCCTGTTTTATGATTTGTTTGTAAATATTTATTCTGTTTGCAGTACAATTGGTTGATAGCGTCTATCTTCAGACATTTTACCCATCACATGTTTCGCCCATCCCAATCCTGCCAACAAACCAAGTAAAGCCATTAACACCGTTAACACCTCATACTGTGGCAATTGAATAGATGTTACCAACATATCATAACCAATAGCAGCTACAAACATACTCAAGATCGGCAACAAATATAAGGTCAAACAACTTTTAAACAAGGCTGGCTCCTCCAATCCTATCACCACCTGCTCGCCAACTTTTGCACCCTTATGATTAAGGGCTTTCACCTGGCTCACTTTTTGACCAAATACGGCCGCCAAACTGGCTGTACCACAACCTTGGTTAGCAGCACACTGAGCACAACTGTTACTAGTTTGAGTTTGTACAATGGCAAATTGATCCTTGACTTCAACAACGATACCATGTTCTTTAAGCATATCAAAATTAAACCAATCTGGAAAAACAAACTATGACTCAACAGCTAGACTATGACGTACTGATTATCGGCAGCGGAGCCGCAGGGCTCAGCCTCGCCCTAGAATTAGCAGATCATGCCAAAATTCTGATCTTATCAAAAGCAGCCCTAGAAAGCGGCAACACCCAATATGCACAAGGTGGGATTTCAGCCGTACTCGGTGAAGATGATTCACTGGAGTCGCATGTTGAAGATACCCTTAATGCTGGAGCGGGATTATGTGATCCCGACACTGTAAACTTCACCGTTTCACAAGGTCCTGAGCGGATTGCTTGGTTGATTGAACAAGGGATGCCATTTACTCAAATCACTGATTTTAAAGGTAATACTAATTACCACTTGACCCGTGAAGGCGGGCATAGCCATCGCCGCGTCATACACGCCGAAGATGCGACTGGGCGAGCCATCGTCTCAACCTTATCACCTAAAGTCAAAGCCCACCCAAATATTCACCTGTTAGAATACCACATTGCAATTGACTTGATTACAGGCAACAAACTAGGCTTATCTACATCACGGTGTTTGGGGGCATATCTACTAAATATCAACACAGCTCAAATAATCGCCATTCGCGCCCGTTTTATAGTACTCGCTACAGGCGGCGCGGGAAAAGCCTATTTATACACCAGTAACCCAGATGTCGCAACCGGCGATGGCATTGCAATAGCCTGGCGTGCTGGCTGTCGCGTGGCTAATATGGAATTTATCCAATTTCATCCCACCTGTTTATATCACCCCGATGCCAAATCATTTTTAATCAGCGAAGCCGTGCGCGGCGAAGGCGGCAAATTGTTACTACCTGACGGCAGCCCCTTTATGCAGCGTTTTGATCCGCGTGCTGAACTCGCCCCGCGTGACATCGTAGCACGCGCCATCGATCATGAAATGAAACGATTAGGCTGCGATTGCGTTTTTCTCGATATTACTCATAAACCCAAACGTTTTATTGCCGAACATTTTCCCAATATTTATAATCGCTGTCTCGCGTTAGGGATCAATATGAACAATCAACCCATTCCCGTTGTCCCGGCAGCTCACTACACCTGTGGTGGCGTGATGACAGATCGGCATGGGCGTACCGATATTGAAGGATTATATGCCACCGGGGAAGTCGCATTTACCGGCTTACACGGTGCCAATCGTATGGCGAGCAATTCTTTACTAGAATGTTTAGTTTTTGCCCATGCGGCAAGCCTCGATATTTTAGCCCAACAAAATGACATTCCAGCACCACCGCCCCTACCCGCTTGGGACGAGAGCCGTGTCACAGATTCCGATGAAGAAGTTGTGGTATCCCATAACTGGGATGAATTGCGCCGCTTTATGTGGGACTATGTTGGCATTGTGCGTACCACCAAACGTCTACAACGCGCTAAACGCCGTGTTGACTTATTGCACAATGAAATCCAAGAATACTACAGCAATTTCCGTGTCAGCAACGATTTACTTGAATTACGCAACCTCACACTGGTAGCAGATTTGATTATTCGCTCTGCACAACTTCGACATGAAAGTAGAGGATTGCACTATACAATTGATTATCCTGAAAACAGTGCAATAGCACAAAATACTATACTCATCCCATCCTAGTAGGCGATAAATCGCCTACTACGAACGGGCAATATCGATTCACAATGAGACTTAACATGTTTAATTACACCCCCTCTCCCACACTACTGACTGATCGAATCATTCTCATAACCGGCGCCGGAGATGGTATTGGTCGTGCAGCCGCCAAAAGTTTTGCCGCACATGGCGCTACCGTGATTTTACTGGGGCGCACCATCAAAAAATTAGAAACCGTCTACGATGAAATTGAAGAAGCTGGGCACCCACAACCAGCGATTTATCCCATGAATCTTGAAGGGGCTACTCCTGATGATTATGAAAATCTTGCCAACACCTTAGCAACTGAATTTGGGCAACTCAATGGTTTACTACACAATGCCAGCTTGTTAGGGACACTTACCCCAATAGAACATTATGTTATCAAGCGGTGGTATCAAGTGATGCAAGTTAATCTCAATGCCCCATTTTTACTCACGAAAGCCTGTTTAGGTTTAATGAAACGAGCTCAAGATGCCTCCATTGTATTTACATCCTCCAGTGTTGGACGCAAGGGACGAGCCTATTGGGGCGCCTATGCAGTTTCCAAATTTGCCACCGAGGGAATGATGCAAATATTAGCCAATGAAGTCGAAGCTAATACCAATATTCGAGTCAATAGCCTCAACCCCGGAGCAACGCGCACTGCCATGCGTGCTGCTGCTTATCCGGGAGAAGACGCGATGACTTTACCACCACCAGAGGCGATTATGCCTTTATACCTTTATTTGATGGGACCAGATAGTCGTGAAATCAATGGTCAAGCATTGAATGCACAAGATTGATAAACCATTCTAATGTTAAATAAATCCTATTTTTTCAAAAAATCTGATTTCTCAGCCCGGCACTCAATACCATTAAGTTAAGCCCACAGACGTGCTTTTTACAATATTTCTTAACTAATCTCAAAGAAATCCTATTTTTTCAAACAAAAAATAGGATTTCTCAGCCCGGCATAGTAAAAAAAAACCGACAAAGAATTTCATGTTAACTCTTGAAGAATTGCGGAAAATAATGGCTGATCTTGAGTCGGACCGAATAGAAAGAACCATTTCAACCGATAATACGGATAAATTTGCTCAAGCCGTTTGTGCGTTTTCTAATGACTTTCCTAATCATCAAAGCCCCGGTTATTTGCTTATCGGTGTCAATGATAACGGTAGCCCCAATGGTTTGCAGGTTAGTGACAGATTGTTACAAAATTTGGCAGCCCTACGTTCAGCCGGTAATATCCAACCTTTGTCAGCTTTAACGGTGCAAAAATATACTTTGCCAAATGCCCTCGGTGAGGTTGCGGTGGTTGAAGTTTTTCACCAGTGCGTTATAAGGGGCGGATTTGGATTCGCGTCGGCCCTAGACGTGCGATAGCCAATGAAACTGAAGAACGCTTATTGTCAGAACGGCGTGTGGAATTAGTAAATAATTTTGATGCACGCCCCTGTCTGGGCAGTACGCTTAATGATCTGAGTTTGGATTTGTTTCGATTGAATTATCTTCCTAACGCTGTAGCCCATGATATTATTTTTGAAAATCAACGTAGTATAGAAGAACAACTGGCCTCGTTACGTTTTTATGATTTAGAGAAAAACTGTCCAAGTTACGCCGGCATATTGCTTTTTGGTAAAGAGCCAATGCAGTGGATACCGGGGGCGTATATTCAATTTATTCGTTCTACCGGTACCCAAGTTGTTGATGAGATCGAAGACGAACAAACCCTATCGGGTGATTTACTCACGCTATTACGGGAGTTGGACAACTTGATTAAATTACATAATCAGCATCGCCCGATTTTCCAAACGGCTTTACGGGAACAAATCGTATCACCCTATCCAACGCTTGCGCTAAGAGAACTCTTGATGAATGCCGTCATGCATCGCTGGTATGAAGGCTCAACCGCACCGATTCGACTTTATTGGTTTAGTGATCACATTGAAATTCAGAGTCCGGGCGGTCTTTATGGGGAAGTCACGCCAGAAAATTTCCCCAATCAAAATGCCTACCGTAATCCCGTACTTGCCGAAGCAATGAAGGTCTTAGGCTATGTGAATAAATTTGGTTTTGGCGTACAACGTGCCCAAGCAGCACTGGCCAAAAATGCTAATCCAGCGGCTGAATTTACATTCGAATCAACTTATGTTCTGGTAACAGTTAGGCAAATCCAATATAGTCCACAAAACTATCAATATATCTTGACAATATAGAAGATATTCTATATCATAGCTCTCCTATGAAAGCAGGAGAAGTTTTAAAACTAACTGGCATCAGTCGAAGACACCTATCAAAACTAGTCAAGCAAGGCAAAATTAAGACTACCGTCAAACCAAATGGACAATACGACTACAA
>Ga0209780_1000928_pt1 | contig 17859 bp, 7 predicted proteins | sample WorMetexBAHAMAS2_FD_187384 | JGI IMG/M metagenome (GOLD analysis project Ga0209780, IMG submission 187384) | Marine gutless worms symbiont microbial communities from Max Planck institute for Marine Microbiology, Germany - Inanidrilus exumae... | ecosystem: Host-associated > Annelida > Digestive...
ATGTAATCACGTGTGCCAAGTTTCAAAATGAAATTTTCAGAGGTTACAATTATACAGGGGGTCGAATTTTCCATTTTTCCTATTGATTTTGAATGGGCCTTACAACAGTGCAGCGCTACTGCGCTGCGTGTGATAAAATTTTATAACATGCATTTACCAGTGGTTAAAGTTTGTAATTTGCTGTTGTAGATAATATTCTGGGATTTACGAAATCTCTGTGCCAAACAGAATGTGAACTGTCTTGGTGGATATGTGTATGCTGTGTCTGGGTCAGCAGTGCATCCAGGTCTGTTTCACACTCATCTTTACACAAAGTTCTACTAGTTACATTGTATTTTTGCTAGCTTTCATTTTTAGGCCACATCGCTTGCATTGCATCTTGAGAAATCAAAAACTGGTCATATCTTCACAACGGTTTGACTGATCATGAAATTTTGCACAGTGACACATTTTGACCCTACGAATCGTATTGACATTTCGATTATTATACATTCAAGATGGCGGACGGCCGCCATTTTGAAAAATCCAAAAACTTTTATATCTGGGCAACGGTTTGACAGATAGGCACGAACTTTAGCATGGTGAAGTATACTGACCCTCTGAACCTTTGGAAAATCCAAAATGGCGGATGACCGCCATTTTGAAAACCGTTAAATAGCTGTATTCCAGCCACGGTTTGACCAGTCTCTGAGAAATTTGGTAGGAGGATATGCATTGACCCTATTAACCCTAACGGCCATTAAAATTTCGAATATTTAGGCTGCATTGCTGCAATAGCTAGATGCAGCTTATTGCTACAGATGCTGTGGCGTGGTCCATCTGACTGTATGTGTGTTAGTCTGTTGGTGACACTCAAGAGCCCTACAAAAATGGCTGAACTGATTGAGATGCCATTTGTGGGGCTGACTTGGGTGGGCCCAGTAAACCATACGTTAGATGGGGTCGAGATCCCCCCAAGGGAAGTGGCAATTTTGGGGATTATCTGGCCGACTGAAGAGCATTGGGAGTGTATGCTGCAGTGTATGCAGCAAAAGGGATCGTTGAATTGTCAATAGCGGCATGCAGCAGAAGGGATCATTCAATCGTAAATAACAGCACAACATGCGATGTGGCCTTTTTGTCAAAATTCTTTGACCACTTGTTTAATGTGCATCATCCTTTAGGCATCTGAGAGCAGGTGTAAAGAGAACAATGTCCCGTATTAATGATAATAATAGCAGACATATGCAGATTACAGCAGCAGCTGACCAGCCAATAACAAATAATCAATAATATGAAATACAGAAAGACTAAGAGCCTACTTTTCGGTGATATTATAAAATTTGGACAATAAGAAAGTATTAAGTTTTAAAAATTCCTTCCTTTAGGAGTCCATCAGTGGGTAATTTGCACTGCTTGAATGAGAGTTTTGAGTATCTTTCAGTGGTGACACTGGCTGTTGCGTAAGTGACTGGAAAGGCATTGGGCTTGCAAATATACATGTGCCAAGCAGTTATCTACAAAGATTCTCATCTGGAACAGGTGTGAGATGAGAGCCAATTACGGGCTTCCAGTTAATCTAGGTTCGCCTGGAAAATGGTCGTTAAGAACAGAGGTGATGATGATGTTCATAGTACCGTATCATACATGTTGTAAGTTTTTCTTTTTGTTGTTTATTTTTAAAATTGTTATTATTTTTTTGTAATCATATATTTCCCATCAGTGCTTTGACACTGTTGGTTGAGCAATAGGAAAACTGGATCCTCTTGAAATTTTTTTTTGGGATTCGGCTCATCAGGAGTAATTGCAGAAAGGAAGAATGATTAAAAAACTGTGTATATGTCTAGCTCAAGTAACTTACATTAGCATTGGCACTATGACTGTTGTATGTGAAAGTAGTCAATGCTGATAATGATTGACAGTAATGTTATGTACGTATGCTGTCTACTCTTAATTGTGACTGTGTGGATGTATTTCATGTGTTTTTGGGTCCACAGCTTTACTTGTTAGTGTCCTGACACTAACACATCAACTGTAGGTTTTGTAATGTGCCAGCTAATTAGAAGTTTGTTTTAATAATTTGACTGCTTTCTGCATGTAGGTCTAGTTGCTGTTGGTGTTGGTGACAACATGTTGCGTATTTGGAATGAGAATAATACAACCACTTCTTACGATGTTCAGACTTTCTGGCAAGGCATCAAGTCTAAAGTCACCGCTGTCAGTACTGCACTTGTGCTGAAGTATTTACCCACGCCGGCTGTATTTCTGTGTGTCTGTCTGTCTGTTTGTTTGTTTGTCCTCACTCTAAAAGGAAAACAGCTTGAGCTATCAACACCAAACTTGGTACACATATACTCTATAGCAGTCGCTTGGCATGCATTGACCCTGAGGTCAAAAGGTCATATCTCATGGTCATGGGTACATATGTCAATTTGACTGCCTATGTTTTCTAGTTTTGTCTATAATCTTTGTGAGTCGACTCCAGTTTTTGTGCAGTACTTCTGCACTGGCAGCCGTGTTGTTATGCAGTTAACTGTTCATCTCATCAGTATCATATAAAGTGCATGCATTTGCAACAAAGCATAACTTTCTGCATACTTGTAGAAGTGTTGGAAGTATATGTGAATTAATTAACCACAAGAAACGTTTAGCAGATAGATCTGTTTACTGTTTGAAGACTCATGAATCCGGACGGTATTTGCATCAGCAAAGCTTGTGATATCTTCCAAACTACTGTTGTGTAGACTTTATTATTGTATTGTGCAGTTGAGTTGGCATCCGTCTAAGGAGAATCTACTTGCATATGGAACTGATGATGGCCGTGTTGGTATATATGACATTCTGTCCTCCAGGTTTGTTTACAGTTTACACAAAACAGAAATTTCGCTAAATGTTTGGCAGACTGAAGTGAATGATAAATTCTTAAATAGTTGTTCAGTTAAACATCAGCGTCGTACTGACATAATTCACCTCATATTGATGTTGCTCATGTTGGTGTGACACTGTCATTGAGTCAAGGTATTGCCACTTCTGACAACATTGCTTACTTGTTGTGTTGTTTTTTAATTTTTTTCTGTGTGCATGACACATACGTAGCTTTGTGGTATGATGTAATTTAACATTATTCTGTTTACAATTATGAATAACAGTAAGCACATGGCAAATTTTATATTGCGCTAGTGGTCCACCCTCCCGCTACGGTGCTCAGTTATTACTTGCGCCTATGGCGCTGGATTCTTGTGCCATTGGTGTGCTTCATTGCGCTTGCCCACTAGTTCCGAATTTCCGGTCGGCACTAGTTTTGCACCTCGCTAGTCAGATGTGTATGATCGGCACTGATTTGCAGCGGCATACCGACGGTGGGCGCTCGCTACCGGCCCATGACCATCCGGAGAGTGTAAGGATGCCACATGCCAAATTTCATGCAGATCCGCTGACAACTGTGGCCATGCATAAGGAACAAAGAAACAGACTGACACACAGATTCGGTTTTATGTATATAAGATTTGCTCTGTACTTGATGAAATTATTTCTAACTTGCTTATTTTGTGCATAATTCTGTGTTTTAGACCGCCAACTATATCTAGTACATACCATCAGAAGACAGTTTATTGTGTGAGCTGGGGGCCTGTATGCATTGCCAGTAGTGAAGGTAGTTATCACAAGTAGTTTGTTAAAGTAGGCTGTCATAAGATAATGATAGTATAATGCCTGCTGTTTTTGTGAGCAAATATGTTGCCATAACTGCGAAGCTTATTTATTATTATTATGATAAAATCATACACGAAGTACAAATATGAAGAACTAAGGCAGCAGTACATACTTAAATCTTACTGTTAACACTGAAGAACCTACAGAGCTGCTAAAGCTAATATGTGCATGCTGTCAAGAGGAAAAGGCCACACACACGATTGCAATGGCTATTTTCCACGTGATTCTCTCAGAATTAGTGACAAGGTAGCGCAATGGGTAGAGCGTATGACTTGCAATCAACAGGTCGTGGTTTAGAATCCTACTCGGGGCAAAGCTGTTCACACCTATCTGCCTCTGTCATCAAGTAGTATAAGGGTCGGTGATGCTCTGCTGCTGGGAAGGTAACTGCAGGCCTGGCGGAAAGTAATGGCAGCCTACCACTAAATGGATGACTGCCTGTACATCGTGATCAGCTCCTGGGCCAGCGCTCGGTAACGATTATGGGAAGCCTTTGTCTTTGCCTCTTGGAGATGACCTATTTTTTGTCGGGTGTTACGTATAACCTTAACTCAGTAAATCAATCTGCATGATCACGGCTCAGCCATTTGTTTCCTCAGTTTTCCTTCTGAATTTGTCAACCTTGTGCATCTGGTGGTTTACTTATGCAAGTATTCATACATTGTCAACTGGACTACTGCAATGCTATGCTGATTAGAATAGCTGATGCCAAGATAAAACAGCTGTGGTCAGTACGGGACTGCCTTCAAGGCTTCATGGACTATTTCCCAGACCATTTCATCTGCACTACTCAGTTATTGTTTTTAGTTTTTTCTTATTTTTTGTTTCTGTATTGTGCAGTAGATTAAGCTGGCCATCTCATCTGCTTTTGAGCGCACGTAAATGTACTGTATCATATCATGTCATATTCTACAGCATGCTGCAGCTTGTTTGATGTCGGGCGACACTGTAACCACATTATGCTAATTCTACACAGCCTCCAGTTTAGCAGCAAGTTCTTTTGAAGACCGATGTCCTTATGTTAAAATGTGTATATTGCATTGCTCTGGTATATCTGCAGGAGTTCTATACTGGCCGCCTCCAGCTACCAAGGCCCCGTATGGGCACTGGGGCTGTAATGTGCCCTGATTTATTTGCTAATTTCAGTCATCTGATTACTTAGTCCTTACTTATTTTTTTTTGTTTTCTTACTTATTTGCTTCCTTAAGAATAGGCCTAGTCCATTTCCAGGCCAGAGGTCTTAACAGGCGACCATATCTGGCTTTAGTTTATTGTGTTTATTTTGTGTTGTAGTATATTTTGTTATTGATGCATGTTTGCTTTTGTTATGTTAGATTTATTTTTTCAGTATTAAGCCAAGAGATCATCTGGGAAGAATGTCTCTGAATGACCTATTTTGTGTTGAGTGGGACGTCAAATTTTACTGTAACTCCACTAATCAAGTAGTCAGTTCAGCTATCGAGAGTACAGACATTAACCAGCAAGCAGAGGTTTGCTTTCTGTGGGCTGCAGTATGGAACAGTGCCACCACCAGCCCTGTTCAGCAACAGTCTGTCACTGAACAGTTTCAAATAGAAACTGAAAACGCATATCTTTGGGCAATGACAAACATCATCTGGTGCTGTTGTGGTGTTTCTTTCACTTTGGTGCCGCAATTGTCTAGACTTACTTACTTAATTACTTACTTACTTTGGTCAGACCAAAATTTTTCCTGTCTTTTTTAATAACTTCTTAACATCTAATTTCTCAACGTCTAATTTCTTTGTTGTTATACCATGTTTGATTTAATCAGTTTCTTCTTTTAAGTGCCACACGTCTGAATCATCTCAACCATTCTCGGTCACCAAACTGACCAGTTCCATTGTGACAAGAATGTTTTGTTACAGCATTTATTAAGTTTATTATTAGTCAGTGATGTGGTTGTTATAATGATAGAAGGTCACTGTTTCATCACGGGCTGTGTTTGTATTTAGAGCCAGTCTGCGGTAGTGCATCAGGGTACAACGTGTACAGTGCTGGTGATGGTGCCGTTCTGCAGCATGATGTTAGACAGATGAGTCGACCTGCCAGCACTCTTGGCGATCTTATCTCGGTTACAAACAGCCACATTCGATCCCAGGTTTTGTTGCCATTAGTTGAAAATACGTTTTACTCAGTTGTTTGCAGCACAGCCTTCATTGCACAGTTGTTGGTTGATAACCAAAAGGAAAGGAATGGAAGAGTATTTATATAGCGCCTTTTATATACTATGTATATCTCAAAGCGCTCAGGCATGGATCACACAGTTTTACCTGCAAGTACACCATGCCTGCCTTTCCTTCGTAAGCGTTTACCAGATGGCGCCACCCCCAACTGAGGTAAGAATTGCAGCTTACTACTCATCTATCGACCCTGAAGGGATGAAAAGCTGACCGACGTTCTACCACTGTGCCACGCAACCAACCAGCAACCACATCGTAGGCAATTGAATTTTGTGTTGTTTCACTAGTTTGCTGGAGTATATGTCCACAACTGGTTTGACAGGACCATGGCTCTGATGACAGCCAGCTTTCTACAACATGGTATCAACAATTAGTTTCTTTATAAATATAAACAGATATTTTGCTGGATATGTTTCAGAATACAGCTTCACTTTCAAAGCAAACAGCAATTGCGTGGAGTTTTGATTACAACTATTTGGCAGTTGGCTGTGATGATGGGTTGGTATTTCTTTGTGAATGATACAATTTTGTCACCTATAAATTAGCATCGAGGAGCACTTCATGAAAGGTGATGAAGTCAGTAGAACGAATAGTAGATTCAAATGATGTGAAATATGGAACGTGCTAATTTGATAGTTTGTGGTGAGAAATATTTCAGGTTATTGATTGTCAGCTACATTGCTATCAGTGTTGAATGTCGGCATTATTTTCCTCAGCGCTAGATTGTTAAATGATGAACATGAAGGACGCCTGGCGTATAGAAGGTGTACTGCAATAGTCCCCCTTGTTCCTGTTTTGGGGTAACTGCCCATCCTGGAGTAACTCTGGAGAAGAAGCCCAGTTAAAGAGAAAGTGAAAGTAGTTGCCGTAAGAGTTTTAGCAGTTACAGTAGTTGTAATATTGGGTGATACGCTTAGCATAAGGTAACATTATAACGTATTACTTATGTGACTAAGTAGGATAACAAAGATGTAACGTGTATGATAACATCATGGGCTGCTGACAATACTGACCAGTAAGCTTACGTGGCCAGTCTTGTTTTGTGTTGCTGATTGTTGCTCTGGCCTTTCAGCAATGAAATAGTATGGGCTCATCAATAAAGGACGTCTGCACAGAGGGGAAAGGGTTTAGTAATAAATGGACAAGTGGGAGAGAGTTTTTGATTGTATGTGGACGTATAACTGACGTCCACATTTTAGTAGGGCCGCCAACTTCTGATTTTGTCAACTCAGGACGTCTGTGTTCGATATCTGAATACTAATGCACCTTATCAGAATGACTGTCACGCCGTACCATCTAGTGACTGCACGGCGTGTCCAATCATTGCTGTATGATTGCACATTTGTATCACATTTCATAGCACTGGCTGTTAGGCTTTGATGACGGCCGCTAGGTATGAGTTTACCGCAGCTGCTGGCTTGATTTGCATGGAATTTGTTAGGTAGTATAGGTTTAGAATTACGGAGCTGTAAACATCCGCAGGGCAGGCGAGGTTATGCCAAATGCAGATAAGGGGGTGGGAAGGTGTAAAAACTAACATTTTTGTGGACGTCCTTAATGGATGGCCCCTAACTGATTTCTGATTTTGCAATGACAATTGTCGACTTTGCTGACTTTGTGTTAAAATGTTTTGTTGTTTTGTCTCTGATGTTGTTGCAGAAGTATCGAAATATTTCAGGCCCCACATCTGTTGCTCGTCTGTACTATACTTGTTCATAAAAAGCTCATTAACTGTCTGAGGTGGCATCCTCAGTTTACAGCGGAATCTGAGTCATCTATGTCACCATGCCGACTGTGGCTTGCCAGTGCCTCCAATGAATCTGTTATTCATGTTTACGACTTGGAGAAGTCTCTGTCAAATGGTAACCTGACGTGAATTGATATTTGTTTTACATGATCTTTCATGTTTAGCAATCAAATATAGCAGCCCAGTTTAGAGTGATTTTATAAGTAGTTGTTGTCTCTGGAGACATTAAAACGCATAGTTTTTAGATGTTCATTTATTGTTTCGGGATCGTGAATTACTGTTAAATACCACAAATTGTGTGTCATTAAGTCCAGAATGCATACGTTTGTGATTCTAGCTGCAAGCTCAGATCAAACAATCGTTGTCACTGATAGCTTACACCAGCTAGATGGTCACAGTAACCGCGTGATGTGTCTGTCTTGGAGTCTGCATCAAGATGCTTTATTATCTACAGCTTCGGTTGACTGGCTTTCACTGGTACTTTCCATGTATTGCTATCTGAGTTTCTTTTAGCGGTCTACACTCTACAGTCATTATTGCGGAATGATTGACAATGATGTCGATGCTGTTATTAATGATCCCTTAGTAAACTGGTGATGTTTTTTGGACCTTAACATTATTAGATAATTTCAGAATATATATGAAGTGGTCAGAGAATTTTGATGAAACTCTGCATCACATCACGGAGGTCAATGTAATTGACAGCAGCCAGTCAGGAGTATTGCATTCGGCTGCAGCAGTCATGCTGTCATGCCGTTAGACACACAGAACATGCTACATGATATATCTATATCAATAGTCTGCATCTTATGCACTGCTTGCAGGCGATGTGGCCTAGAAATAGACACAAACCCAAAATGAGCAAAGCCTTGAACGTGAATGCAGTAATAGTAGTATTAGCAATTGTAAACAGTCATCTTTGCATCTTTGCTTCCTATGCGTACTAGTTTCCACAAGGAACTCAAGACTTTCTTCTTTAGGCTTTAGATCTAGATTTTAGATTTTAGCTTATTTTTTTATTAACATTATTATGTAAGGTGCCGCTGAGCCCCTGTAAGATGTGCCTTATCAAGTTCTGATGATGATGATGATGATGATGATGATGATGAGAAATCTTATAGTCATGGCAATGAACACCATATGCATCATACTGTACACGTGGCATTGGATTGATGTGTAGCTGCTGCTGCTGCTGCTGCTAGGTGTGGGACGTACGACGTGGCTTGCTGCTTGCTGTCTATGGTGAACACTTTGGTCGTCTACTGAGTGTGGAATGGAGTGCAACTGATCCTGACGTTATATTCACTGGCTCAGATGATCATACCGTTCATGGTTGGCATATTTCACAACATCGCTGGAACGACGGTGGGTTGGTTTTTTTGTCTATTTCTTCAAGCATCATGACTGCCTGCCGTGACAGTGTGGAATTCGTGCCTCAGATTTTTACACTCTTTATTCTGTCACAGTTGCTTGTGGCTCAGCGGCAACAAGTCTTACCATTCTGTTTGGCACGACTGCTCCTCTCCTGAACTTTATTCTTTTGACAGGCACTCTGATCTCTTACAGACAGACTTATTACTGTTAGAGTCACTCTTGATGCTAATCTGACCGCAAAGATTGGTCATCATCAAATGTCAACCATTTGCATACTTGCATACCTCTATATTGGAGTACTGTGTCATTACATGCCACCGGTGAATCTGCTTAAATGCATCTGTTATTGTACATTTAATTAATCACTTCTTCAATTTCCACAGTTCTATACCAAATTTAACAAAAGATCTTAGTAGTAGTAGTAAAATTCTTTAATAAAACTTTGTAAAACTTAAGTTTTCTTGGCTGTACAATCTCTAGTGGACTGCCTCTTGACATAAAACTTGGCTTTGCTGTATCTGAAAACTGACATTTTTACACAGCCTATCCATACCTTGCAGTGTGGCCACAGCTCATTATCATCATCATCATCATCATTATTATTATCTGATAAAATATGCTTTATGTTTTGAGGATCTCAATTAAAACTAGAAATCTTAGGCAAAGCTAAGTCATGGCAACACTGGCAGGATATGTGCATAACCCAAATTTTGAATCTTGTGGCTTACGTACCTACACCCTATCGTTGATCCAAGGGAAAGTTGACATGCAAGCTTACCTATAGTGTGCAATTCCCTGCCAGATTTCATCTTGGTCATCTTGCATGATAATGCCCCTATGGGACAGACAACAAAAAATTACCAAATTTGTAATTTTTACGGCTCTTATACCAACCGCCTTTCACTAATCAGTGGGATAGTTGGGATGTGATGGTGAACCCATCGTGTGCCGTTCCATGCCAGATTTCATTTTCTTCAGTGCATCTTGTGGCCTCTGCTGGACCACAACTGCAAATTTGACTGTATTTGGAATATTTGAGGTTCGCATATCCATCCCTGCATCAATAGGGGGAAATTGGCATGGTAGAGTGAATCTATGATTTGGTCTTCCATACCAGATTTTGCCTGGATCGGCACATTGTCACACCTGCATGGCCTTAAACCTCAAATTTGACCAATTTAGATATATTTACCCGTTACCGATCAGGAGGAATTTAACATGTGACATTAAACCTATGGTAAACCATTCACCCATAAACTGAAATAACTTCTACTGCAGTTTTCAGAGTGGCATGAATTAATTTAATTACTCACGCTGACGACAGTTGTAGTGATGGGGTTTTCACTAACATCTGTCTGTCTGTCTGTATGTTTGCATGATATCTGAAAAACCGATGCAGCTAGGATCACCAGACTTGACATAGAAATGTTCCACCGTGAGTCCTGGAATCTATTTATTTTGGGATCAAAAGGTCAAGGTCACAAGGCACAAAAAAACAGAACAGTACCGATGTAGGTTTTCCACTCTTGTGAGTGCTGGCTTCTTCTGGTTTTTATGTTTATGCTCTAACATGCCAAATTTTGTGTTGATTGTTGCATTGATCGGTGCATTATGTCCCCCATGCCTCACGAGAAACTGCAAATTTGACTGACTTTTGAATTTTGGGGGCTTCATACTCATCCTCTTCACTGATTAACGTGGAATTTGTTTTGCGAGAGTGTATCTTTTAATGCTAATCTATACCATATTTCATCTTGATCGATGCATTGTGTCCCCTCAGGGACGATAAATCCTTAATTTCATTGTATTTTCAAATTGAACTTTCTGTTATTTACCATGACACTCTAAACTGGGCTATTATATTTGATTGTCAACTGCTCCATAAGTGTACGAAAATTGCATTTGAAAATGTTTACAAAATTATCCTTTAACATCCGAGTTAATGGAAAAGTAGATAAGCAGTTGTCATTGCTGTCGTTCAAGGCAGCTTGTCCCTATGCCAAATTTTAAACCGTTGCTAATATGTGGCAATTTAGCGGTTTTCAAAATAGCGGCCATCTGCCATCTGGATTTGTTATACGCGTGTTTAGACCACTCATGAAGAGTACTTGGTGGTCTTTATCATTGTGCGTAATTCGATTGGAATCAGTGCTGTAATTTTAATGTTTTGCAAGTTTGGCTTGGAAATGCCTATTCATGCCACCTGTTTGGGGGTTTTGAGAGTTTTGACCCCCTAAATGGGGAATCATATCAGTGAAACTCCAAAAAGGCACATCCTTGCATGGAAAGACATCGTGCGACGTATAGATCAGTCAAAATCAGTCCACTGGTACGACCTGTGCACGTCACGAAGAGCCCAAAAAAGGAAGGCAAAGAAAGAAACACTCATGTGACCACCCACATTGTAGGATCAAAATCATATTTTGCATGGGAGCTTGTTTTGGGGGTAGTTCTAAATTTCCAGTAATGTTTTCCGAGATGTTGGGGTCCCATTGCTTTGGTTATTGGCAACAGCTTGTACTACTGTACTGGCTGATGTCAAATTTCGTCAGGATTCTATTTACCAAGTATTATTAAATTCCATTTATTTTTGATTAAAATCCATTCATTTTTGACCGAGTTATTCAAACAAGATCTCAGCAAGTGCTGAGTTAAGCAACCGGGTTGAATTACAGTGAATTCAGAGGACACAATAATGCCTATCCACGCCCAGAAGGGCAGTTGTTACTAGGTCCAACAGTTTTTGAGGTCGCAAGGCCTTTAAACTAGGCCAAACTGGTAATTAATCACATTAGAAACTGGTAATTAATTTATGGCGATCTGCGCCACTGGAGAAAAGCTATTGCAAGAAGTGACCAGTATACGCCGTGGGCAGGTATACCCGAAAATAGAAAATAGAAAATTAGAAAAGGTGAAGTGAAGGATGAAGTTTTTTGGCCATAAACACAGAAGCTTCTGCATTTGGCATCTTGTGAGTTGTAATTAATACGCGTACATTTTGCTTCAATTATTTCTGTCGATACTGATAGAAATACTTGAGGCATTCTGTTGTTGCCAATGTATTGTGTACTGTATGGTGATTGCGTCAGATGTGTCTGTGACTAAGGCATAGATAAGAAGAAAATAAAGATGAGAGTTACGTCGAAGAAGAAGAGGCCGGTGGAGAGTCGTGTGGAGAAAGGTGATTTGTCAGCGGCGAGTGAAATGTCAACAGCGAGTGAAGTGTCTGTGTCGCCGCGTGATGGCATCATGGCATCATTAAACTCAGCTGAACTGTGTGAACTACAAGATTTGTTGAGACAGAAGCGCTCTCAGCTGGAACTGCAGGAGGTGTCCACAACTGTTTCACTGCCTGGTGATCCAGGCACCACCACAGACCTAGCATGTATGTATCATACACAAGTTCAGGAAACTTCGTTTCTTATTGCATGATGCAATGATGGATGGACGTACATAACAGACAAATGGCAGAAATTCTACTTTTGATGGATGGTGCGGTTCGTTGTTGAGGGTACAGCATAACAACAGTCTTCGGCACTGAATAAATAATGCTGCCAGAAAACTGTCCGCTGATGCAAGCATGTAAAATTATATTACATTGCACTGACAGCTTTTTGTAGTGTGTATTCTATAGTCATACGTCTTTTTTCCTGCAGACGTGATTAATAGTGCTTCTCACTTAGTGCCCGTGATGTTTTTACTGCATTTAGACACACATTGTGCTGTTATATCTTTGATTGGCTGATGTATGGCGGCTACACTTGGCTTTTTAACATTTCTGTTACATTGCAGCAGTAGCTGATGATGCTCAAAATGTTGAAGATTTAACTGAATCGGACAGCACTGAGATTGTTCCAAATTCGACACATTTCCTTTCTAGTCACCATTATTTGTCACCAGAAGCTACTGCTTCCAAGCCAGCTGATGCATCAAAGAAAGGCCAGTAAAATTTGATTTCTAATTGTTTTATGTGCCTTTAACAGGTTGGCTTCATGGCACAGTGCACCACGGTAGTAGACATTGTGTTTGTGCTGCTGTGAGTTCAAATCTCAGCCAGTGTGCTATCTTAGTCAAGTATTTCACTCAACTTTGCCTTTTATCACCAATCAGTGACATTTAAAGTGTTCCTCAGTAATTACATCCCAGTTGGTATACACTGTGTCTTAATAATGTTGTCCATCTTGAATTATTGACAGTACTTGCAAAAAAGATAACTACAATGTGGACAAGACAGCGCAGCTATATATTATGCATAATAGTTGGTGCTGGCATGAGCTGGAAGGCAAGTCCATCTCACGCCAGCACCAAAAATTATGGTAAGCATTCTGGCAAACATCTACTTCAGCAAGGAAGATGCTATGGACCACAGGAAACTGAGAAAGTTAATTAAGGTGTTGTATAGCAAGTAACAACCATAAAGAAAGGTGTGAGTGACTCAATATTTTTTTCATGTACTGGCTCAGGTCGTCGTGAATAGAGGACCATTAAATGAGTTGCTGCTGTTGTTACATTGGCATAGGTGAGACTGTGAGCACCAGTTATGCAGTATTTCAATATACAAACTACGTCACTGTGTCAACAAAGCACAGACATTTAAAAGAACATTGTTGCAGTGACTGATGGCAGTTTTTAAAAAGCTAATAAAATCAACATGCAGCCAGCAGAAATAAAACAACACATACCAGTATGGCTGGCAGCAAGCAGCACATAGTAATCACTCAACTCAATGATAGGATGTACACTGAATGATACACTGTGTCCATGATCTCACTGCTTCGGCAGCTGGTGTCAGGCTGAGAGAGATCAGTGCTGCCTTCTGAGTCTTGAAAAACCTATTCTGTTTTACCTTCTGTTCTTCTAATCAGTATGGATGGAATTTAGTCATCGTCACTGGGGAAATTAGAATAGAAAATGGTTTGCTATACTGTAGCTGATAAGAAGAAGAGGAAAAGCAAATCACTGTTTCCAAAGTCCAGTACAGCTGACAACCGTGGCAAAGCAGCTACTCAGCAAGACTGTATTGATCTGGCAACTTTTGTTTTCAGTACTGGTCAGTTACCTTTTATGCATAGTTCACTCACTGATCTGTACATTTGTGTGTTAACATGAATGGAATAAAAAGTGGATGTTTTTGTGAGTTTTTGTTTTCAGACGGATACTTGCGTTAAAGAGCTGATGTAAAGGGTTCGGTTCCATTATGTTGAGTGGGATAATAAATTATTAATTGTGGTGGATTTCTTCAGTTGTTTGCGAACTGTTGAGACACTGTTATAATGTAATTTGACTCTAGTTTAACCTACAGGTTAATTGTGTTTGATGTGTTTTACTTTATAGATGCTCAGACAATGCTGCCTCGGAATCTCACTCATCTAGGCTGTTTTCTTAATCGTCGCAACACATACATACTCTTTAGTTGCGAAGGTGAATATACCAGCACTGTTTTATTATGTTATTACATACGGTATTTTGTTTCTTTCCATATCGACTTTTTTTCATTGAAAATTCAGTAGATGGAATTAACTAAATGATGGTATGTGCATTGAAAAATAGTTTTAAATAGCAGTGTAAGTATGTAAGTGCTTTGAGCTCTTATCAATGCTTTCACACTGCTGATTGGCTGATTGGAAGTGTTTCCAGCCTGTTAAAAAGCCGTTCACTTTTGGCTAACCTGGAGTAAATCCATAAGCTAGGCCAGTTAAACAAAAATGGAAAGTAGCAATAGTGGTGTAAGTGCTTACAGTCATTCACACTGGTGTAATTAGACAGCAGTCATATACTAGCCATGTGGTTATTAAATGTCAGTGTCTGTGTGATTTGTGATTGTATGTTGTTGATAACAGAAGAGTATCATACTCAGAATGGCAACACTGAGCAGTATGTGACATTGCATCAGTTCAAAGGCTGCGATATTTCTCAGCTGCTGTTGTCAGAAGCTCTCAACGTTGAGTTGACCGATTACTATGTGCTGCTTGCTGCCAGCCATACTGGTTTGTTTGTGTTTTGTTTCTATTGGCTGAGTGTTGGTTGATTTTATTAACTTTTTAATAACAGCCATCATTCGCTGCAGCAGTGTTCTTTTAAATGGCTGTCCCATATGGGCTCCAGGGTGGTAATGCGTCGTGATTTATATGTAGATTTTGGCGCTATATAAATTGTTCATTTGTGTGATTGCTTAACTTCCTTCCTCACTTACTTCCTTCCTTACTTTTTCTTTCCTTATGCTTTCTTTCTTACTTATTTACTTCCTTACTGGTTTACTTCCTGATTTATCTGTCTACTCCTTCCAGAATAGACCCGTTTCTTTTCCATGCTGGAGGTTGGTAGGAGGCGACCAAACCTGGCTATAGTTTTCTGCGTTGATTTTATGTTGTAGTATACTTTGTTACCGATGCTTGCTTGCTTTTGTTGTGTTTCATTTTTCAGTACTTAACCAAGAGATTCGCTGGGACGAACGTCTCTATAATGACCTATTTTGTGGGACATAAAACCTTAACTCAGTCAGTCAGTCTTTTAAATGTCTGTGCTTTGTCGACACATTGTGTAGTTTGTTCAATCAGCCATTCCAGAGATATGGTTGGTGCCCACCAAAATTTGAATGGTTCATGTGACCTATCATGTCCCTTTCAGGGATGGTTTGCTCTAACTCCACTCACTATGAAGATATGAAAAGCGATACAATTGTTGAAAATGGGGTGGTTTTGGGTAGATAAGGTCACTCAAGGTCACCGAAATAGCACCAATCGATAGAGGACATAGGAGTTCCTATTAGTATTCCATGGTAACTATGTCCCTGTCTTGCACCGTTTCTGAGATTTAGCGAGATATTGGTCGAAAATCACCATTTTAATCTACCCTACCTCTGTTTGGCGCACCCATTGGGGGTGACCCCATTGGAATTTCGCTGAGATTTTTGGCATCAGAAAATTAGAGTCCCTTGGCTATTGTATGGCGTTGTTTGCGTGATCTTATGTCTTTTTTAGCCGTATTGGTACAGTGCCGGCTTGTGACAGACAGACACACGACAGGATACACCGCACTAGCATAGCGTCGCACTGTAAAACCGAAAGTAGAATTGTGTAAGGAGTTCATCTTATATTAGCTTTGTTCTGTGATGCAAATTAGGTGCATCCCAGAAGGCATTGCTTGAGCACTATGCAAAACAGTTGGAGGCTGATGGTTTGTTTCACAAAGCGGCAAACATCTACTTGAGCATTCATCATGTTTATGATGCCATCAACGTGTTAATGAACAACTGTCTGTTCAAGTACGTTTTGGACACGTTTTGGGAATCTTTCAAGTTTATTTATAAAATCTGTTGAAACTGATGTTTGTCTCGTACTGAATTCTAATACCTGTATAAAGTTCACACTCACAGCTGAACATTGCATTAGTAATGCACGTGTTTTCTATTTATTTATTTGCTCGACAGTGACAACATTGAAAAATTTACATGAAAAAACGTAACAGAGCAGTGCAGTACGGCTCGATAGAAAAGCTGTAACATCTGCCCTTGAAATAAAGCACGCCAAACAATACTAAACAATAAGCAAAGCACAATATATATGTGGAGCAAATAATTGAGATCTATGCAACACAGCACAGCAAGGACGAAATGCAAATGATACCTAGTATCTAAATAACACACTCACACATAGACAGAAAGTTACAAATAAAATCTTTAATCAGTGGAAAACTTAGGTAAGCAGAAAAATCGATTGTTCTAAGAGTTAAATAGATTTTTCTAAGTGAACTCTTAAAATGCTTGAAAGAACTATGGAGGTAACAGGACTGAAGGCAAAAAGCCTGTTCATATTTCAAGCATGTCAAACCAAAAACAATGCTATAGGATGCAGTATGAGTCTTCAGTAGAATAAGAAGACGGCAGTGGTTTTGTCGTTATAATAATATCATAACAGCAAATATGTACAGCGAAACTGGTAACATCAATCTCCAGAAATCAGAAAGTATCAATCTGCACCATCCAACATTAAATCACGCTTCACATCGTCAAAGCATTCGCAGATTCAGTAGAAAATGGTCCACACCGGTTCATACTTTGTCGAACACTGCACATTTTTAGTCAAAGAATACCAAATTTTCAGCAACATATCTACACAATAAATCGACAAACTTCTGTCATATTTCTATGCTTCCCGTCTGTACACACATCTCCTGTATACTACAGGCTGTAAGTTACTGTAACACAGGTCTTTTATACACTTTGAGCTAGGCCTAGAACATTTGACAGTGTCTAGTCGGCACATGACGGGTCTATAACCTACACTCCATGTGCCCTTGCTGATGGTTATTTAGTACAGACTTATTCTAATTCTAAGAAGTGACTCAAGTACCACACCAGTAAGAAGAACTCATGCATCTATATAATCCAAATGTGCATTGCCTTCAGCAAGGGCACATGGGCAGCCAAGCTTTGCTTCAAGAAGATCCTCCAGTTTTTAACTGCAGGTGCTGGCTAACACAGCTTGATCTGTATAAAAGCCATAGAATGGTTGTGTGTGTGTATGTACACATACACACACACACAGATGGTGAATTAATGATGGTGAATTTTAATATATCTAATATATCACAATTTTGTGAGAATTTTTGAAGGTGAAGCTCTTGCATGCACACACACACACACTCGGTTTTGTTTTTCATCTGGAAACCTTTGCAGATGCTGGTGTGCGATTTTTACAAGTGGCATGTCACTTGTGGAGTTCCGTAAATGAATGACACTGTTGCTTTGTGATTAAGGTGACCGTCCGTCCCGGATTTCCCAATTTTTAACGACGTGTCCCGGCCTGCGAGGCCCATTTGTTTCGTTTTTGGCTTGGTGTCCCGGAT
>Ga0209780_1000929_pt1 | contig 17857 bp, 24 predicted proteins | sample WorMetexBAHAMAS2_FD_187384 | JGI IMG/M metagenome (GOLD analysis project Ga0209780, IMG submission 187384) | Marine gutless worms symbiont microbial communities from Max Planck institute for Marine Microbiology, Germany - Inanidrilus exumae... | ecosystem: Host-associated > Annelida > Digestive...
TAAATAAATAAATAAATAAATAAATAAATAAATAAATAAATATAAAAAATCCTACCAGGTGCCTTGTAAAGGCTTCACCGGCAGTTATTTCAAAATGTTGAACGCATAATATCTTAAACCACCAACCACCTATTGACATGACTAAAATACATCCAGGAAGTAAAATCTTGAAAAAATCGGGCAACCGGGTTCTTAGTCTCAAAAAACTCTTCCCTCATTTTTTGGGAAAATGGTATGGTAATTAGTGCGAGAATTGCTGTAATGGGGATACCAATTATAAAAAAGATAACTACAAAAAAATTAATTGCCGATATCGAATAAGTAATTACTGATTGCCAATCAGTCATATAAATTCTCCGATATTTTTACAGATTAAAACTGGAAATGTACTCAGAAATAAGTAATTTGATTACAAATTGAGTACCTTATTACAGCTTTCAAGACTCATATAGGTTTAACTGTTAGAGCCTGCTTGAAATCTTTTTGAAAAATGATTTTTATCTCGTTCCCACGCACAATGCCATATCGTGCCGGTAAAATTCGTACCGGAGCACCCTTATCAGTGATCATTGATAGGATTTGATAGATCATTTAAAGGTGCCTGCCTCCGATCTTTATGGTTTTTCACAGGCGCTCGATGCATTATCGTTGGTACGATGTGCACCAGCACTAGCACAACTCATTGATAAATCAAATAATTAAACATTCTATAACCGAATTAATTCCTAGCACCAGTCATTCAATTCGTTTATTTATATCGTTCCCACGCGCCAGCGCGTCCATGCCGGCAGGACACGACAGCGTCCCGTATTTTAGACTCATGGAGAGCGTTCACACGGGACGCTCGTTGGCGCATAAAAACCATAAAAAAGTTGTCATTGTGATAGCTTAGCACTTGCTAAGCTATTTAAACTTGCACCTGATTCTGCTGCCAGTATAGCTAGAGTTCGATGGATATATGGCGGAACACGCACCATAAACTTGCCACTAAATTGTTTAGTAGCAATCGGTTTTGGCATTGAGTCATTATGGGCTTCCATATCGGAAACAGCGTCATCAACCACTTGACGAATGCCTTTAGGCTTCTGGCGTTTCAGCCAGCCAACTTAAACTAGGAAATTCTGCACACAATCCCACGCACTCACCATCTTCTTCAGCCCAAGTGACAGTATATCGATAGTTATCATGCAAAGTTGCACACCGCATTTTTTTTTTAAACCTCAATTTGAACTTTCATTTTTACGGCATGGATTAATCACTCTGAAACCTTCAAGCCGGGCAGTGTTGCATAACACTTCATCAGCAGAAACGAATACCCAACCCTCATCTGCAAGTAGGCGAAAAGCACCTAGATGCAGGGCATCAAGTGTTCTCAATCCTTCATATTTTCCATACTTTTTCAATAATTCTTCCGCTTCACGGGTAACAGAGGGACTCAATGGCTCAACGTTGAAAGTGGTATATTCCACCTCAAAACCCGCGATTGCCAAATCCAGTTGCTCACCATCAATAACGCGACTCCTGTATTTTTTGAAAAGGGCACTGATAAATTCAATGCGCGCAAGTCCCAAAATCCAGAGCTCATGATCGGAATCATGTATTAATGCCGTGACTTGCTCAGTACCTTCTTCAATGTGAAAGTACTTTACCAAAGCTGAGGTATCAAAAAAGAGATTCATATCCGATCCTCACGCTCCCGAATGATGTCATCCGACAAATTACCTCGGCAGGCGGCTAAGGCTTTTCTTGTTTCAAGATAGCCATCCCGCTTCGTCAATGCAGGCTGAGGCTCTATGTGCCTTGTTAGCATTTGAACAATATTTTGGACAACTATCAACTCCGCGGGTGGCATTTGTTCAATTTCTTTTATTAATCGTTCTCTAAGTATCATTTATAACCTATTGTGTAATTAACCGTGATGGATTTTTATTGATAAGATGACCAATCTAAATTTTGAAGTTGATTCAAACGAGGTAGATCATTTCTGGCTTTTTCATAGCTTTCGGTTTCACATAAAATATCCTCAAGTGTTAATAAGTGAATTTTAACGGGGGTTATGTCGCTATGAGCGGAGAGACGTTCAAGAAAAGCTTCGGTATAACCCACACCAGCTAACATGATGCTTATGTTGGCTCTATGAACAATGAGATCAGAGTAATATTTTTTTGCTTCATCTACATTGAGTTTATTAGCACTTAACTTGCTTTGAAAATGAATTTTTAAACCATTTTCTTCGATTAAACCATCAATGCCATCATCAGGGCCTCGTGGTCCTGGGATAAAACCGAGATAATAAGCGAATCGTCGCCCAAGTTCTTGTTTAGTTGGGTTACTGGTACTGAGTAAACCTTTAATAATAGCCCGTGCTTGTGGGAAAGTCAGTTGACTCATAATTAAAAGCTATTTAATGTTAAATAATCGTTCATGGAAAACTTTTAAACCGAAAACAACTAATTCTTTCGATTTATCCATCAAATCGTTTTCTGTCAACATCATTATGGTATCGGCGGTGGGTTCAACGTCAATTGGCCTATTACCAAATTTTTTTGGGAAACCTTTTAGTTTATCCATCGGTTGTTTTTTCTTGTTGGCGTAAGTAATCGCATACCGCATCGCTAAATTAAGTGCGAAACGCTCATTCATACCCAACAGGGTTATTTCTTTCAATTTGTTTAATTGCGCTTCTGTCAGCATGACTGAAATTGGCTGATAAGCCGATTGAGTTTCTTCGGTTGTTGGCATCTGTTCCAGTGCTTTTTTTACTGCAATACTGGGTTGTTTTTTTCGAGGCATGATTGATTTCCTCCCTTTTAACCATTAATCGTGTTTTGTAAAATTTCACGTATATACTCACATCCATTATAATTCCAAACAAATTGACCAGTTCGTAAAGCCTCATAAAATTCTTTAGGATGCTTCTTAATGCGTTTGCTCATTTGTAAGTTTTCTGGCTTACTTGCAACTTGCGCTAAACATTTCTCAATTTGTGTTTTGGTTGCACCCAAAGGGACAATTCTGACTTTGCTATGGTAATTGGTTTTTTGTTGCATGGCAGCCACAATAGCCAAAGTATCACCCAGTTTATCAAGTGCTAATGCCTGATCATTAATGGGTAGTAAGATAATATCAGGCTCATTTTCTACGATGCCTTTCACCGTCTCTTCGTTTGGACTGTTGATATCAAGAACAATATGTTCATATTCACTCGGTTCAACTAGCCTAGTTATTCGTGTTTGATCCGGATTCCAAACCACAGTTAAGCGTTCGTTTTCTTTGGCACGTTGTGGTTCCAATTCTTTTTTAGGTTCTTGACGACAATAAAATGAGAAAGAGTCGTATTGATCAACACAATCCACTAATAACACTCGTCCATCTTCTGCTAATAAACCCGCTACATGTACTGCAAGAGTGGTTTTGCCAACACCGCCTTTATTGAAGGCACTTAGAATTATCACTATAATTTCCTTTTTTTATTGTCTGCATTTATTAAAGTAATATGATGTGACTACCTTGTTGAACCCGTACCACAAAACCGATTTTTGAGAGTGCGTCAACACATTTTTGACCTGATATAACTGGCAATTTGCTCATTAAACCTCCACCAGTTCAACACGCTCTTCTGGGACACGTTCTCCGTCTTCAACCAGGGTTTTTATATAAAGGCTAATCGCTTTTTTAATATTTTCAATAGCGTCTGTACGAGTTTTGCCTTGACTAATGCAACCGGGTAAACTGGGACATTCTGCTACAATATAGCCATCTTCACCGGGATATAAAATAACTTTTCTCATCTTTTAGCTCCTAATAGTGTTGTCGGATAATTCCTGATTAACAATTCAGTTATCTTGCTTCGTTGAGCCGCAACACTATTTATCATCCGGTTTGCTAATACTCTTTGAATGTTAAAACCCGCATATTGTGTTTCAAAAAAATTATCTTTTTGATCAACATTTTTAGGATCAGAATTACTTAGCATTAATTTTGCGCCTCTGTCATTTAAGATTTTAAAGGTGTTAGCTAAGCTGATTTGTGCTTGTTCATCAAAGTTGGTTTTACTATAGCTCGTAAAGCTTGAAGTCTTACTTAATGGACGATAAGGTGGTTCGAAATAAACAAAGGAATCTTCTGTGGCTACCACTTTTTCTAACTCTCTAAAATCGGCGACTTTCAATTCTACTTTTTGTAAAGACTTTGAGACATTCATTAAATTGGATTCATCTAAAATTTTCGGATTTTTATAGTCGCCAAAAGGCACATTAAAGCCCCCTTTTTTATTTAGTCTGAATAATCCATTAAAACAAGTTTTATTTAAAAAAAATCATTTGAGTAGCTCTATTTATTTTATCTCTAGGCTTATTATTGTATTTGTCTCTTATTTCATAGAAATAGGCTTTTCTTTTGGCTTGATCTAAACTGAGATATTTTTGTTGATAAGTCTGTAATAAGTCAATGAGTGTTGAAACGTCTTTTTGAATGACTTGGTAAACTAAGATTAATTCTTCATTTATATCAGATAAATAAAAATTTATCACCGGATAATGATTGATAATGTCAAAAAAAACGGCGCCGCCACCTAAAAACGGTTCATAATAATTTTTTATCAAGCCCTTTTTTAATTCTATGGGATATTTCAATTGCCCAATCAGTTGGGATTTGCCACCTGCCCATTTAATAAAGGTTTTTGAGAGTGTGTTAATGCTCATTAAATTTCCACCTGTTATATCGTTCCCATGCGCCAGCGTCCCAGACTCATGGAGAACGTTCACACGGGGTTTTTTGGTGCTTGAGTTACGCCGCGCTGTGATTGCAAAAACGGGTGGGTTCTATCTCCTATACCCATTAGCAGATATTCGACATTGATATCCTCGTCAATTTCATCCCAGTGAAGTCCCGTTCCGCCACCGCTGATTTCATACAATTGACGCTGTTCCATTGAGGCGTTAAGTAAGCGTGGAAAATACGCCAGCGGCACACCCAATTTTCGCCCATCGCTCAATTCTACCCACATCATGTTTGAATCAAATTCCACTTTTTTTGCAAGTGGTGCCAAAATATTCATCCCATTTCCTTTAAGTTGTACTACTGCTCCATACAACTTAAACCATTGAATCACGGATTTTGCGGATGAATTTAGTACAACGGATTCGGGGAGTCAACGGATTGACTTAAAATGCCTCTAATCAATCCGTTGACTCCCCAAATCCGTTGTACTCGTTTTAAATCCGCGTCATCCGTAAAATCCGCGATTCAAGGTTTTTTTTACATTGGAATTTTAGACACCAAAATATGTTCCATCAAATTCTGCACCGTCGCATGCATCACTTCCAGCAGTGGCGCTGGCCAAATTCCAAATAACAGCACTACAATCGCCAATGTTGTTAAAATCAACGTTTCACGACCATTGAATAGGATATATTTGTCAATAAAATTCTTTCCTGTTTTGAACCCTTCGTCAACTCAGCCTACATGCTAATAAGAAAGCGCAAAAACTTGAGTCCAATATGTCGTGTCTTTTGTGCCAGCATGAGGTGAACATGCGGCGCCCATTTCTTTAACGTCTGGTGCCATAATATTTGCACAATGCTCGGCACTTTTTAACCATTCATCTATTGCTTCTTGAAAACTTTCTGCACCAGCAAAAATATTTTCTCTATAAGTTATCCAATTATAACCCTGATTAATAATTCTATCACCGGTATTTGAACCATCTGAACCTATGTGGTCAAAAAAATTATTGTTAGCCATGTCATCAGAATGTTTTTTAGCGGCTTTTTGCAAATTATCATTCCATGTTACTGGTGGTACTGGATAAAAAACTTCTGAACCACATTGTCTTGAAAGCGAACGTGCCTCATTTATCAATTTAACGGTTTCTTTTCTGACACTGTCCGTTGTTTCACAGTTGTGTGATTCATTTACGTTCTCAGTTGTCTCTTCATCATTACAAGCAGATAAACAAACTAATACAAATGCAAGAAAAACACACTTGTTAATCATAAATATAATTCCTCTGTCATTATGCTCATTACTTCGTTCTTATGATTTGATATACACTAGATAAATCATAAGATAAGTAACGTGCTGGTTCATGGCGATTTTCACCACCGTAACTTAGCATTAATGCTTTTTTATCAACTTAACCCCTTGAATCGCGGATTAAACGGATAACGCGGATGACACGGATTAAAAACCTAAATCACTTTTGACTTTGATTTTTCTTTTGACTTTGATTTTAAATCCGTGTCATCCGTGTAATCCGTTTAATCCGCGATTCAAGGTTTTTTTTTACATCGGAATTTTAGACACTAAAATATGTTCCACCAAATTCTGCACCGTCGCATGCATCACATCCAGCAGCGGAGCTGGCCAAATTCCAAATAACAGCACCACAATCGCCAAAGTTGCCAAAATCAACGTTTCACGCCCATTGATGTCTGTCAGACTCGCTACCTTATCATTGCCAACGGCTCCGTAAATCACCCGTTTGATCATCCATAAAGTATAAGCCGCCCCAAGAATCATAATAGTCGCAGCACCAAAGGCTATCCAGAAATTAGCCTGAAATGAGGCGAGTATCACTAAAAATTCTCCCACAAAACCAGAGGTGGCGGGTAATCCTGAGTTTGCCATCGCAAAAAGTACCGCAAACATGGCAAAACGTGGCATGGTATTAGCGACTCCGCCATAGTCAGCAATTTCGCGACTATGTAAGCGATCATACAATACGCCGACACAGAGGAATAAGGCGCCCGAAATAAAACCATGCGAAATCATTTGCACCATGCCGCCTTCTATCGCCATCGCACCACCGTCCATTGAGCCAGTATTTTTATAAATCATAAAACCTATAAAAAAGCCTAGCGTGGCAAATCCCATGTGGGAAATCGAAGAATAGGCAATCAGTTTCTTCATGTCTTGCTGCACCAGCGCCACAAAAGAAATATAGATAATGGCAATTAAGGACAAAGCTATGATGAGCCAATCCAATTCACGACTCGCATCCGGCGTAATTGGCAGACTAAAGCGCAAAAATCCATAGCCACCCATTTTTAACATAATGGCCGCCAAAATCACGGAACCACCTGTCGGTGCTTCAACGTGGGCATCTGGCAACCAAGTATGTACAGGCCACATGGGCACTTTGACGGCAAAGGCGATAAGAAACGCCAAAAATATAAAAATTTGCGCCGTCATTGGAATCGCTAACTTGTGGTAATCAAGAATGCCAAAGCTGTCTGCTTGTGAATACAGATACAACAATGACACTAGCATGAAAACCGAACCTAAAAAGGTGTACAAGAAAAACTTAATCGTCGCATAGACGCGCCGAGGGCCACCCCATATACCAATGAGCAAAAACATCGGTATCAGCATAGCTTCCCAGAGTACATAGAACAAAATCGCATCCAGGGCCGAAAAAACACCTACCATCAAGCCTTCCATAATGAGAAAGGCACCCATGTATTGGGCCGGTTTATATTGGATCACTTCCCAGCCCGCTAAAACAACCAAAACTGTGGTAAAAGTTGTCAATATAATCAATGGCATGGAAATACCATCCACCCCTAAATGATACTCTATACCAAAGGCCGGAATCCAAGACAGTTTCTCGGTGAACTGCATAGCAGCCGTCGTCGTATCAAAATCAAAATACAAGGGCAATGACAGTAAAAATGTCAGTAATGATACCACCAATGCAATGGGGCGGACAGTAGAACCTTGATTGTCTCCGACGGCAAGTACCCAAATGCCGCCAAAAATAGGCAACCAGATCAATAGACTTAGTAAGGATAAATCAGTCATATCAGTTATCAAAAAGTAGAACCGTAGAGAACGAACGCGCCGAGTAGTACAGCGAGACCCAAAATCATAGCAAAGGCATAGTGATAGAGATAACCGGTTTGGATATGGCGGATAACGCCAGAAAACCAGCCGACCAATTTAGCCGTTCCATTGACCAAGCCATCAATCAATCTAACATCACCAATACGCCACATCAGCGAACCGATGCCGCGTGCTCCGCCGGCAAAAAACCAGTCATTGAATCTGTCAAAGCCGTATTTATCAAGCAATATCTTGTAAATCAGTTTAGAACGATCTGCAATCACGCCCGGCAATTCTGGTCGTTTCATGTAAAGAAAATAGGCAGTGCCGAAACCTGCAGCGGCTAACCAGACGGGAGGTTGTAAGAAACCGTGTCCAATAAAACTCATGACACCATGATAGTGTTCTGGATCAAAGGGATTATGAATGACAAAAATCGCGCCATCAAAATAGTGACCAAATAGTAGCGGTGTAATAGTAAACATCCCTATTAACACTGAAGGAATGGCTAAGAGGATGAGCGGAAGTGTCACAACCCACGGCGTTTCATGCAAATGTTCACGGGTATGTTCATCCATACGTTCTTTACCATGAAAAGTTAAGAAAAACATACGGAATGTATATAAAGCCGTGATAAATACGCCAAGCAGGACGGCATAATAGGCAAAAGCCGTTTCCCAACCCCCTCTGATTTCATAGGCATGATGTGCCGCTTCGATAATCGCATCTTTGGAGAAAAAGCCGGAAAAGCCGGGGAAACCAATCAATGCCAGTGAACCGATTAAGGTCGTCAAATAGGTGATCGGCATATATTTCCGCAGCCCACCCATTTTACGCATATCTTGCTCATGGTGCATAGCGATGATGACAGAACCAGCCCCTAAGAATAATAGCGCCTTAAAAAAAGCATGAGTCATCAAATGGAAAATACCCGCCGCATAAGCCGAGGCACCCAAAGCAACCGTCATATAACCCAATTGCGACAGCGTAGAATAGGCAACCACCCGTTTGATGTCGTTTTGCACCAAGCCTAAAAGGCCCATGAAAAAGGCAGTAATGGCACCAATCACGAGGACAAAAATGAGTGCCGTTTGACTCAATTCAAATAGCGGAGACATCCGCGCCACCATAAAGATACCCGCTGTCACCATTGTCGCCGCGTGAATTAAGGCAGAAATGGGCGTGGGACCTTCCATTGAATCCGGCAACCAGACATGTAGAGGAAATTGGGCCGATTTACCCATCGCACCAATAAATAACAAAATACAGATCACGGTCATCATTGACCATTCTGCATCAGAAAAAATACTAATCGTTTCCTGATATTGCCCATTTTGAGCCATATCAAAAACTTCAGTATAGTTGAGACTATTAAAAGTCATCAACACCGCCGCAATACCTAAAACAAAGCCAAAATCGCCAACGCGATTGACTAAAAAAGCTTTCAAGTTAGCATAAATGGCAGATTCTCTGGTAAACCAAAACCCAATCAGTAGATAAGAGACTAAACCAACCGCTTCCCAGCCAAAAAACAATTGTACGAAATTGTTGGACATCACCAACATCAGCATAGAGAAGGTGAACAAAGAAATATAGCTGAAAAAGCGTTGATAGCCGGGATCGTCGTGCATATAGCCAATGGTATAAATATGTACCATCCAAGAAACAAAGGTGACGACAACCATCATCAAAGCGGTGAGCGAATCAACCATAAATCCGATTTCAAGCTTAACACCGCCCGCTACTAACCATGTGTATAGCGTCTCATTAAACGGTTCACTGCCCGCTATAACGATTTGATAAAACACATAAAGTGAAAGAAAAAAGGAAAGTCCTACTGCACCAATCGTGACTGAATGGGCAACACGCCGACTGACATTAAACAGTCCCGCAATAATAGCCCCGATAAGGGGCACTAATACAATCGCAAGAGAAACATTTTGCATATCGTTTTTTTACCCTTTCAGAGTGTCAAGATCATCAACATTAATAGTATTTTTATTACGGAATAACACCACCAAAATGGCTAAACCAATGGCTGATTCCGCTGCCGCCACCGTCAATATAAAAAAAACAAAAATCTGCCCGGCAATATCGGCATTAAAATAAGAAAAGGCAATAAAATTCATATTGACTGATAACAGCATCAGTTCAATACACATAAGCAAGATAAGCAGATTCTTACGGTTAAGAAAAATGCCTGCAATACTCAGGCAAAATAATACTGCTCCCAAAATGAGAAATTCATGTAATTCTGGCATAAGAACATTATTCCTTTGATTCTGCTGGCATTTTGACAAGTCGTACACGATCTTCACGACGCACACGGACTTGTTCCTCAGGTTTCTGGTATTTCGCTCGCGTGTGTGGGCGCATCGTTAAAGCAATAGCAGCCACCATGGCAACCAATAAAATCACAGCGGCTATCTCAAAAGGATAAACATAATCCGTGTATAACACTTGTCCTAATGCTTTAGTATTCGGCAGGGCAGCCGCCACTTCGGGGGGTGGCGCTTGATGCCAGGCTGCGAGGACTAAAATCATTTCGACTAAAATCAACGCCCCCACAAATGCTGCCACTGGAAGGTAGCGCACAAACCCTTCTCGTAAGGGGGCAACATTAATATCGAGCATCATCAAGACAAACAAAAACAGTACCATGACGGCACCGACATAAACTAAAATCAGCGCAATGGCCAAAAATTCAGCATGTAATAACAGCCAAATTGCTGCCGACGAAAAAAACGCCAGCACGAGAAATAAAGCGGCATGAATCGGATTTCTGACCGTAATGACGCGACTGGCGGCAAATATCAAAATGAGAGCAAATAAGTAAAAAGTGAATTTTATCATGCAGTTGTTTCCATATTCATTTTTTTGTAGGAGTCCAAGATTTAACTCTTTTGGGGGAGTTAATAAACGGGTTAAAAATTAACGTCCTTTTCGTTGTTTCGGGAATGGAGCGGAGCGGATTTCCCGAAACGAACTCAGTCGAGGGTTTCGGGAAATCCGCTCCATTCCCGAAACAACTGATCTCGCTTGATTTCTACATTGAAATTATTTTTTCCCCCAAAAGCGTTATAATCAGCATTTTTTTGGGTAGGAGTCCAAGATGTCCAAGATAAATCTTGGACTCCTAATTAATTAATACCACAATTCCCACCACCACCGCGACCAAGTGCCAACTCTCCTTCTTTTAACCATTTCGTTATCCTCATAATATCTGATCGCCATAAGCTTCCCTTTTTTGTCATACTCCTTACTGGTGCCGTTCAAACGACCCTTTTTGTCAAAATTTTTGTGTACCAGCCACTTTTCCCCCGTGCTATAGAAAAGGGTTGCCGACGCCGGATTACTATTTTTAAAGCTCCAATCCCCTTGCACATTACCATTCATATGATAACCCTTAGCACTCCCATCTCTGTTACCGTTGACATAATGGCGTTCCGCTTTCTTTTGGCCATCTTGATAATAGTCAATTTGTAGCCCTTCGATTTTGCCATTTATCAAAGTCTGTTCACGGAATAGTTCACCGGTTGAGTAATACTTTTTCTCTTTCTCAATTTTCTTGCCATCTTCATATTTCAGTTCATATTCCAAATTGCCATCCCGACGAAATTCCTTTTTGGCGATCAACTTGTTCATCCTATACTCATATTCCGCTTTGATTTCACCGGATTCATAATACTCCTTGGTGAAGCCATGTAATTTACCATTGCGGTAGCTGTATTCAAATTGCAAGGCACCACTTTCGTAGTATTTTTCAGTCTCTTGTGAAATTGCGGTCATGGAGAACACAAGCAGAATCGCCAGTAAAACTGTTTTGAGAGACGATTGCATGGAACTGTCCTCCTTTAGCGATAAGGTGCATCTAGGGCTCTATCAGCCGCTAGCTGTTTTTCTAGCTCATCACCCGCTGCTAATAATTTTTCCTTAGTCATCAACAAGTCACCGCGCTGTTCGCCATGATATTCAAAAACCCGTGTTTCAACGATAGAATCGACAGGACAGGATTCTTCACAAAAACCACAAAAGATACACTTGGTTAAATCAATATCATAGCGAGTGGTACGGCGTGTTCCATCTTCGCGGGGTGCCGCTTCAATGGTAATCGCCAAAGCAGGGCACACCGCTTCGCAGAGTTTACAGGCGATACAACGTTCCTCCCCATTGGGATAACGGCGTAGTGCATGTCGCCCCCGAAAACGGGGAGATTGCGGGGTTTTTTCTTCAGGATATTGTACTGTAATCTTTTTGGCAAACAAATATCTGCCAGTTACACTCAATCCTTGGAACAGTTCCCACAGAAATAGTCTACTAATATAATCTTTGACAGCCTTCATACTAACTTTTCCTCATACAAACCAAGGTGGCAGCTTTGCAAGTATGGCAACGCCGAGAACCACTATCCAAACTAAGGTAATAGGAATAAACACTTTCCAACCTAAGCGCATTAGTTGATCATAACGATAACGCGGGAAGGTGGCTCTTAACCATAAGAAAAATAACAAAAAGAGGGATGCTTTACCCGCCAGCCAGAAAAATCCGGGCACCCAGGTAAATGCGGATTCCAAGAAAGTACCCTGAAAAGGTGACAACCAACCGCCCAAGAACATAATGGCAGCCAGGATGGCTATTAAAATCATATTGGCATATTCTGCCAAAAAGAAAATGGCAAACAGCATACCGGAGTAGTCTACATGAAAACCGGCGACAATTTCAGACTCACCTTCCGCCAAGTCAAAGGGCGCACGATTGGTTTCTGCCACGCCTGATATAAAATAAATTAAAAATAAAGGCAATAGTGGAAACCAGTACCAATGTAACACACTCCCTTGTTGGGCGGACACAATTTCGCTGAGATTTAGGCTGCCAGCCGCCATCAAGACTCCCACTAAGGCAAAGCCCATTGCGATTTCATAGGAGACAATTTGCGCGGCAGAGCGCAGTGTTCCTAAAAAGGCGTATTTAGAATTGGAAGCCCAACCTGCAATGAGTATGCCATACACACCGACAGATGTCATAGCGAGAATGTATAACAAGCCTGCATTAATATCTGCCAATACCATTCCTTCACCAAAAGGTATCACCGCCCAAGCGGCTAAAGCTGGCGCAATCGCTAACATGGGGGCAATCACAAATAAGAATCGGTTAGCGTTTGATGGAATGATGACTTCTTTAAACATCAATTTCACAGTATCGGCAATCGGTTGTAACCAACCACGCGGTCCAACGCGATTAGGGCCTATACGCACTTGCATGTAGCCAATGATTTTGCGTTCAGCATAGGTTAAATAGGCTACACATAGTAGTAAGGGTATAACGATGATAACGATTTTTATTAAGGTGAATAGCAAGTAAAGAAATGCTTCCATTATCAGGTGTTCCGTTAGTTTGTTAGTTCAATCAGCCCGTGCCATGTATCCAAGGCTTGGTTGGCAACTTGTCCCGCATAAATCAAGACGCTGTTATCAGGGACACGTTCATCAATAACCACCGGTAAGGTGACTTGTGCTTCATCTTGTTTTACCCGGACGGGTTTGTCTGCTGCTAAACTCAATTGGGCTGCAAGTTTGGGATTGATATGCACTCCTTGAGTTATTTTAGCATCCATGGTGTTTTGTAATGCACTGGCGCGACGGACTAGGGCGTCTACCGAGTAAATCGGCATTTCAGTGATACGTTGTAATCCCTTATTAGCAGGATCGACGCTTAAGCGGGTGGGGATTTGCCATGCTGTTTGATTCTCAGCTTTTTTATCTCCGATTAAAGCACGCAGTTCATCGCGCACTTGATCTGAGGCGATGTAGTCAAATCCGTCAAGTTCAAATAAATTGGCTAAAACTCGTAAAATTTTCCAGGCTGGACGGGCATCACCCGGGGGTGCCACCACACCAGTAAAACTTTGCCAGCGTCCTTCGCAATTTACATAAGTCCCTGATGTTTCTGGAAATAGTGCTATGGGTAATATGACATCGGCATAGCTTTCCATGGTTGGAGTTTGGTAGGCACTTAACGATACTACAAATTCGGCTTTTTTAAGTGTTGCTAATGCAGTTGCACCATTGATGCTGTCTAGTTCTGGTTCAAGTCCTAATAATATGTAGCCTTTTAAACTTTGGCTCAGCATGGTGTGTGCATTTAGTCCGGCAGCCTTGACTGGCTCACCAGCTGCGGCTCGATGTGGTAAGGCTCCCGCTAGCCAAGCCCCCGATCCTTCTCCTAAGTATCCTAAATCGGCACCACTTAATTCGGCAATGGTTGCCGCCAAAGCGCGAATAGTTGAAAATTCTGGATGGGCGGTGGCTAAATTACCTAGTAAGATTGTCCGTTTTTCTCCGCTTTCTATTAAAGTTTGTGCAATGGCGGCTTGGTGTTCATTGACCGAGACATTGGCCAGTAATTCACGCATCGCAGCGGGGATGAGAGTGGACTGTAATAAGCTTTTGGCAATCCCGGCTAAGTTTTCCACCCAGGCAGTCGGTGCAGCAATGATTTTGTCAGCAATTGCTAGATTAAATTCGTAATCAACAGGATTGAGCAATATCACTTTGGCACCGCGCAGGGTAGCTTTACGTAGGCGGTGATTGAGCAAAGGTTGTTCTTTGCGGAGATGCGAGCCAATCACTAAAGCAGCATCGCATTGTTCTAAATCGGCAATCGTTTGGCCTAAATAGGGAAATAGCGGTGCGGCGTCTTGGTCGCGGAAATCTATTTGTCGGAGACGGTGATCAATGTTTTGGCTGCCGATGCCACGCATAAGTTTTTGTAATAAGTATAGTTCCTCCAGTGTAGCTGTGGGCGAGGCTAGGGCTCCGATTGAGTTGCTTCCATCTGCATCTTTCACTTTTTTGAGTCCTTGAACAGCAAAGGTTAATGCTTGTTCCCAATCGGTTTGTTGCCATTTGCCCTGGGTTTTGATCATGGGACTGGTTAGGCGATCTTTTGCCGTGATACCTTGATAGCTATAGCGATCCCGATCGGAAATCCAGACTTCATTAACCGCTTCATTTTCTTTAGGCGCAACTCGCATGATTTGGTTGCGGCGGATGTGTAGGTGAATATTAGATCCAACCGCATCATGTGGGGCGATGCTATCGGCTTGTTGCATTTCCCAGGCGCGTGCCGAAAAGCGGAACGGTTTAGAAGTTAGGGCACCAACGGGACATAGGTCAATCATGTTGCCCGATAATTCGGAATTGATATTTTTTTCGATGTAGGTACCGATTTTGGTGTGTTCGCCTCTCCCGGGTGTACCCATTTCTTGAATGCCGCTAATTTCTTGGCTAAAACGCACGCAACGGGTGCAGTGGATGCAGCGTGTCATTTCGGTGGCAATTAGGGGACCTAAGTTTTTATCAAGGACAACTCGCTTGCCTTCTTGATAGCGGGAGGCGTCTTTTCCATAGCCCATTGCCATGTCTTGCAGTTCACATTCGCCGCCTTGATCGCAAATGGGGCAGTCCAAAGGGTGGTTGATGAGTAGGAATTCCATCACGGCTTTTTGGGCTATGAGTGCTTTTTCTGAGCGCGTTCTAACGATCATGCCATCCATAACGGGGGTGGCACAGGCGGGTAGGGGTTTTGGCGCTTTTTCTACGTCTACCAGGCACATGCGGCAGTTGGCTGCCACTGATAGCTTTTTGTGATAACAGAAACGGGGGATGTCGATTCCGTTGGCGTCTGTTATTTCAATCAGCATTTGTCCGGATTTGGCTTGGTAGGGTTTGCCGTCTATTTGAATTGTTACCATTCTTTTTTATCCATAAATAGTGGTTACGGTTGGGTTAGTGATTTAGGTGGCCTTTATTTCTTTTGGGCTTACTCCAATTGACAAAGAAATTTTATTCCATTCACTCGCGGCTAAGTGCTGCATGAGTTCAGACCAAATTAAGTCGTTCTTTTCTTTTAGATGTTTTCCCTCAAATTTTCGGCTAAAAATGACCAGATGGAGACTATCTTCTGGCCCATCAGACACGTCTACAGCATCATCGGTACCGGTGAAGTAGCCAGTTTTTAAAACGTCGTAAACTTTTTTTTTGAGTTGTTCATTCGCCATACAGTTTGCTCTAATTGTTTCAACACTCCTAAAACAGTATATAATTCATTACCCGGATTATTAAGTTCAAACACTTTGGATAAGGCGTACTGTGGTGTCGCGTCTTTCACTAGTTTAATAAAGACAAAACTGCCCCCGGTAGTTATCATGCCAAAGCAGGGTTTTTCTTGATTTTTATTGGCTAGCATGTAGGCTAATATTTGTGGCAGTCCAGCTTCGATGGAAAAAACAGCTTGTTTTGATTCAATCACCATGACCCAAAATTGGTCTTTCAAAACTAAAACGTCAATTTTCCCTTCAATAATAATGTCTTCATCCACGTTGGCAATTTTTACCGAATATTCTGATTTGGTATGAAAAGGATATAGATAGAAGCCTGCAAAATATAATAATGGTCCTAGTACCGCCATTTTAACGGTATCTTCAAGTAAAGGGGGATATTTGATTAGGTTGAAATATCCGGCTTTGAGTCGATCTAAAAGTTGTTTATCTATATCTGTTGTTTCTGGTAAGTCAGTTTGCCATTCGGAGAAAAATTGAGTCTCGAATGTACGTTGTAAACTAAATTTCGTTTCTAAGTCGTGTAAGGAGATGTCGGTTGCACGAATTGTTTGAGCCATCTGTTGTTTCCCCTTATTTAGGTTACGCACCCTCGTTCCCACGCTCCTTTAAAACTGTAGTACAACGGATTAGGGGAGTAAACGGATTGACAATGGCTCCTGCCAAAACCAATCCGTTTTTTCCTCTAATCCGTTGTACTAGATTCCTCGTCCACAAATGTGGTTTGGGAGCGAGAGCGCGTAACATCAGTTAATAATTACTTTTATAAATCCAAAACGCTCACTCCCCTGATCAATCTCGGGATCATTTGAGATTTCGTACTCGAAATCCGATTTTAAAGTGAAATAATAATTTATAGCTCTATTCTGAAGGTTTATTTCCCTAATCACACCCCCGCTATCCCGAAATACAACAGCAACATGATATACTTGCGGAGTTGTTGTTCCGGTTCTAACGTCAAACAACTGCTCCTAAAAATCTACTCAAAACTACTCATAGAGAAATAGGTAATTCGCTCTCGGTTGATAACCCCGAAGGGTTGCAACTCGAATCCTGGTTGAGCAGTCCCAACCACTTACTCGCTCAGTCCGTTCCAGCAAGATGGATTTGACCTTTTGATAAGGTGTCCAACGATCAATCTCCGAATCGTAAAGTCTTGCTAGAACGTTTCGCGCAGCATTTTCATCAGCTTGTAACACCACCCCGTCTTCACAGTAAAATGAATCTCCGTTGCGTTTCCCACGAAGGGTCCCGTCACGGCTATCCATTTGCGAAGTACACTTCTATTGACAAGAATGACCGAAGAACCTCTTCGACGAGAAACTGTTTCTAAAGCGTTTGCTATCACACCTTTTGTCCAGGCGGATAGTCTTCTGGTAACTATTTTTCCAAATTTTTTTGAGGCAATGGGCGAAGTTAAATCCTCAGCCGCAATAAATTCAGCTTTATCAATTAACTTATGCGTCGCTTGATAGATTCTATCTTTAATTTGAGATTGAACTTTATTATTTTGACGATTTAGCTTCTTTCTACCCAAATTGTTTTCAATAATATTTGTTTTTTTATGTTGTTTTTTATTCGCAATCGCTCTCAGTTTATTTCTTGCTTGGTATTTTTTCTTTAAGCTATCTGAGTGTTGGGTAAGTATTTTTCCGAGTCCTTCGCCATAGTGTTCGCCTTCAGAGTCTACAAAAACTTCGGTATAGCCTTTATCTATGCCAAGCGTTGCTTGTCCACAAGTTTTTGTTTCTTTTATATCAATCGTATAGTGAATTTCAATTTCAGCTTCTTTAAGAATTAACCTTAAAGTGCCTGTCGGTTCAACTGTTGTATTGAGTGGAATCGCAATACGCTTACCTTTTTGTAAACTGGGAATTTTTATCCAAGCATGGCCACCTAATTGAAAAGTCGTGT
>Ga0209780_1000930_pt1 | contig 17852 bp, 12 predicted proteins | sample WorMetexBAHAMAS2_FD_187384 | JGI IMG/M metagenome (GOLD analysis project Ga0209780, IMG submission 187384) | Marine gutless worms symbiont microbial communities from Max Planck institute for Marine Microbiology, Germany - Inanidrilus exumae... | ecosystem: Host-associated > Annelida > Digestive...
CGGAAGGAGCGATCAGTTATTTTTAGAGATGACGATGAAGTTGGCCGAGCAAGAGTAACGACGGATGAAGAGCGAGTACTGCGAGGACGTTGAGTGGAGATGAGCTTATGAAGGTATGGAGGTTGGGTAGTTGTGAGAACTTTGTAAGTAAATGAGAGGAGCTTGTATTCGATGCGTTCAGTGATTCTGAGCCAGTGAAGAGAGCGTAAGATAGGAGTGATATGACATGACTTGGGAGCTTTCATGTCAGTACGAGCAAGAGAGTTCTGGATATGCTGAAGACGGGATAGTTGAGACTTTGGTAGTTTATAGTAGAGAGAATTACAGTAATCAAGTTTGGAGTGAACGATAGAGGTAGCAATGGTACAGACAGTTGACGAATCGAGGTATGGCCGGATACAGCGAAGTTGTACTACGTTCTGGTAGTTTAGAGATCTGTGTGCGCGGGCGCAGATTGTAACATTGAGACGCTTCAGATTTCGGCGGCAGCCGCAGTAGATGGTGCAGAACGTGGTGTTTGTTGCCGACGATGCTGTTGAACAGCCGTTCGTCGGTGGTTCTGCACCGTTCTTCAAACGAACCGAGATCCACCGGGGCGAAGTTGCAGCGTGCACTGCGACGGATGGAAGCTTCTCCTCGCTGTCGGTCGCACGTATTGGTGAACCCCCACCAGGCGCTGGATGAGTACTGCAGTTTGGCGATGACGACCGACCGATAGACGGTTTGCAGTACGGCATCATCCATGCCGTGTGCGCGCAAAACCTTCAGGGCGTACATTGTCTGCGTGCACGAGCCGATGACGGTCCTAATGTGTTCAGACACGCTCATGCTGTTAGTGATGGTGACGTCGAGGATCTTTACTGTTGTAGGATGGTAGGTAATGATGTATATTGTAGGCACGACGTCATACCTGGAGATGAATGGGTCACTGGAGTGACGTCACTTGGTGATGACATGTTCGTTGTGCGCGTCTATATTCAACAAATTGAAGTCCACAGCGCCGTGACGTTCACATTACAGGGTCGTCGGGACTTGGTCTTTCATCCGGTCTGGCAACGTGCGCCAGCAACAAGTGCATGTCTCTACGTATCTGACTTTCACAACCACTTAGTAGGCCTACACAGAGTAAAGCTGTCAGGCAGGAATGCAGTGGCAAAGTGGCTTGTGGGACCTAGACCAGCAGGTCTGACAGTGAACAGTGAGAAGAATTTAGCAGTGGTAATTCGAGGTGAATGCAAGTTAAAGGAGTCCACGACACATGGAGCTCTATACCGCAGACCATTCAACTTGTAGCCAGATATTCATCGTCCCTGTAGACAAGTTGTCGAGCTGTGATCAGCCACACGGGAGAACATCATCGGGTATACTTATTGGACGCCAAAGGAGAAGTCGTTCGAAGATACGGAGGAACGACGGGCTCTGACCTGACGAAGATGAATTTTCCTGCGAGTTTAGTGGTAGACGAACAGTCTACAGTCTTTGAAACAGTCATCCTGATAATGTTACACCCGCCTTGTTCTTGGCTGCATTTTGTCGAAAACTGAAAGTACATTTGTTTCGTTTCGTTAATCATACCCACTTTCTTATAGAAACTGCGTGTCTGCAAGTCCTAGAAGTTACTTTTCTCAGGCCACTCTAAATAGTTCTGTGATAATCAAATGAAATGTAATTTCAAAACAGTCACGTCAGCCATTCCAAACGACCGTTTATGATAAATAATTATTATCTGCCCTTTCACGTTATTTTTTGTTTGATGAAATATTTAAAACTTTTATTTACAAACATTTTTCATTACAATTAACAAAACTTGTGAATGTTGCCAGATGACAAGAAAAAGAAATGTTAGGACTGTGTACAATGTAAATATATGCTAAACCTAGTCAATTCTCTTCCTTGAGCACGCTGTGCCGTAATTTTAGCATAAGGGAGAAGTGACTTTCTTGTCTGTCTGTTCTGTACCCTACTGCCATCAGGTTCTTTTAAACAGATATCTCCGAAAGTCTTAAAAGTCTAGTACGACTAGTGGTGTGATCACTATACGACTGGGTAAAATGTGTATAGACCTAGTATTGTCAATATCATTTACTAGCTTGCGACTATTCCCGAGATTTAGTTCAGATATGTTGGGAAAGCAAATCTGATAAAGGCAATCGTAGATATCAGATTGGCCCGCGGCGTGCAATCGCACCGTTAACTCTATATAATTCCTTAACCTAAGTCCCATTAACGCTAAATTGACTTCGCTTTCCTACGTCCATGTATCAACGTATATTTGTTTCTCCACCAACGTTCACCGTTACCATAATAACAATGGCTACGGCTACATGCGTTTCGGTAATTCTTCCCATTAATCGTCAAAATTCTCTGTTCCTCTTTTTATTGTTAAATGGGCATGATTTTGGCTAACTCTTTCGAAATTACTCGTAAACTAAAGTAAAAGACTCTTTTACTTTAGTTTGCGAGTAATTTCGAAAGAGTTAGCCAAAATCGTGCCCATTTAACAATAGGAAATTGAATTATGTTCGACTTTGCGTTAAATAAGTAAATGTAAGCGAACTTGGTCCTTCGTAGGGAAATTCATACCGCTACACGGTCCATTCTAGAAAGGAAACATGATGTCATCCACAAAACCGAAAGTACATCGTATCTCAACGACGCCGGAGGAGGACCGAGCCACGGCCGTAGGTAACAAGCACAAAAAGGTGGTAAAGATCGCACGTGTGGTTCCGGAGATATCCTCGCGGACAGACAGACACATAGACACTCACACACAGACGTGCTCATCACAATACTTCGCAACCGCTCCCGCGGGCGAAGTAATGATCGTCTGTGAGATATACAGGGTGGGCCAAAAATGTGATACCTCTCGTACAATGTAATATAATTAGTAGAGTTATCACTTTTTTGGCTCACCCGGTACTTCGGGTTCTGCATACACTGCACAGCATATAGGCTTATTAGTTACCGTACACATTCCGTGCTCCAATGTATTGTAACGATTTAGCCTAGGTTGCACTGTTGCTCGTAGCCATAGTGTTTGTGCTTGTCTCGAAGTCATCGCACAATTATACAGGCATTTACAGCACATAAAAGTATGAGAAAATGCAACGGAGTAAAGTCTGTAGTCAGTAAACTGGCGTGGACGATATTTCTGGTGCATCGTTTTCAAGTCCTTTGCTCGATCGACATACCGGATACTTTTCGTTCATCGTTATACCACATTACTCCGAAGTCTCGGCGTCTTTTCCTAAAGCCAGCAAACAAACAATCTTGCGAGTTCATAATCAAAAGATGGTTTACTTTTCCACCTTACCTAAGCAGTGTTTCTGCACTACTTTGCAAAACAAACAAACACAGAAATTGCATATTTTACTCAATTTCATAGGATTGTGATCGCAGTGTCGAAAATGGGCGTTGCTGGGCTGTTTTGTTGAACCTCGGGTAAAAGTCAATGGCACGTAATACTGGGATGTTTTTCTATCGCAGTAAATGTTACTTGCTATCAGACATGTTGCGGGTGACAATTTCGTCTTTCGGCAGGACAGCGCGCCTGCGCATTGGGCGCGTGGTAGAATCGAATTCCTGCAGCCTGAAACACCTAATTTCATTTCTCCAGAGCTATGACCCCCAACCGCCCGGACCTGAACCCCGTTGATTACAAGATTTGGAGAGTCATGCAGCAGCATGTGTACGAGATGTAGATCCACAATGTCGACGAACTCAAGCAGCGACAGGTTAACGTTTAGAGCGGTCTGCAGCAGTGTTGTCAACGCTGCTGTCAGCGATTGGAGAAAGCGTCTGCAGGCGTGAGTTCGCGCAAAGAGAGGACACTTCGAACATCTGCTGTATATAGGCTGTTTCGATAACGGAATGAAACTAGACAGTCTATGCGCAATGTGTTTTTTTAAAAGTTTTTCGTAAAATAATCGTATGACGTTGAGTGAACAGATGCAATTTTTGTGTTTGTCTGTTTCGCAAGTGCAGCAACACTGTTTAGGTAAAGTGGCAAAATAAACCATCTTTCGATTAGGCCTACCTAAACTCTAGGTAACATTTTTCCCGAGAATTATTCAAATCGGAAAATGTTTGCCCAAGTTACCGCTAAACATGTCCGGAGTGTTTTTGAGACACAGTGTATAATTATGTACTATGTCCGGGGAAAAGGTGCCACTTTATTTTTGTCTCTAACATTGCCAAATACTGACAGATTTTCGAAATTCTTGCACCGACAGACTTAGCAGTACATTTGTAATTTGTCATCCCAAGGCTAATGTTCTACCTGCATAGAAAATTTGGCGAATCTCGCTTTAGTCGTTCCAGAAAATGGTTATGTGACCCTGACCACGCCCCTTTTAGGAGTGATTTGTCATCCGAAAGCTAGGGCTAAATATAGTCTACCTATGTGCAAAGTTTGACGATTCTAGCTTCAGCCGTTCAAGAGATATCATTGGAGGCCGCAAAATTTATAATGGGTCACTTACGTGACCCTAAACTCGTCCCTGTTAAGGTTGATTTGTCGTTTATATGCTGGGATTTGATATAGCCTACTTGTACAAAATTTGATCACTCTAGCTTAATCCGTTACGGTGATATGATAGGTACCCACCAAAATTTAAATAGTTCACGTGACCTGACCATGCCTTTATCAGGGACAGTTTGTCGTCCGTCGGCTGGGACTTGCTACGATCAGTCGGCATACCAAATTTTGTGTCTACGATTACTTTCAACGAAAATTTATATGAAAGGCAACGCAAAATATGAAAAATTCTCGTTTTGAGCCACCCTTTGGGGGACTTAGGGGTAACGCACAGGGTTCATCTATGGCGTGATGGAAAGCACATTGTGGAGTTCCTGTTAGTGATGATTGAACTGTTTTCGCTCGCTCTCACGGTTGAGGCACTATTGAGCGAAATCGGTCTAAATCAGTGTTTCGTTTGAGCGCAAATTTTAGGTAGATGGGATGTCGCCTGCAATCAATTTATGGACCTTTATATATAGGAATGATGTAGCTATAACTTTGCCTCTGGAAGTTTTCACACAAAGAAACTTGCAGCAGACTTCTTTCGACAGAAGTTGAATTTACTGGTAAAAACAGCAAAATCGCATTTCGTTCCACTCTTTGGGGGACTTATGGGTAACGTACACGGTTCATCTGTGGCTCGTTGGAAAGCACGTGGTCGACGTCCTATTAGTGCTAATTGAACACTTTCGCTAGTTGTGTTCGAAAGGGGGTGGGTCACCACTTTGAGTGCAAATTTCAGGGGGAATTGCCCCCCCCAACGACTGTTGGCATCAGAAATCTATAGTCCCTTCACTATCACCTGGCGTTGTTTGCGTTATCCTAAGTTTAGCCGTTTTGGTACAATACCGGCGTGGGACGGACAGACGGACACACGATGACGGCTATACCCGCGCTAGCATAGCGTCGCGCGGGCAAAAATTCACTGGCATCGCTTACTAAACAAAATTCTAAATAATCCGAGATCTCCATCTGCTACAGAAGCAACAAGTGCCCTAACATGTACAATATATGCAGTGAACGTTGTCGTTTAAATACGTCATTTTTGGAATTAGAAAGTCCTCACACAAGGTCACACTGACCACATTTTGAACAGCATTTTTCATGAAGCCAATATGTACAGCTCTTGGTCAAGGGCGGCACATTAGGGTTATAGTTTAACCTAATTCTCCAGGGTCCGCCAGCAGTGTACATAGAGTAGTCACCATGAGGACTGAGCAAGCTAACTGTTGCTTTATTTCGTCCTGTGACTGTCAGCATTTACTCGTGACATTGGCATTCGAACCCGATCATCCATAGATATGGTCAAGATAAACGAGCTAGCGTGCCAAATACAGGGTCGGATCCCCGGCACCGAGCCTCGACGTCCAAAGCATCCAGATCGAGACGCCGAAGGCGTCGAGGGGATTGGGAATGAGTCGGGGCTCGTCATTGTTAATCCCAGGTCGGGGTATTCCCCTCCCCAGCCGACTAGGTCTGGGGGCGTCGTAAGCTTCCCCAGCGGGGTTCGGGGCGGATCCCCGGCTGAAATTAAATTTTGTAAGATCTGAATGCCTACGAAAGACATCTGGTGGCACGTATTTAAAAATGCCATGAGTTTGGGGGCTATGGCCCTTTGCCCCTGGATCCGCCACTGGCCAAATATCTACATGTAGATCAAAAGGCCGTTTTGTTCGAAAGTTATTGTCCGGACACTACTATACACACAGACAGACAGATACACACACCCAACCAATCGCACCACCTGGGCCACTTTAATGTTCAATAATTCTAGCACAAAACTGGTGCTGTATTATACGTTAATTTCTTACCTTTCCTCCAGCAGATGTAGGGCAGGTAGCGACCAGTGCGAGTCTTGCGGAAGCAGAAACCTTGTTGTTGTCCGCGCTTTTCAGCGGTCTCGTCGGCCGCACCCGAGATCGCCTCCGGGTTGACGTAACCTTCCCGCACCAACTGCACATCCACCGTGTGGTTGTAAGCATTATTGGGGGAAGCGCGGAAAATGCAGGACTGGCCAATATAGGACCGAACTATTACGGAATCGAAAATACGAACTAAAAAAATTGACACGACAATGTCATGTGCGACGATTATTTGTAATACGTTTAATATAATGTTTATTAATACTTCATACAAGAGATAGACTGGAGTACGTTAGGGATATACGTAGAATGCCGACGATAATTTATCACTTATTCGCTGCAATTATTACCAGCTTAAGTCATCTTATTATGCTAGTTATTTAGTCCAAGTTACTTAGTCATATTAGTATTTTGTCACATCATCTGCAATGTTGATTAAAGTCTTCTGTACTTAAGGCTTGCTTTCACAACGTTCTGTGCTTGTATACTTCATACTTTCTGCTTACAATTCCGGTTGAAGAAACAATGATTATTCGTTATGTAATTAGTTTACGAATTACTGAAATGTTTGCCTGTATAATGTGTAAAAGAGTAGACTTTACTTCAAATGAAGGAAGAATAGCACGACACTTTGTGTGACATGTCCAGTCCGGCCGTCTTGCATTTTCTGTTGCCTTTATTATAGCAATATTTATCTCACATCAAACGCAGCACAGTGCATATACTTCTTTAGCATAATCGACTTCGAATTTGTGGAACTTTATCAAAAATTAACTCACTTGAACAACGTCAGTACAAAATTTTGGCACAGAATATCCGGCGAAAGTTTAGCACATGACCTTGTAAGCATGTCAATAACACGAAAAGAACTAAATGTCGCTTTACTTTCATGTTTCTGTTTCAATGCATTTTGGGTCTGCAAAATGCTATGCGATCTTAATTATTTTTCCATGTCTCTTTAACAATATAAATATTAATACTTAGTTGCCGCTTCGTGCGAGATTGACGATAATATTCCGGATTTTTAAACATGTCTGCAACTAATAGCGTTAACACAATCTAACAAACCAGATAAAACTCCTAATACACCAAATAAAACAATCATAGAATTTGCTTTGAGAGCAAGAAACAGTCAATCTGAAATCACCGAAAACAATTCATCTCACCTGTTGCAGAGAAAGGTAAACGAGATCTTTGAAATTCTGCTCCATTTCACGTGTTTCAAGCCACGTCGCTCGTTTATCGTCTTCGGCTCTAACCTGCATTGTTTTCACATTAGCCAATCAGTTCAATAACTATCGAGTAGCTACTGTCGTCGGGAAATCGCATCCACTAACAACGAAACGTAATGACAGAATCATCATCGTCAATAGCACTGGGGAAAATTCTCCTAGACGGTCCGGGGTACCCGGCCACCGACGTTTTATGATGCACTATATTATGCCTAAAACCGCCATTTCTGTCTATCTTAAGTAAGTTAGTAAGTAAGTAGCCTTTTAATTTCACTGTGACATTCGCACAATGTTACAACGTTAATAAGAAATACAAATAAAATACAAGTAAAATATAATACGCAAACCATGAAACGGAAATATAAAGGCTAAAACAGCAAAAGATTAAAACCTAGGCTAAAAAAGCGTGACGTGACGTGATGTTATACATACTTAAATAAACAACGATTGATGTTACAATTTTTAAACTGCGAATATTGAACAGTGGGAAGGAGATACGGATGTTGCCTCTTACGAAACGAAGCTGGTAAGGTCGTTAAGTTGAGGTTTTAGGGGGAGAAGATGGTGCAGACTGTGACCGGGCTGAGTGGCCTGCCGAAAGAGTTTACGATCTGACTCGTCAATGAGGGTGTCAATGTCAAACGCGGTAAGTGTGAATCCACGGCGCATGGCCTTTCTAGATATAGCATTTATCCGGTTTTTGTCGTCGGCAGTAAGTTGACCAGCATATGCGGGTAGTGCATAAGTAAATTTATTAATTACTAGAGCATTGAAAAGGAGATGCAGCGAAGAGCGTTGTAGACCGGAGGATTGAAGAAGAGATAGGAGATACAGACGCTGGTTAACTTGTATAAGTAGTCTATCTATACATAAGAAGCAGTGGACAGCGTGTCCGTTACATCAATGCTAAGTAGCGTTGACTGTTTAACTCTTTCAATTCCTGGCAGAGGAGGCGGAATGCAAAGGTTTCTGGCCGCAGGGCGGTGAAAAATAATTTCTTTGGTTTTGTCAGTATTAATGGACAGCTTGTTTTGAGTGGACCAAGAACGGAAATTGTTATAGGCCTATTCCTGATCAATATCTCTTGAGCTATGCTGGGCAACCAGTAACGTTGTGTCGTCACCATATTTGATGATGATATTTTGTGGCCACAGAGTGCGAAGGTCTGATGCATATATCAAATAAAGACACGGACCGATGCCTGACCCTTGGATGATGCTTTGGGTAACAGGTAACCAGGTAGAGGTGACCTAACAACAAAGAACAAAGGTTGAATAATGAGGGGGATTTCCCAATGGGCAAACCTCAGGTGAAATATTATGACGGACGTTGTTTCCATCACTATCCCATGAGTGGACGCCCATGGATACAATAATTTTATCTTATTCCGGGAGTAGGTCGTCCTCACTTTTGGTACTGTTATACATGAAGTGACGTCACAGTAATCTATGGTCACGATACGATCTTCACGTTGTACGGCATGATATCGTAATGTGCGAAGTTAACTGGCGAAGATTTGTCACGTCATTTAAATAAATTTGTATCAGCTATGCCCCGAGTAGGATTTGAATGCACGACCTGTTGATCGCAATTCGAACGCTGTACCCGTTACTCCACAGCGCCACCAACGCGTAATAGGGCAAATAGATAAAACAATGTCCGTGATTTACAAGATGTATGCACGCTTTGCACGTGTTTTTAACGCGTGACGCTATGTTTGCGCGATATATGATGTGGCCTTATATGTCTGTTTGTCTGCCCGACACAAGTCGGTGTTCTATCAAAGCGGTTAAATGTAGGATCGCATGAATCATGCAGTACGATAGCCTAGGGATTCTAGATTTTTGACGCCAAAGATCATCGAATAGCACCGATACCAACGACCTTAAGTGACATTGAAGATAGGTTGTTTTTTGAAACCTGACTAACTCCAGTACCTCAGAAAATATACCACATACTAACTACGATATGTTTACGCAATTGGAAATGTAAATTCTGGCTTGTAAATTCGACCATCTTTTCGAAAATTAAGGACTTCTCAAGGTCACAGCCAGTCAAGCACACTGTAAATGTGGTAATATCTCGGAAGCGGTGCCAGCTATAGAGTCGCTGTTAGTAATAGGAAGTGATATATGGCCCGTAGAATAAAAGCACGTCCGATAACCTTGAGTGATCTCAAGGTCATTCACCTACTGCAAATCTTTTCAAATGTGCAGCAGCTGATAAGATTTCAACTAACAGCTCGTCGCGCGGTCTCTCCGCGATAGCTGAGCTTCTTGTTAGCTAGAAACAGTCAGACATAAAATAGCTCTCGTAACTGTATTTAACTTGCCGTTGCCTGGTTAACTGTTAACAAAGTTGTGATAATTATACCATAAAAATCTATTTAATTTACGTAGCGCAGCACTTCCGAAATACCGTTGCGTAAACGGTGTTTTCTGTATTTGCATGCATTGTTTCTGTCATATTAGGGCAAAAATAAATTTCCTTTAAAAGTGCGACAGACCACGAAGAGAGTTGCAGCAAAGAGAACGAAACACACGATGCCCGCTTTCTTCATCTTCAAGATTTTCGTACGGTAAATAATTCGTGAATGTTGACAGCAATCTTCCTAAACAGCAAACGATCGACAAATCGATAGCATTACGTCGTCACACGTTACTCAACTAACTAAATTCGTAGTATCTGCACTGTCATTAGCAAAAATTGAATGATGCAGGCTCTAGCTCAAGTTTATGAACTACAGCAGCTCTGATGTTATACAGTCTCTAAAACTATTGATTATCTTTATTGATCAACAAGTGGGTCCTCGTAGTTAAACGCAATTAAACCGAATAACCAAATGTTATATAAAATTTAAAAAAAACAAATTGACTAACAAACAAAAGCTGCGTTTTGTCAATAATACAATAAGTTAATACTGTTTACATTAACTATACTGTGACTCAGAAAAAACACGTCCGACATTTTTAGCTGTAACTTCACCAAACATTTTCTGATCTGAATAATTTTGGCACATATATCACATAGAGATTATGGCAATAAAATGTTGTTTATTTTCCCACCTTACTTAAACAGAGTTTCTGCACTACCTTGCAAAACAGACAAGAGCTCAACAATTGCATCTTTTCACTCATTGTCATATGATTATAGTTGCAGTGTCGAAAATGGGCATTGCTGGGCTTTTCTTCGTTGAACCTGGGTTAAAAGTCAAAGGCAAGTATTACCGGAATGTTCTTCAATCGCAGCAATGTTACCTGCTATCAGATATTATTACGTTTAATACGCCAATATGGCAGCCACATCAAAGCAGAAAACCAAATAAAAACACACAAGTAGACCTATGCATATATGTTGCGTATGACAATTTCGTCTTTCAGCGAATGGGGCGCGTGACACAATCGAACTCCTGCAGCGTGAAACACCTGATTTCATTTCTCCAGAGCTATGCTCCCCAACAGTCCGGATCTGAATCCTGTTGATTATACGATTTGGGGAGTCATGCAGCACCATGTGTTCGAGATGCAGATTCACAGTGTGTATATATAGTGACTGAAATGTAGCCTATGCCCTGTTAATAATTGTGACACTGGTCAATTAAAAATTGAACATTGTTGACACTGACTGACAGCATCCATATTGTTAGTCCTAAATAACTTCATAAAAAGACGATCGATGACAAAGTTTAGTGACTGAGATCAGCTTTTGTGAGGGGACATACTCGTATTACGAGACCGCACAATAAAATCGGCAAACATTTTCCTTTATAAGTTGGAGAAGAGAATCATCGAATGCTAGTCTGCCAGTCTTACCAAAGATACAATGGGTCTAAAAACAAGACACTTGGCATCGCACGTCAGTTCGCTTCACTCAGTTCCGGAGCATGACGATTTTTGCGTACAAACATTTCACACGGTAGTGTAGCGACGTATTTAAGCACGGATGAGATCTTTAATTATCAGTTGGCTAATAATTTACTGCTAAGTCTGTACAGTGAAAGAACCTTGGAAATCGATCAGCATTTGGCAACGTTATCATCATCATCATCATGTTTTATTACGCCATAATGGCGTTATGGACAAAAGTATAGTGGCACCGTTTTTCCGGACAGATTGTAGATGGAGGTCCGGATCCGCTCACGGAAATAGAGACCTCATGGCGGTGAGAAAAATTAAAAAAAATTTTCGGATGTCTACACGCCACGGTCGGCCATCCCAGCAACTGTTGAGCTCTTGTACCTTTGCCCTTAGGCCGATAATTGGTCCGACATGTTACAAGCCGCTCGCGGCATCGCGTGATGACGTTTTTCTTCATCAGCTTTCATTCTGCGACTGTTTACCGCGTCGAACGCTTATTAACGGCGGCCGCTGATCGGCTGCGTCGTCGTCACCTCGTCGCCAACACACTGGGCGCAGGCTGCTGCAGTGCGTGACAGATGGATGTCAAAATAAACGCAGAAGAATCGCATAATGGGATATTGCGACAATGTCATTTTCCTAATCGCCACCGAGCCCGCGCGTCACGCCGATCGTGCGTCATATAAACATTGTAGCAGCGGTGCAGGACTAGCCGCTGCGGCGTCAAATGCGTCACGTGACACGCCATAATTTACCGATTTGTCAACACACGGTCGCAGTCATACGTTATAGCTCGCAACTGCTGTCATCGATAATGTCCACACCATCTATCTATGACCAACCCCGCGATCTTCGGACAGCAATATGGATGCAGCGACGGCCGGCGGAGATGTGAGATGGAATAATAACGTAGAGATTAGATTGCAAGTTCATCGGTCGACGTGGGAGATAATGTTGCGCGGAAATAAATATCGGGCGTTGACGTTTTGCTGCAATATTGCTACGGTCGCGGACGAAGTCGATCGAATGACAATAGTCGACCGCAATATCACTACGATTCAACTCGGCAGTCACACACGGATTCAGCAAATCATGCGACAATGCAGACTAAAGGTTCTTTCACACCGGATGCGTCACGTTGCGTTGCGGCGTCACCGCGCTAATCAAACACACTGAACAAGGTGTCGCCCTAACGGAACGTAACATGACTGGCCCGCCGTGCAGCCGTGGAGCTATAATTAGACTGGAGGCCGCATGACGTCATCGCCTGGCCACCGCCTGAGGGCCCTGCGCGTGAAGTGTTACAGACGACGACAGCGACGACGGACGCCTGCGACCGTTACTAGTCTGGCCCCCTACACTATGTGTAGGCGGGCCAGTAATAAGCTGGGAGTGTTCATACCGGAAGCGTTGTGCTACGGTGCGGCGCGCAACAGCACGGTACCGCAACGCGTCGCACCGCACCGCACCGCAACGCAACCGGTGTGAACAAACCTTAGCGTGCCGGCCGGTCCAATTAATGTTAATGTTACTGAACGTCGCGTGAAGGCAAGACATGATGCTGAGTCTGATAGCCAGTAGTTCTTATTAAATACTTCTTACTTACTTATATACATACTCATGTTCACACAGTTAACGCCACATTTTTCGTTAGCGACTGTGACCTTCAGGGCTCTCGTTAGTGGACGTATCGGTGTATAGTACGTCTTAAAAATCGCGCTGTACATGGCCAAAAATCGATGGTTGGACATGCCAAAAAATTGAAGCCAGGTGTAAGCGTCCGTCGAAAAAGATGCCTCAGCGTATTCAGATGTCATGTCGCTATACGTCAGATGGAAAAGTGTAATTTTTAAAATGTACATATTTAATTGCCGGTTATTAATTTAAATCGTCGCCAATTATGCCGTCGCAAACAAAACTGGTTTATTTAACACACACTTCTAGAGACCTTGGCGCTGTATAAGCCATGTACTTACTTACTTATATACGTAAATTGCCATTTTATTTAGCTGTCCTGCTTTATTATTTGAGCTACGCGGCATAACCTATCCATGACTAATTTCCTTACTGTTCGCAGAATTCAACGCTTCCCATAAAAATGTAGGCGCCGAATTTTTCTCTGGGTGCAAGCTCCTCCCTCTACCTCCCTTGCTTTTGCTATTTTCCCCTCCCCTTTCCATCCGCTTCCTTGCCGCAAAGCGCCTGTCACTCGAATCCGTTTGGTTTGGTAAGCGGAGATCCGACCGAAGACGCATTTTTGTGTGTTTCATCCTAAAAAGGCTCCTGCTAATTGGTTGCGACAGCTTTGAAGTAAAATAACTTTAGGCACGTGTTAACATTCTTTTTGGACTAGTTCTTCTGGGTGTTTCGCACCCCTAAGCCAATTTCTATGAATACAATAGCAGTCACCACTGCACCTAGAAAGTCGGCGTCATTTTTAATGTCTTGGTTATCACCTTGATTGACATATTGTGTCAGTAACTTTTTGTGGCTGCCATCGGGGGCGTATTATGATAAAGTGATGACTGAGAGCGGTGTACACACTCTCTGAATTCGGCTTACAGCTGCATATATAGGCCTAAAAGGCGAAAACAAGTTCGTTTTTATCGTTCATAAAATTTTAAACCATGGTTGAACCTGAGTTAACCGGTTGTCCCTTGACTTTTGCCAGTAACACAAAATGAACAATATAAAACACACAAAACAATGCATATTCTAGTTAATGGGACACTGTCGCCAAACGTACGTTTGACCAGCTTGATAGAAAACGACAGAATGTAACTAATATATGCCTAAAGCAACTCATGCATTTAACCATACAGAGAAAATAGAAGATAGCGGTCTTGTGCCATACTAATTATAATAAGAATAATAATTGACTGAGTTAAGGTTTTACGTCCTACCCTGTACAAAAACAGGTAATTTCAGAGACGTTCTTCCCAGCCAATAACTTACCACGGTACTAAAAAACTAAATCTAACACAACAAAAGCAGACCTAAAACCGAAAGATGCATTACAACTATAACACACAATACAGTTACTAAACATATGATAATAACAATAATAAAAACAGAGCAATGAAACCCGGTGTAGGGAGTTGAAAAACTGACATTGTGTCCTCCCATGCAACAAACGTTACTTTTAAGTGTTACAAAATTACACATTGAATACGTCATAAATCATCATATATGAATTTATATTTTATGATTCTGTTCCGCCGCATAAGCATCAAATGTTTTGGACCTGCCGTGAAGATAAGAGAAGAAGAACTCTAAGATCAAACCTACGTACCGTTACAGCATCAGTTCTGTAGCGTGCCTGAAGTCAGACTGGCAGCAGCAGCAGCAGCAGCAGCGACTCATAGGTTCTAGTCATGGGCGTATAAAGCACGGGAGGGACAAGGGGGACGAATTCCCATAATTTGGAGTGGGGGACGCTAATGCAAATTGTTCCCCAGATTTTGTCATGCTTCAAAATTTCAAGCACCAGATTGCTTGAATTGCAAGCATTACAATGCAGTAAAAGGCTCACCAATCCCATGACTCTGATAGAGAATTCACTGCTTCCAAAAAGTACATCTTCAACGTTTACCATATCTCTACTTCAGGCGGAAACTCAACATTTTTCTGGCCAGGACATAGAGTAAAAATACCGCTCAGAATGCACCAAAACACGAAATTTCAAGTGAAAATGCATTTTTCTAGGGAGGGGGCCTAGTCCTCCCCAGACCCTTCCACTAATCCCACACCACCCCACCTCTCGCCTCCACGCCTCATCAAGCCTTCCGGATCCACATCTGCGTCCCCAAGAATTCCAGCCAGATTTACGCCACTGGTTCCAGTGCTCCACTTGTTGCTGCGGAAACGACTTAGCACTGTGCACGCTCAACATTGCTACCGCAACATAGCGTCTTATATCGGCTATTCGGCAGCATGAAAGGTGTTGAAAATCAATTCTGAGCAACATTTTATATTTATTATGAAGCTCGTACACGAAGTACACATAGAAGTAAATGATAAAATTTAGCTAGTGCATAAAAACTGAATTGATTGAGAGATTCAACATCAAACATAGACATACTGTCTCTGCTATCACTAAATTTAAAATCACCAGAGCGGATAAAAACAAGTTATCATATGTGCACAGTGCATACTTGACTAATATCATAGCGGGACTTTGCAGCTTTAAAAATACACGCCGGAGTCACAGACCACAACGCATCCATAGCTGCCCCATACCGTCGACAGCAATGAAAAGTGTTCCTACCAAGGGGAGACATCATGCGACCATACCAAACTGCATATCTGGCAACAAAGTTAACTAGCTCATTGTCACTCGTCAAACAATTGCGAGTAAACGACAACATTCGCTTAATTACCTCGTCATTTAGAGGAAGGCGCCCACTAATTACATGAATAAGAGCACAGTGTGTACGATTAGGCAATCCCCAAACTCGTCGAACACCTGAGCGCCATGTACTCCACGCCGATTCGAAATCTGAGTGTGTAGGCCTAATATCCCATAAAACGCATCCATAGAGGCTACAACAATAGGAGATGAGCAGCGGCATCTTTGTAACATCATTCAGATTTTGAAAAAAAACACAGTAGGCCTACATTGTTAATCTGTCTTACCAAAACACTACGCCCTCTAACTATGTCATTCTGAGCCACAGTTAGAGCAGACAGTGTACGCAAGATAATATTGTCGCTTGTAACTAATTTCTTGAAGAACAGCAACTGTCTTTCTTCGACCAAGTATGACTATGGCAGACTATTGCAATAAAACTGGTGGTTTGACACTTTCACAAAATATAGTGTTGCTTTATAATAGACTGTTTTGCTACAGAGACTGTGTTGGCTGTAATGAGAGGACTGCTGGTATTCGTTAAATCACGGAGATTTGTACATGATATGCCTACTCGTAGATAACGATGATCTACGACGTTACGATAACCAGTGTAAATAAACTGTGTCCAAAAACGTCCAACCTTTTGCTTGCTACAACTTTGAAATGCATGAAATGATTTGGCAGAAATGTTACTGAAAAAGTAATCAACGAAAAGGTGCTCGTGATCTTCGCATCTCACCTAACTAGTGCTTCAAGCTGCACTACCTTGCGAAACAGGGCATCCGGACATAGCGTCTTTTCACTTAAATGCTATAGGCCTACGGCGCATCAGCCCTCATGAATGATGATAACGAACGGCACATTTCCAGAAGCGGGAGGTTGTCAGATCGAATCTGATCCAGTCACTTGCTTCCTGGGTGACCACGGAAGACGTTTCCATGCAGCAGCGGTTGGGTTCATGGATCCGTCCGAACAAATTGCCAATACTAAGCGAGTGCATAATAATAGTTTTTTTTGCACGTACGCCGCGAACGCGTCTTAAAAGGTGCTGCAATATTCAGTAGGATGGATTGGATAACTGGACTGCTGGAAGGCGATAACAGAAAATAAATAAATAAGCATGGAACCACCAGACTATGCGAGCAGGTGCTAATGGCTAAACACTGGACTCGACGACTGCCTTGTACGCATCGTTAACTATACGGCGACGAAAATGACACGCGCCACGTTAATTGTCTGTGCTATATTGGTTAATCGCAGTTCTTCACTAAAAATCGCCATCAGATTCGTATATTTTCGTCTCTGTCTAAGTAGGCCTAAGTCTCAGTCAGGACTATTTAATAGCACATTATCAAATGTACATGCAACACTGAAAATTATAATAATGACACGAAAAAACACAGCGGCATACAATACACATTAATTTACACTCTTCACAGCAGATATACGATAGACGAGGCTCAGCTATCGCTAAGGGACCGCGCAACTCGACTCGACTAGATGCTAGGAAGGCACTACATAACCGGCAGCATAGCCAGCGCCAGTGCGGCACCCTCTCCCTAAATTTGCGTGCGTTGTGTACGCCGGCTTCCGTGCCAAATTTCAACTTTATCGGCATATACCGTCGCCAATGCGGGCGACGGTTTTCTTCGACAGAGCGCCAGCCTCCAGGGTTGGTTTCTTTTCGTCTGATTTACCCAGTTTTGACGACTTATGCATCTAAGCCGATCGAAATTTATTTAATAAAATTTTACGTAACCCAGGCCATGTCTGCATCGCCTCCTGCCGACCGTCGCTCATACCTCACATAATTACAGTCTTAAACCGCGCGCACGCGATAGATAACACTACCTGAACGACTAACACATTTAACAGATTGTAATTTTATTATCCGTATGTTATTTTCTCAAGTTTACTGACAGTATTTAATGACTGCATGTTTTATTGTCTAGCAATTGCGTTCTGACAGTTGTTAAACACACGGATATGTTATGTTACGTTAACAAGTCGTGATGCAGCGCGTCGAGCGGG
>Ga0209780_1000931_pt1 | contig 17849 bp, 9 predicted proteins | sample WorMetexBAHAMAS2_FD_187384 | JGI IMG/M metagenome (GOLD analysis project Ga0209780, IMG submission 187384) | Marine gutless worms symbiont microbial communities from Max Planck institute for Marine Microbiology, Germany - Inanidrilus exumae... | ecosystem: Host-associated > Annelida > Digestive...
ATAGTTATGGTTTTGTCAACCACTTTTACGCAATTCGCCCCGGAAACTACCAAATTCCGTAAAACAACGCTAAATAATGAAGATAATAGGCGATTTAATTGACGATTAGTTAAATTTGTCATATATTTTATATTGCTTGATGTGTTTTGTACTGATGATGTGTTTAGTTTTATAGGATTGTAGAACTGTTTTTATTACTTTTATATTGTCTTGATTTTTGCATGTTTAGTGGCCAACTAGCCCTTTTGCATTATTACATTTGATTTGATTTGCTGTTAAATAGTGGTGGAGAAACGACATTTGAGTTAATCCATAATTATCTGCCGATTTTAATTGGCGATTAAGTTAATGGGAGATTATTTTGTTGTGAAAAACTTGTCCTTAGTGCTTGTGGTTGATGTAGTGGATTCCAAGAAACGTATGTGAGCTGTTGATGGTTAAGAGCTTTAGTCAGAAAAGTGAAATATATGTTTGTAAAGCATACAAAGTCGAGAATCACAGCTGAATTGGAGACACGCCAGTTGTTATGGATGGTCAGAACTGAAATGTTTGAGTAAACTATGTAGAAACACTTGAGTTTATGATAAATGGCCTTCAACTAATGTTAATGATAATAATGTTTTTACTAATCATAATACCCAGGAACTGAACTGTGCCATCTTGCCATATTTATGGTGCTGTCATCATGGCAAGCCATTGCAAGAGTTCACCTGGTTCATTTCATGAATGCAGACTGAGCACCAAGTGGCCAACCAACCTTCAGGCCAAGTTAACCAGCTTGTTCTGTGAGTCTGCCTGTATGCTGCTGCCATCTACATCCACCATCACCATTTATTACTATTTAGTCAGAAAGTCGATACTTATTTTCCATCACACAGAAGGCGGAAGGTTGAGTTTACTTAGGCATTGCAGTAAGTGCATGCAGCCAGTGCCCAATGCTGTATATCGCAATGGCAGTCTTGATAAACACAACTGCCCACATTGTTGTTCTGTTTCCACAGAAAAAGTATTGTGTTAACAAGTTAAGGCACGTTTATATCGCTGCAGCTGAACTGAACTAGCTATATGAACAGTCCTTGAACTGTGCTGGCTGGTTCATTTCAAATCAGCTTAGCATTATGCATCATCCTGCACGTGTGGTGTGAATGGACCTTTACAAGTCAGCATACAGAGCTGTTGAATTAAGCAACTGTGTTGCATTAAAATGCTTCTTTTTAATATACGGGCAGTGTTTACTATTTATTGTCTAATTTTTTGTAAGACCACCCTGTGTGGGCTTTGAGGTGTTAATGCAGCCTGATTCATTTGTTGATTTCACTGCTATATAAATTGTTTTTTGTTGACTTTACCTGAACACAACGTTGATGGTCTGAGGACCTGATGTTAATCGGTGATGGATTGTTTGTCTGTGATGGTCAGGTTTGTTGCGGAACGTGGTGAAAGAGCACAACTGACTCACGTTGAGAACATTCACAGATCCTATGAGCTGAAGCCAATTGCTCGTCTTGTACCAACTCCCAGTCGGAAAAGAATTGCTCCTCCATCACCAGAAAAACCTCTCCCTGTAATGTCGACTGTTCCAAGGTAATATTTTCATTTGCAGTTGACAGTCATATGTTAACTTCTAGTTATTATTAGGCTGCATTGCATCTAGCAATAGCGGCGTATTGCTACACATGGAGTAGTGTGGTCAGTCGGTTGCAAACTGTGTCGCTCACTGTGTGTCTGTCTGTCTGTCTGTTGACCACGTTCGTGAGCCCTGCAAAAATGGCTGAACCGATCGATCAGCCGTTTTGGATGGTGACTCTTGTGGGCCCTTGGTACCATGTATTAGATGGGGGCCAGGATCTCCAAAGGGAAGGGCAGTTTTGGGGGAGAAACTGGCAGCCCATTGTAAAGTATAGGGACACTCTATTGTCGGCTGTGCAAAAACGGTTGAACCAATCGAGATGCCATTTGGTGAAGACTTGAGTGGTCCCAAGGAACCATGTGCTACAAGGGGGTCGAGATCCCCCACGGGAAGCAGAACTTTTGTGGGGTGTCAGTCCCATTGAAATAAATGGTTTAGTCACTGTGGTGTCTAGCCAACTTCTTCCACCTCTTGGAATGATTACTGTCTGCGTTGAAATTTCGTTGATGAACAACATGGTCTGATTCTCTGCAGGTGGCGCATGTGTCGCATGTTTATTTCGTCGACGTTTCTCGACATGCACGCGGAGCGTGATCTGCTGACACGATTTGTCTTCCCCGAGCTGCGAGCTCGTGCGGAGCATTTGTTTGTGAATGTACGAGATGTGGACTTGCGATGGGGTGTGAGTCAGAATGATGCGCAGTCTCACAGGTAGTTTGATTTTTACCGACCGTGTTAGCTAGGAAGGTAGAGCAATTGGTAACATCCGCCCGTTTGTTCTTCTTTCATCCATTTGTTTCCACTCTATCTTTTGAACTGACGTTTGAACTTGAGTTTTTGTATATGTGTGGATCATGACCAAGGTTATAGGTTGAGGTCAAAGGTCAATGTCCAGCATGTATGGATGTGGTAATACAGTAACACGGTTGGTCTGACCTCAATCCTTAATCGAGGATAGTTTTTTTAGTTGCTTACTTTTGCTGACTTGTGTAAATGTTCTTAAGGTTGCATGATGACGAAATTGAGCAATATCATGTAACATTCATATGCATGATATGACTTCCATACACACATACGCATGTGCTCACAAAACAATTTAAGCGTATTTCTTCAGGTTTACCTGGGTTTGTCGGTGGTCTCATTACTGGCCCGCCTACACATAGTGAAGCAGCATTTGTACATGTACTTCACCTCATCTTTGCAGGCCAGGCGATGACGTCATACCACCTCCAGTCTAATTATAGCTCCATGGTAACACTGCACGGCGGGCCAGTAGTGTTACATCCCGTTAGGGTGACACCTTGTTAGAAACTGTTATAGCAGCATTTGTACATGCCAGGCGCTTTTCTGAGGTCATCCTCTATACCACCTGGGTTATCCAATTTTCCCTAGTTTTTTTCCTTTGCTTATTCCAGAAGAGAATCTTTGGAGGTAAGTGGCACAGGTTATTTACGGGCTCAATGCCCTTCCTGCCACTCAGCCGACAGTGTTAAAGCACTGAAGGTTTAGTCATTGTGGTATGACATCGCATGACATCGCTAACTACCCGAGTCTTGGAAATTCGCAATTGTCACCCCAGTTCACAAGAAAAGACCAACGTCAGATCCTAATAATTTCTTCCAGTGCTTCTAACTGCAACTTGAGGTAGAGTCATGGAAAGATATATCAATAATGAGTTGCTACGTTATTTGTTCGATCAACATGTAATCACAAATAGAGAACATGCATTTTATTAAATGCATATCTGTTAGTACGAATTTGCTTGAATGCTTAGAGGACTGGACTTTGAATTTACCAGCTAGACGTGTTACTGATGTGATTTATTTTTATTTTAGAAAAGCTTTTGACACTGTGTGCCATAATAAGTTAAGTCAGTTGAAATACTATGGTACTTGTTGTAATCTTTTCTCTTGGATTGAAGCCTTTTTGTGTGGTCGTAATCAGTCCATTCACATTGTATTGGTGAGGCTATTTCAGTTGCTATTCCTGAAACCAGTGGTGTCCCTAAAGGAAGTGTGTTGGGTCCGACATTGTTTTTGCTATTTATTAATGATGTCACAGTGATATCTTTAATGATTTGTTCGTTTCATTGGCGTTATTTGCTGATGATTCCAAACTTTATACTTTTTATACGTCGGACGCATTGCATAGTGATTTGCAGATCGCAGTCAATCGATTAGCTGATTGAGCTAGATTGTGGCAGTTACATATTGCAATATCAAATGCTCCGCATTTCGTATTTCTAACCCACAATGGAAATTAGCCAACGATATAGTTGATAAGTCACACAGCATTGATGGATGCATTTTACTGTTCACAAACTGTGTTCATGATCTTGAAATTTATCACGACTCCCGATTAAAATACGATCAGCATATGTCAGTTACTGTCCACAATGCCTACAAACGTGCAGGTCTCATTCTGAAAAGTTTTTGTTCTCGTGATCCACAGATTTTAAAGCATGCATATTGTGTTTATGTTAGACCTTTGCTAGTTTTCTACCCAGATTTGGTCCCCACATTATAAATATTTCATTTATAAAATCGAATTGTTACAGATATATTTTACTAGAGGATTTATCTCGCCCTAGTAAGCTATCATACTTGGATAGACTGGTTAGTCGTAGTCTTGAAACCCTCAAGCGCCATCATCTAGTTTATGATTTAGTATTTTGCTATAAAATGCTTTACGAACTATGTGACGTATTTCTTCCTGTTGAATTTGCATGTAAAAACACTAGTCGTAATAATCTTAAACTTGCAAAACATTTTTGTTATACCGATATTAGGAAATACTTTTTAAATAACAGTCGTTAATGCAACCTGCCCATGTGGCCGAGTGGTTAAAGCACTCGGGCGCCATGTGCAGTAGAGTATGATGCGCTCAGTGTCCAGGGTTCACGCCTCAGTCCGGGCGCATCCGCCTACCAAAGAATTATTTCTAATAATACTTATGCATAGTTTGTTTATATGTAATGTTTTTTGTTTTTTCCCCGTTTAGATTGGTTTCAACTGCCTGTCAAAATATTGTTTCATTTGCATGTTTTATGCTGGTGATATTTTAGTTATTTATTTTATTGCAATGTAAGTGGACTTAGTGTGCTTTTGCTTTTATTATTAAATAAATAAATAAAATAAATGAACTCCACCTGTTATTTTTATGATTTTTCTTTGTCCCTTCTTTCGTCTGGATGCCAGCATGTACACTGTTTTCTGAAATAAAGTTATATTGGCAGTTGGTTTTTGTCTAGGACTCTGGAGCTGTGTCTGACAGAAGTTACCAAGTGTCACTTGTTTGTTGGAATTCTGGGCGAACGTTATGGATGGGTGCCAAGCGAGCATGACATTCCGTCGTCTCCAGAGTTTGACTGGGTTCGAGAGTATCCGCCTGGTGCCTCAGCCACAGAGCTGGAGGTATACCAGGCTGCCCTTGCTAGACCAGTGGACGCTCTGGAAAAGTCGTTCTTCTACATCCGCAGCAGTGATTTTTTGAGGTATGTTAACTTTGCTCTGTGTCTCTGAGGTTTACTTTTATACATTGCTTTTTTCCGCTGCATTGCAATAATCAGGTATATCTGAAATATCCCGATGACGTTTGATTTACCTGACTATTTTGTATTACAAACTGTTCATCACCAGGGCAGGTATGTTGACTCACCATTGTAGTCTGTTGTTGGCAAAAGAGTACCAAATTTGCATGACAAGACTATTGCTTTTGTTTTTTAACCTAACCACCCTCCAGCTTGGTCTGTGGGCAGCTGCTGATGATGTAAAGCGTTGTTTTGCATTTACCACTGGACACTGGTCAGTTGGTGCAAATCGCCACTTTTTGCAGCACAATGTGCAGAAGCCTTGGTTAGTCCATAAGCAGTTTATTAGTGACCACTGATGTCATGGCAGATAGTATGACTGATGCAGCACTTTATGATTAGCATAGTTTAGCTAATGTTTAACAGCCAGATCTGAATGAACTGCTTTTTTGCAGAGATGTGCCGCAGCAGTGGCAGCCGGTGTTCAGCTTTGAGGATGAAGTTGCACGGAACCGACTGATGAAACTGAAGAGCAGAATTCGAACCAGTGGCTTGGAGGTATTTGACGGGTGAGACCATTCTTGTGGCTATCATAACCCTACCAAGAACTGGAGACAAAGCCCTTGGTCTCACGGCTTAAGAATTAGTAAATTTTTTGAATTAGTAAAATTCTTGAAAATTGAACTGTCTTTGTCTCTAGATTACGACGTTGTGCAAGACCCACAGAGAGGTTTTGTAAGAATATTAGTGAACATTCAACAAACGTTGACCTGTGGCTGAGAGTGGATGAGATTTAACTAAAGTCATAATATTCAGGAACTTAGCCAAAGCTATTTTAGTAGGACTTTTACCAAGTGTGTATTTTATAAGTATTCTAACGGAGCATTTAAAATTATTAAAATCTGAAAAGAGTTAATTTTGTCTGATATTTCATCATTTGAGCATCTGTTGCAGCATGATGAGCTACATAGGGTTAAACCATCTCCTCTTTTGTGGTTTTCCAGTTCCATTAATAGGTTTTTGTAACCTTCAGCTACCTCTGCACATTGGGCCAAACTAACAAATGGCATTAGTGGAGTGTGGCTTTTGCTGTTTTTGAAGGTCAGGTCGGAGTTACGTTTGTGGAGATTGTATTTGGTATGACGTCGCATGCACTCAGTGCATCAGATGCGGCCTATTGCTACTGATGTCACATGTAGTGTGGTCTGTGTGTGTGTCTGTCTGTCTGTCTGTTGGTCACGCAGATGTATGTTGCAAAAAAGGCCAAACTGATCAAGATGCCCAAACTGATCAAGATGCTGGTGTGGGGGCTGATTCGAGTGGGCCCAAGGAACCATGTATTAGATAGGGTCGAGATCCTCTTATGGGATGAGGCAATTTTGGGGGTTTAAAAGCATTAGGAGTCTCTGCTGTGATGTACACAGCAAAAGGGATAATTCGATCTTTATATCACGGCATGCCATGCGATGCGGGCTTTCGTCAAAGTCCTTTGACCACTTGTTGTGAATATAGATATACGGATTGACTTTTTTCTTGTGGCAAATTAAATATAGCAATAAAGTTCAGCAGATGTTGGTTGTTAGGTTTCTTTTTTTTCTAATGGTAACGTGGTGTTTAACAGTTATCCGTGCAGTTGGGGAGGCGTGTGTGATGGAAAGCCTTATGTTGCTGGTCTGGAGCAGTTTGCTGAGAGAGTTCTCAACAATCTCTGGAATGCTGTTAAGAAGTTCTACCCGGCTGAAGTATGTCAACCAGTTATTACTCGACAAGTCCACTAGTTAAGTGTTTGGTGTAGTCATGGTCTTCTGTCATGGTGATGTTAAATCATACTATATCGACTGGCTATAAATTGTCAGTCATCACGTTCAATGCAGGCCTTCTATTGACACAAAGTGACAGCATTTGTTGGCTTTGTTTTCCATTCACTAACACCACTTTTCACTTGTTTTATCGTTCTGTTACAGTTAGTAGCTTGTGTGTATTGCACTGTGATTTGACTTTATAGTATTGTATATATACTACTTTGTTGATTCCTTCTAAAGCCATGGTAACAGTTGCAACAGGAGTACATCATGAAATGCTACAAGTAATCTACAGTAATCATGTGATGCTTGTGAGCCAACGTGAAGGAACTGATGTGCAAATTGCATCGAACTTGTAGTCCCTCGTAGGCATCGTAGTTGCATTGAAATTATAGTGTAATCCTATTGTGGTCCAATTAGCATATGACTTCAGCGTGACCCATTTAAACTTCGAGTCCCCCTAAGATATCTCTGTAATGGCTTAAGCTAGAGACATCAAACTTGGTGTACATGTTGATCATAGCAAGTCCCAACTTTCGGACGACAAATTGTCCCTGAAAGGGGCGTGGTCACTTTCACGTGACCTCTTTAATTTTTTTGGAAAATAAGCGGTAATATCTCGAAAATGGTACGAGATAGCCTTATAGTTTCTGTTAATTTGAATAGGAAGTCGTATGCGCTCTATCGAATGGTTATGTTGCTGATGACCTTGGGTGACCCCTAAGCACGTTAAACCACCTCAGTTTTTGCATTTTGCATTGCTTTATGCATCTTTGTAATTGGCGATCGCAAAGACTCCAAATTTGATGTAAACGTTGAATGTGCAAATCACAGCCTATGGACGACAAACTGTCCCTGATATGGGCGTGGTCAGGTCATGTGACCCATTACAAAATTTTTGGGCTTCAATCATATCACTGGAACAGCTGAACCTAAAGTCGTCAAATTTTGTACACGAGTAGGCTATATCAATTCTAACAACAGGTTGACATATCACCAACAAAAGGGTCGTGGTTATGGTCACGTCACTGTTTTAAAATTTTGCCGTTTGTCGTGATGCAGCGCGTCGCGCGGGTTTGTCAGAGACAGCTGGGCTACTTGTAATAGACCAGATGCACTTACTGTTATCAGGCCTGCGTGTCAAATTACTGAAGAAAATTTAAAGCACTCACCGCAACCAGTGAAAATGACCTCTGGAACCTCACCGTCCCTTGATTCACCGACTTACTCTGTAGCTGCAATGAAGTCTGTGTTGTGTATTGATTAATTGCTGCCTGTTTGTGGCTAGGACACGAGTATTGACGAGCTATCTCACGAGGCTTCACTGCAAGCTCTCTACATCGAGTCACTCCGTGATGGATTCGTTGGCCGCAGGACATTGTTAAAGCAATGTGCTGCAGCACTTCAGAGCCATACCAGTGGACTTCTTGTTATCACCGGGAAACACGGCTCTGGAAAGTCATCACTAATGGTGCTGTTTTCTGTCTTTTGAACTGTGTTAACGTACTGTTTTTAAGTTTTGTTGAAAAATAGTATTTTGTTTCGTTTCATTTGTGAGTGATATTTTTGTTTTTGGTTAATGTGTGTTTCCTCTGATGCTTTTTATTTTTTATTGGCAATCGAATGGTCGAATTTTTATCGAGAATCAAATGATCCCTTTTATTTTTATTGTTTATTTTACATTTTAATGAAATTGTTACCTGCTGTTGTTCCAATATTTGCTTTAGTGTTTATTTGTATTTGTCTTAATCTTTCTTGCCATAAGCATGCTTTTGAGTTCTTGCTTCTTTGGTCCTGATGCAGTCACTTACTTGTTGATAGCAGAACCTGTGAAACATTGATTTATGCCCTTTAAGTAGAGTTGAAGGTGGATTATAGTTACTGTACTGTAATGCACTGTGATTCATTTGTTGATTTTGGTGCTATATAAATCGTTTGCGTGCTTGCTTGACTTCCATACTTGCTTACTTTCTTCTATTCGCCTTACTTATTGGCTTTTTTAAGAATAGGCCCATTCTGTTTCTAGGCTGGATGTCATAAGAGGCAAACAAACCTGGTTTTAGTTTTTTTTCATTTTGTGTTGCAGTATTTTGTTGTGGATACATGTTTGCTTTTATTATATTTGGTTTAGTTTCTCAGTACTATGCCCAGAGATTGGCTGGGAAGAACATCTCCAAAATGACCTATTTTGTCTCGGGTTGGATGTAAAACCTTAACTCAATTAACTATAGTTTTTGCACTTATCTGGTCAGGCAGAAAACAGCTAGCTATCGTCACAGCTGTTGATGTGTGATGCATACTTTACATTTTATGCATATTTCCAAAAGCAAAGCTCCACACCAACATTTACAAAAGCAACGTTACCAGAACATTGACAACTTAGAGTAGTCAGCAGAACGTGGCATACACGGCGTATGCTGCTGTTCACGTTTCAGGCGTCGCTGATGATGCAGTGCATTGAGACTAAGATGTTGAATTTGAATTTTGACGTGTTTGTGAACTTCGTCGGAGTGTCTCGTGCGTCAGGCAACATTGTGGCTGTGCTTTGTCGCTTCTGCTTTGAGATGGCAACGAGATTTCAGCTTCCTGTTGTTGATGTTGTGGAGGACTATACGTATGTAGTACTTGATTACTGTGTAGTGTTACTAACCATGCAATTTCAGCAACTCAGTGGCTGTGTATGTTAAGGACATGGTCGGTTCCAGGATTTTGGAAGGTGTGCATCAGGCAGTCTGGAGACAGAAGTCCCCCAGTGGGGTCTGGGGCAGAGCTGCAGTAGGGGACTATGGGACGAAGTTACCCAGAAGCTAATGATATTCTGCTAATTGTATTGCAGTGGTGTACTTTGAAAGGTAGCAAGCAAAATTGACAGATTAGATGGCAGTTTTTGCAGTGAAGAGAGGCATTGGGTATTTTGTCTGAACCCAACATCCTCCTGGATCTTTCACTGAAGGAGGATATAAAAATTTTGTTTTGCTCCAAAGTGGTGCACAGTTAGAAATCTGTAGAACAAATGCTTGAACTTAGTCGTGACGCCAATACTAGACTTACAACTGAAATATGTAGGAGCTTTAGATATTGAACTTTTAGAATCTGAGGCTTTCGCCCTGTGATCCCAAGTCTGCATTGTCTGTCTTTCATTTTGTTTACAACACCTTATCCTTTTCATTTTGTTCTTTTTCTTTTCTTTAGCACTATTTATGTTCAGCATAATTTTAAGCTTTTGATTTTTATTGGGCTGCACTGGAATGTCTTTATGACAATATTGGACAAATTTCCATTTTGTCCTGATTTTTTGTTATTCTTCTGCTGTTACTCATTGCTGTTAGTCACGGATTTTAGACCTCATTTTCAGAATACTTGAGCTGATCAGTTTTTAGCGGACTGTGGTCACAGCTGGGCCTATGCTATGGATTGTGTTTGTGTGTTTGTCTGTCTGTGATGTTAGTGTATTTGACGTGCTGTTACTGTTTTTCCAAAAATAAACTGTTGTTTCGGTATTATTGTTACCACAGTGGACAGCTACTTTGGAACTTTGTATTAGATGGGGGTCTGGATCTGCCCGTGGAAAGGTAGACCTGCCTTTGGAGATGGTATATTTGACTTAATTTTAAGCTCTCGCTGTGTCATTGTTGTCCGTCCCAGCGGTTGTGGAGCTCTTATTATTTTAGTTCTGTCCGTTAATTTTCTGTTGAGGTGACATTGATCACCTAAGCTGGCAGTTCCATTAGTTTTTACATACATACATTCATACAGAAGAGTTATTTGTATAGCGCATATAAATTCAAAAGAGTCACTAAGCACCAAATACATTGTGCATTTATTTTGTTATACTGTTACTTAAATAAGTAAAGTAAAGCGCATTATCGTAAAACCTCTGATGCTTTTGCCACCTTCTTGGCATGCTGTGACCTTGACCTTTGACCACCACTGTAAAAACGCAGTATGATTGCAGAACAAGAGATAATACCAAACATTTGTGTATGATGAACTAATATTACGGCAGTCAGGAGGCATTTCCTGTACAGTGTGACTTAATTGTATCCATGTGTGTGTTGGTGTGGTATGTGAACTGAATGTAGGATCCTAGTGAGCAGGTTTCATGAGCTGTTGACTGAGTGCGGCAAACTTATCGCACCAAACTCCATCACTTTCTTTATTGACGGCACTGATGACTTCGATGTCTGTCACCAGCCAACGTCGTTGTCATGGCTGCCAGAGAAAATACCCCAGGTTTTCAGTTCAGATGTGCAAATCGTGTGATTGATATTGTTATTGTTTTATTATTTATTATGTCTTTATCACACAGTGTTTGCAAAGGCATTATGTTTTCGGGCTGTTCGTCTGTTTGTTCATTTGTTAGCTGAGACGGATATTATTACCGTGATATCTCATGAACCGCTTGAACAGTCTCGATGAAACTTACAGGGATTATACCACTAGCCCCTACTGATGACCTGATTATATTTTGGAGGTCAAAGGTCAAGACATTAAAGTCCATCTTTTAGTTCAGTTATTATTTATTTATTTATTATTTATTTGGGGTTACTAGTGTTGGAGAACCAAAGAAACCATTGCCACTTCTTTCAGGAATTTGGTGTCGGATGAAGAAAGGATTGAGGCCAGGCCACTGGTTGAGTTAGTGCTTTGAGTTCCTGTAGTGCTTTGACACTGTTGGTTTGATGACAGGAAGGGCATCCGGCCTGTAAAAGGTAAAAAAGTAAAGACGTCCGGTGTGCAGGCAGTCATCCACCCGGCGGTAGGCTGCCATGACTTTCCGCCAGGCCTGCGGTTACCTTCACAGCCACAGAGCATTACCGCCTTTTGGCTGATACTCTTTTTACCGTCCCACGGAGGGTAGAAGGCTGAGTCGACCTGGATGGCTAGTTACATACCGAAATGAAGTGCCGCCTCCGGGAGTCGAACCCTGAAACGGTCACCCATCTCAGTACTAACGGGGCTCTGTGTAGGTTAACCTCATTGATTGAGACCTATGCGTCACCACTATGCCTAACTGTCACCCTTTTTTCCAAAACAAGTGGAGGAAGAAAGCTGAGGGTTTGAGCTAACCCAGGATACTGGATAATGGCCGTTAAAACAGAAATAGGTACTGATGTTTTTAGTTTGCTTTGGTGTAAAGTGATGTAAAATATCAGTTTACATAGCACGTCATCACCACAAACATGAGTAATCTTGTTTGTCCATTTGACAGAACGTGCGGTTCATCGTCAGTGCTCAAATTGCATCAACGACACACCAGGCGCTGCAGCTGCGACGCTCTGAGGTGATTGGCTCAGTTGAGGTTGGAATGCTGGATGTCTTGGAGAAGGCTGACATGGTTCGTGGAACACTGGCCAAGTATTCAAAGAAGCTGGACGAATCGGCATTCAATAATCAGGTACTGTAACTTCTGAACTTGGTTCCTCTCAGCAGGACTTAGTCCACTGTATCAGTTGAACTCTGTCTGCCGCCAGCTGCAGAAATTGTAGAGATGCAGTTGGTCAAGATATTATTGAGACTCCCCCAATGTGAATGACTGTGCACAGTTTGTACAAAATTCTCTGCTCAACTGGTAGCGAATGCAGCAGCTTCAACACCGATTTCGCTGGTCATGAAACAACAAATCTGTGATAACTCGAGATGCTGCATTCATAACACGTTGCAAAGGCTGAATGGTTGATCATGACAACATATTATGTGCCTCTGCACCTCTGGATTTTATGATGCCATACAGATTGTATTATATTATTCTATTGTATTGTATTGTAAAACAGGTTATGTAGCAAGTCTGGTATACATGCTGTTTTATTTCAGATGAAGATTTTGCTGTCAAAGAAAGAGTCTGGCATACCTCTATATCTGAGTCTTGCATGTGAAGAGCTTCGTGTATTTGGAGTTTACGAGAAGGTTTGCTTTGATTGACAGATGTTTCGATTTCTAGATTTTTTGTCTGTTTGCATATTGTGCACTTACTGTAATCGTGTACTTTTATATTGACCATAGATGATGAAGAATTGTTGCCAATAAATACGCACAAATTTATTTTGTGTTTAGTTGATAGTTGAAAATTGTAGCATGAATATTGTTTCACTTTGTGTACTGTGGATGACTTAACGGAATTAGTTATTCATTAGTCATTATACCGTATTTCCTCTAATAGAAGCCGGGTCTCAAATACAAGCCAGGGGTCAGACTTCATTTGTTCTAATAGAAGCCGGGTCTCCAATACAAGCCGGGCCTCTAATAGAAGCCGGGGGTCTAAATTCATATATCATAGAGCTAGGCCCTAATTGCACATCCCCCGGTAGCATTGTGGTGCATTCCGTCATTCGTGCGTATTGCGTGATTAGCAGAACGGCGGTATAGCCTACGTAATAAATATAAAACCAACAATCTTGGTGTTTTAAATAGTGTTATGTTCATCGGTGAACCGGGTGGTTGTAATAGAAGCCGGGTCTCTAATACAAGCCGGGTCTCTTATAGAAGCCGGGGGTCTGACACTATTGTTCTAATAGAAGCCGGGGGCTTCTATTAGAGGAAATACGGTAGTTGCCGCTAATGATGACTTTGTGTGTGATGCGTAGATGAAGTTACATCTCAACACAATTCCACACACCATGTCACAGCTGTTGTCATTGAGTCTCAGTAGAATTGAGTCCGATATTGGACACAGTCTTGTTGCTGCATCCCTGTCGCTGCTAGCCTGCTGTTGTGTTGGTCAGTTATTCACTTGAATTGGAACTATATCCAATAGTTTATCCTTCGAACCTCTTCAGTGCTTTGACACTGTTGATTTAATGTTAAAACTACAAAACATAGGCAGTCTTATCGACATGCAGACCAACGCTGGCAACGGCCACAGGTAGCACAGCACAGAGTTATGGGACAGCTGCTATAGAGCATCTGTCTTGTAGGAAATCTGTTCCCAGAGGTTCTTACCCGTAGTATAAATCTTTGGATTCCAATGTAGCATAACTCTAGTAAAATATTATAAGCTGTGATCTGAAAGTAGTATCAGAGTAAAACAGCTTGATCGAGTTGACTTAGTGAATATCATTGGAGTGACTTTCTTGTTTCTTGTGTTTCGTTTTATTTCCTGGTAAGATGTATTGTTATCTCACACTGCTAATCAATTGGTTTGTTTTAGTGTAGTAATTATGACTGTTGAAAGTTGTCTCAATTGTAGTGCTAGAACTTGCTCTGTAATGTTACGCAAAACTCGTGACTTATCCATTTGGGGTTTTTTGAGCCACAGCCATGTAGTACTATTTCGTTTCGTTTTTCGTTACATCGGTTGAAGAACTGATTCTGGGAGCATGGCAGCAACTAAAACTGTTAAGCACTGTAGCTCCATTTCTCTCTGTCAACCATTATACAGGTGGTTTATAGGCTCAGCTAACATGAGAACGACCGAGGGGTGCATTTATCGTGTTACATTGGATTTGATCTGATGTCACAGCAACAATCATGAAAAACTACAGCCCGAGTTTGTTGATGAAAATGCTACCAATGTTTCTGCCGGACGTGAGTTTTAAACTAGTTTAAACTGTAAAAAACAAAATACTAGTGCAGTGGCACCCAATAGTATAACCAGATTTCCTCTGTATCTTAAAAGACAAACGCTACGATACATACACTATGCATTGTCTGTCTGTTCATTTGAAATGTGCATCAATTTAAATGAAAACTGGGCATTTGTGAGGCAAAGATAATTTAATGAAAGTCGACATGGTTTTGAACAAAACAGTTAAAACACAAAAAGTGTAAAAGCTATTTTAACTATGTAATATAAACCTATATTAATCCTGACTTAATACTTAATAAATGAGTCTGTTTTGTAAAAAAAAATGAGAGAGTTTGTCTATGATATTGCTACACTTAATATATTTTTGTATAAACTCTGGCAGAAGCATGTTCCTGCCAGGATGGTTTAAACCAGTTTAAACTGTGATTTAAACTGCTGATGGCAGAAACTTGCAAATGTTGCTGGTCTCTGCTTGACTGTGACAAATGTAGCTGAAGTATTTATATGTGCTTAACTCTCATAGGCATTCAGCCGAAATTTCAGTTACTGTCTTTTTTCTATTGTATGTGATCCTACCCCTTCAGTGTTTTGATATTGTTGATTGGGTGACTAGAGAGGCTTCCGGCCTGTGAAATAGTCTTACTCCAACATTCTCATAGATTCATGTTTTCGGAATTCCAGAAAAGTTGGCCTAGTCTTCAGTCAACTGTACCACCATCGTCTGACTTCCCACTTGTTGTCTGTGTGACAAGCTGCATCGACCATTTGGCACTTTTACTCATTTCACTGCATTTAAGTTCCCATCAGAGAGCCAGCATGTAAGGAGCAACGCCCCTTCCATCAGGAGTCCAGTGGTGTCTTCATTTATACGTGCTTCATCTGTTGCTGTGTTGATATTTTGTAGGCCTGACAGAAGTGGAGCTACAGAGGCTGGTCAGCTTGAATCAGCTGTTACATGAGTCAAAGGTCAGAGTTGATGATGTTCAAAATGTCTGTTTCAAACCCGAGGACATGCTTCCTTCTATGGTGTTGCTCCGACTCATTCGTGCTGTGCACTGCTTTCTTCGCCTCCATCCGACAGTTAGGTAAACTTCTTGCTGGATTTTTATGTATCTGATCAGTGTAAACTACGGATAAAGTCTTTGTAAATTCTGTCTCTTTCTCTCTTGCCATAGAGAATATTCTAGCACTTTGAAGGCAACTAGAGGATAGTGTAGTATTAGCCGTTGACTTTACGTGAGCAACTCGTGGGAATTCCCACGGGTCCCATGGGATTCCCGTGGGAATTTGAATTAACAAGCCCTTTTTATGGGAATGTAAATGGGAGTGAAAATCATTTGGGGATGCGAAGGAATGGGAATGTCCACTGTTCCCAGTAATTCCTGTTTGTGGTGGCGTCTTGTTCTGTGTTACTATAATTGAGCTACTTGTAGCATTTTGTACTGTTGGATGAATCTTGTGATAAACACCACTGAATAAGAATATTTAACACAGCAAGCTGTTTAATGATCCGGAAGACAAGTTTATGCATGGTCATTGAGCTGTTTACACTGTTACATTTATATGTGAATATGGTCACAGAATATTTGCATCGTGTTTTTTAAATTTTACTTTGAACTGGGATGGGAGGGAATTGTTACGAGAATTAGAATAGGTATCCAAACCAGGATGGGAATGAGAATATAGTATGAAATAAATGGGAACGGGTATTACCTGATGGAAACAGGAGGAAATGGGGGTATTAAATTACATTCCCGCTCACTCCTAAAGTAGAGAGCCGTCTGTATTGTGATACATACAGTGATGGAGCAGCATTGCTGAGTCTGTCACATTCCAACATTCACGCTGCTGTCCGCCAGCGCTACATCAAGCCACTAGGCACAGACCACGAGTCCCGGCTTCATCGTCTTGTTGCGGGTAACCTTACATGTTGTCATATTATATCATGTTAGTTTAATTGACTCTGTAGATGGCAATGATGCTAGTATAGTCAGCAGAATTAGTGCTGATGGTGTAACTATGGCCAAAATTGCTCAATTGTTCTGTGTGAAGTCCATTCTTATAGGTGAGTATAACTGAGCCTTGAGTTCACGGCATTACGACTGCTTTATGGTTAAGATAGCAATTGTATTTTTAAAGCTGTTATTCGAAGGCATTACTGATGGTTTCTGTCTTACCAGATCATTTTCTGCAATTGCCACCAGTAAGGGTGGTTTGCCATGCTCCAGTGATCTTCAAGGATTTGGAAGATGTAAATGTGCAGGCCAGCTCTTGTCCTTTTTGTCTGTCCAGCATTATCAAATCACCAAGACCAAAGGTGTGTTTTTGTGTTATGCTGTCAATGATAGTAGCTTGAAGTTTCCAGTATGTGCGTTTATCAGGATATTACCTCACCAGCTGTGATCCGATGAAGAACCGAACGTGGTGTGGAAAAGATGAAAGAGCTTTTCGGGAGCTGCCATTCCACCTTGTACGTAGCATATTGGTGCAGACAAGAGTCCATATTAATTTAAATTACTTATCTAACAGGGATGTTTCTAAGGTGCAGATAAGCAAACGTGTGTAAAGGGAGCAATGAGCCTTCTGTTAGGAGTCTGGTTGTCGATAAAGAACGGATGAGATGAGGCCTGGCCATTGATGCTTTAACACAGATGGTCGGGTGGCCAGAAGGGACATCTGGCTGGTAATAAAAACCCTGTTCCACTAATACCAGAGGTTTTCCAGAACATGTGGAGGAGGACCTGACTGGGAACTGGCTGACCTGGGTTCGCCTGGACAGACAACCTTGAAATGGCAGTAGTAATAGCATATAAGTGACGAGTCACAGTGGGCCATGGTCAGTAGAACAGCCTCATTCCAATGGCAGAGGCCACAAACTATGGGTATTTTTTCGTCCAAACAGCAATATCCAAGCACTGAAGAATACTCAAGCTCTGATGCTGCTAATTGGGAAAGATCACCAGCTAAACTTTGTTGATCAGCTGACTCCTGATGGAAGGGCACCAGACCCTTGACATTTGTTATTTGGTGTTGTAATGGCAGGCGTCTGGTGGTTGCTACAAGGAACTTGCTGACATTGTGTGTGATCTGCGGTTCATTTATGCCAAATGTTTACTTGGTCTTTCGTCTGAACTGCTCGATGACTATTCTGTTACTGCAGGTTTGACACTTGTGCCTCGTATTTTTAAAGGTAATTTTTATCATTTTTATAGCACAGAAGATAGTTTTTAAAATGTTATGTAGTAAGAAGAAGTGTTTATAACATATAAATGTAAAAAACTGCAGTTTATACACACTGTTAACGGCGACGGATCTAAAACCGCAAAAATCATAAAAAGACAATGTTAACCACACTAACATAGC
>Ga0209780_1000932_pt1 | contig 17837 bp, 7 predicted proteins | sample WorMetexBAHAMAS2_FD_187384 | JGI IMG/M metagenome (GOLD analysis project Ga0209780, IMG submission 187384) | Marine gutless worms symbiont microbial communities from Max Planck institute for Marine Microbiology, Germany - Inanidrilus exumae... | ecosystem: Host-associated > Annelida > Digestive...
CTTCCCTCCTTCCCTACTTCCTCACTAATTGCCCTCCTCCTCCCTCCTTGCCTTCAACTCTCCCTCTCACTCTCCCTCCCTCCTAGTGTTGACAGCATTAGGGGTTTTGCGCGCATGCTGCCGGTTTTGCAGCGGCTCGGCGATGCTTACGGTTTCTAGTTTAGTTTATCATTCAATATTCATGAGTCGTGGGTTGAAAACTTTGACAGTGTTTATCATTGTCGTTATTAGAAATGCTAGACGTTTTACAAATGCGTGTATGAAAATCTAATTCGTATTTTGTAGGGTTATTTGCACGAAATCAGGGAAGCCTCTGATGTGAAAATGTCAGCGGAAGACGTGTCGGCGTTATTTGGAAATATTGAGTTGATCTACAGTTTTAACAGGTACATTATGTTTGAAGAACGATTCTTACAGACACGCAGCTGTTCTGATAATGAAACTCATTCTTTTTATGTTGATGTTGATGATAGTAGTGGCTATAGTTTAAGAGAAACAGCGGACTTTACTTTCGCGTGCATTTTTTGATGTTTTTACAACAGAGAGTTGTTGACGTCCTTGGAAGGCTGCGGCTCTGATGCGGCTCAAGTTGCAGATTGCTTCGTTCGGCTTAATGACGGGTTCGTCGTCTACTCCGACTATTGTACGAACTATCCCAGGTATATACGCGTATAATTGATGAACTGTTTGAACTCTTCCTGCAAGTCGGCGTAACATGCATGCCAAAGACATAATTAGTTACAGGTTGCAGTAATCTGTACATACAACAATTCGCCATGGTGTTACGTTTTGGTAATTTATTACTTGGGAACGGGTAAACATGTCGCAACAAGCGTGTATGGTTTCGTGCAGCGCGGGTGTAATGGACACACTCTGTACAACTGCTTATATACGATACAATACGGTAGATTAACGTGCGCTCAAAAGCTGACGAGATGGCCAGCTTAATCTAGCGCACGGCCCAGAAACGAAAAAAAATAAGTAAAAAATAAAAACAAAAACCGAGTATCTCAGAAAAAACGGTTAAGTCAGTAGTCGTGGAGGCAGTCCGGGAGGAAGAAAGGTCTGTAACAGTGGACGGGCCGTCGATATGTAGTAGTAGTAGTAGTAGTAAGTAGAACGTACTGATTAACGTGGCATAAGCTAAGTAAAGTAGCTTCTAGGACACGGTACACAAATATGAGAAAGCAATTTAAAGTGATGGTAAAGATTTGGTAAGTAAAAATGTTTTAAGTTGTCTGTTGAATGACGGTAGAGAAGTTGATGCAGTGACGTGATGCAGTGATGGCCGGTCAACACGTTGTCATGTTGGACACCGTGTTGACGCGCATCAACACAGATTAATTAACCTCTTACCATGCACCCGATAACACGACCTGCGATGACGTGCAGTGTTGAAAAAAGCATTGTCGTATTTTCTGCGCTTCTTGACGCGGGTGCTTTGTCTGCACTACTCGTGCTCGAGGGCCCTGTTGACGAGCGACGGGCCATCAACACGTCAAAACGACATCCATGTTTAAGGGCCGTCAACACAGCCCGTGTAGTGTACTCTAAGTGTTCTACCCTACCTTTATATATTTATTTTACTTCACCAAAACATGGTAGCGAAAAAACACACAAACACACACATACGTACACACGTACACATGCACATAAATACATATAAACAAATATAAACGTAGATATATAAATATATACAAATATATAAGCACCTACGAACACACAAATGAAGACAGTTGAACTGTATAACATCGCAGGCACATTAACTCATTAGTCATTAACTAGAGAGATACAAACTAAACTTAACTTCACATTTAAGCATACGCTTGGTCCACAAAACACTGGGCAAATCGAAGTTAATGTACTCTTGACAACATTTAACGCTATCAATGTTGCTTGTTATGCCGTTGTTGCACCGATTGCACTGTCTAGTCTTACTGTCCGACAACGTCCGGATGCGAAGCCTGGTGAATCAGCCATGTCTCAGTCTTGCCGTGCAGCTGATGCCATTATTATTATTATTATTATTATTATTATTATTATTATTTATTATTGTTATGAAATAGTACACAAAGTACAAATATCACATAAACCATAAAAACATCACACATCAAGAGATACAAATGGAGTCAACAGCATAGGTAATATCAGCCTGAGATAGACAGGAAACAGAAAGATACCCAAATTTTACGAACAGCAATTCTAGAAGCAAGTACGCAGTTCTGCAATATGATACACTAAGCTGAGATTGATGATGGGCCCAGACAAAAGACTTATTTATATGGGCAATGGCAGACAATCGCATGCCAAAACGTCTGCAGCAGAACAGAGAGTTCCGACCAATTGGAGACAGCATTCTCCTATAGTAGACGTCATGATGTGCAACAAAATTAACAACATCACAATCACTATTGAGGCAACCATTAACGTCATGTATGACAGTAGCAGCCGCAGCTGTCTGCTTCCGTCGACGTGCATCGTTTGACGTTCAGTTTTGGCGACTGACGTTTTGGTGTCGCTCGTGCGCCTGTATGGAGCCGTCTACCGTCGCATAGCGACGAACAGTTTCAGCGGCTGCTGAAAACACTTTTCTTTGGGATTAGTCGACCACAGTGCATTGCGACGCATTGCGACTAATTGCTTACTTGCGTCTAAGAAATACCCACTTACTTACTTCCCCATATATATGATTGAGTCATTTACCTAGTTAATCACGCAGCATGTACATTACATCTGACATCAATTTGCTGTGATTGTGATTGCAATCTGTTGTCGGCTCTTGTTCACGGTTCTGCTATGGTTTATGGCGATATAAATGCACAGTCCACGTACTGAATTGATGCACGTGATTCTGCCGTAGGTCTGTGGAGACGCTGACCAGGTGCATGGCGGACGCCGAGCTGGCGGCATCACTTCGTCGGCAGCAGACCACGCTACAGCACGGACTGCCGCTCGGCTCCTATCTGCTGAAGCCGGTCCAACGCATCCTCAAATATCACGTCCTTCTCCAGGTTAGTCGCCCGCCACCTATCCGCATTGGCGTAGCCGCCCGGAGGGGATGCCGGTGGGGGAATGTCCTAGGTGGCGTGGTGGCGCAACTCGTTGAGCGTGGGACATGCGATTAACAGGTCGCGGGTTCCACGGCTGCGTAACAACTCTGGGCAAGTTCGTTCACGCTCTGTTGTGCCTCTGTCACCAAGCATTATAAATTGCAGTGGCATATTTAGAATTTAGGAAAGGGGCCAAGGTTAGAGGGTCTGGGGGACGGACGTCCCCCGGTGGGGTCAGGGGCGGAGCCCCGGTAGGTGGTCTGGGGCGAAGTCCCCCAGAAGCTGTAGCATATTCTGTGCTTTCTGACGTCTGAAAAATAGCAAAATTGTCATAAATTGTAGAAAACTTTACACAAAAATACATAGTCGACGTCCGCGAGGAGGAGAGAGGATCGCCTAATGCCCCCCCCCCGTTAAATACGCCAGTGATAATTTGGTACCGGTGACTGAGCACTGAGCAGTGACACTCTGCGTCCGGGAAGGCTACCGTAGGCCATGCGTTATGCCTATAGACTTTAGCGGTTCAATCGTCGACGGACTCGAGGCCTGTGAGAGGGAGATGAACACCCTACCTATGCTCCAATAAGCGTGCGGCACCCTTTACCTTTTCAGGACCCCCCAGTCCATAAATAAAATATTTATCAGGGATGGAATAGGAGTACAGTGTACAATTTATTACGCCGATAGTACTGGACAATTTCCACAATATCGTTGGTAGCAAAAAGTGCAGATGAATAATTCTAAAAGCTGCAGCAGAGAATTAAGTTCAATTCTCGGTTTATAAAAAGACAGTCGATAAAGTAGGGCAGTGCAGCCTCGTGCGGTCAAGTAGGCCTACACTGGCTACGCCAGAGCCGCTCCGGTTTTACACTGTTCCAACCTGACCGGCTGTTATGTCCGAAGCTGATTTCTGTGTTACTACAGATTAGGAGCTATAGCTGGCAGATTTAATGAGACGTGATTTCCAGTAGATGGACGGATGTCAAGCTCGTTGCTTTCACGGCGGCCATTCGAGGCCGCCGTCCGTCGGCTGATTGAATTTGTTCACCTCCCATTCGCCAGGCGGCGGGCGTCGAGACCGATCGGTTTAGCAGCAATGGCATTTTGATGCGCTTATAACGACGCCGTGGAACAAATCGTTTCCAGGTGACGCCGCCAACACCGATGGATGCTTCTAGCGAATAGTTATTGTTCCTTGACTTGACTTAATGCTTCTGTGACGATGACGAAGTCTATGCGCGCTGGCAGCAAAAGTGTAGTACATTCTCTCCAGCAACGTCTGTCTTCAACAAGTCGAGTAGCTTCAACCATAGTCGAGTTCATAGCCGCACAGTCTTCCTTGACGTTGTGAAACCACTTTTTATTCTTCCTCGGAGCCGACACCTACCAGTGTGTCTATACAGTGCAATATTTGGAGGTCTTTCAGCTGACATATACGAGCCACTTGACGTTGACGTTGTGTTATCTGTCGGACTCTGATTCATATGAGATCAGTAGATAGTACTGACAACGGTCAGTACTATTCAATGCCTTCGTTGTTCGTTGGAACTGGCGAATCTGTGAGGTGCTGAAGCGCATCTGAAGAAGACTGAAGGTACCGAAAGAGATGCGAAGGAAATTGTAGAACGAGGCAGAGAAACTTTTAAGTGAGCCGCTGAAACTGTAGCTCCCAAATGTTCCGGTGATTTCCGGCTTACTTCATTTTTACCATGGCTACTCGAGGTATTTAAACAGAAATAAAAATATTGCAATCAGCGTGTCTGCATGTTTGTCTGTTTGTCTGTCTCTTAGTTAGGCTGCCTGCTCACGTATCTCAAAAATCACGCGACCAAATTACACGAAGTTTTCTATGTAGGTTACTTGTGACAGTGGCTCGGTCCTCCTGACGACACCGCGATGCGTTATGTACTTCCGGTTTGTGGATGACGTCACGTTTTCACATAACGGATTGAATAGGCCGGAATCAAAGACGACACTTAAGTTCCGTCGAGTTCGCAGGTGGCGGCACCGGGGGGGGGGGGTCGAAGTCTGCCGTCTGCTTTTCTTCTAAATCCAAGCGTTGTTACTTCAGCTGTTTAAGCTTTAAGGTGGTGTGAATCGCAGCGCTGTGTGACACCGCAGGTGAACGGGTGTGTGTAGAACATAGTCAACAACCACGACGCGACGGAGCGGGGTCACGCGGTGATCGAACGCGCTCTGCAGGGCATGGTCGGCGTCGCTCGCAGCATCAACGAGATGCGACGCCAGCACGAGAGCGCCGTCCGCGTCCAGGAGATCCAGAGTCACCTGTACGGCTGGGACGGCGCCGACCTCACCACCCTCGGCGACCTCGTTCTCGAGGTTTGCACTGCCATATATGGATAGGATGAAGTGACGCCACTGCAATCTACCATCTCTATGTGGTAGGGCAAGATGTCGTTCTTAACTGGCGAAGATTTGTCACGTTATTTAAACAAAATTGAATAGATAGATTTAAGAAAAGCTTAGCGTTAGCGCCATCTGGTCGATCTGACTGTAAGTGCTGCAAAATGTTTACATTTTCTTGCCCTACACCATGGCGGCCAGAACGGCTGGCATAGATAAAATGAAGAAATTACGTCACTGTCAATCTGCATGTATATTGCCGTTTAAACGGTTAAACTGAGCCGGATCCAGCCGAGACTGTGACCTGCCGAGCGCCGAATTTACAAATGTTTGATAGAAATGTGGGTCCGGGTCCCTGGGCCTTATTCCTTTCTCTTTAACTTTCAATTGTTCACCAATGCTCTGAACACTGCTAGTTCCAGCTATGGACACCTCAGTTGAAGCAGTTCAACCGCTGGGATATATTTACCGACCGAGTTAGCCGGGAAGGAAAAGCAATCGGCAACGTCCGACCCTGTCCGTCAATTTGTTTTCACTCTGTCTTTTGAATCGATCGACCTTTGAACTTGTGTTTTTCTGTATGTGGGTCATGACCGTAGCTCGCCTAGAATTGAAAGTCCAGGTCTTAGGTCAAGGTCAAAGGTCGTGGTAACGCGATAATGCGGTCGATTTGACCTCGATCATGGACCGAGGTCAGTTTTTCTAGTTTGATTATCATTCTTTCTTTGTCGTTAGAGGAGCGGCTGTAGCTCGGTGGTAAAGGCGGATGGGCTAGTCTCACGGCAGACCGGAGTTCAGTGACGCCTGAGCCCGTGTTGACGGCCGACTGTCCACACTGGCCGTGAACACGGACCGCGCTGTACGCGAGTCATACAAGCGGCTTGAACGCTCCGCTCCAAGTCTTGTACGGTGTAGATGGTCGTGTCGCAGCCAACGGAATGGGGAATGTACGGCGTCTTTTTGTGCCTTCAACACCCGACATTGTCGGCGAAGGCATTGCGTTTTTGGGTGATGGTCAAAGGTCAAGGTCACAGCAGGCCTTCAAGATGGCCATTGGCGAAGAAATCCACGTCGACGCTGGGGCGTCAAAGTACATCTTCTAGCTCAGCTGTTCATTTTGTTATTGTTGTGCTGTTCTACTTTCTACCACATCAGTATTTGTAGAAGTACATGTTGCATAGTCAGACCTTCGCCGAATAAGCCGCTTTTCTGCGGTAGTGGTTTGGTAACCTGGCTATGGTTCTTTTGAGCTAAACCCTTCCTGGAGGCCGGTAATGGATTAGGAAGGGTAGAATCCGCCTGGTGTCGCCAGGGGGGGGGGTGAAGTCTAATGTCTACGATTGCTTTGCTGTAAATGTACTGAAACTGAATTAAACAATTCAGACAATTTGTTTGTAGGATAAATTTCGCATGTGTGGGGCCAGAGCATTCAGACACGTGTTTCTCTTCAAGCGAGCAATTATTATAGCCAAGAAGAAAGCCGAAGGCTTACTGTTAGTCAAAGCATTTATAATGGTACGTTAGTCGTCGTCTTCTGCACATTTAATGTGCTGATAATAATTCTGGCTATTTTAATTTTGCACTTTTACTCCAATTATAGTTTTTAGTGACCGGGTATACCCGCCCACGGCGTAGGTCAGTACCGGCCGTTTTTTGCAATAACTTGTCTCTGAAGGAGCAAATCGCCATGAATTAATTACCAGTTTTAGGCAAACTAAGGCCGTTACAACTAGTTTTAAAGCCACGCGACCTCAAAAACTGTCGCCCTTAGTAACCACTGGCTTTCTGAACGTGAATAGGCTTTTTCAATGTAATTCGACCCACTTTTGTTATATTCGACACCATACCTAACCGTGTTCCAAAAGGTGATGCAAAACGACGTGGCACTATATCTGAGCTATATCTTGTCAGAATTAAATATCCTTTTAACCACTGTTTTGCCCTAGATACAAACTTTAAAAAAGTCGTCACAAGAAAACTAATATTGAAAACGTTCTGTTCACCATACGAGTTGTGTGATTGATGTGCCTCATTGTCAGTAAAATTGCAGTATAATAAACAGAATACGTAAATAAATCAATCTGTTTGTACGTTTGAGCAGTGTTCAAATCTGATGCTGATTGAAAGCATTCCGAGAGAACCGCTTGGTTTTCACCTGATCCCATTTGACTGCCCACGAGTGCAGTACACACTACAGGTAAAACAACATGGCAGTATGTCATACCTGTCTACAGTTGCAGCTTGTTCAAACCATTGCACTGTGTCACTCGTTCAATGTCTGTTTTGATGTGAATTTATTTACTAACATTTCTTTGACGCTAATGGCTTGGTGTTAGGTCTATGAAAATACCATTTCAGGCATCTATAAAGAGCGTCCGGGTCCGCTGGCCCGCCGAAATAACACCCGAAAATGGATGATAAATACACTGCGTATATGCATATCTGTTATGGCAAGGTTTTGTTGAGTTTGCGTTACGAAGTCTGCGACATCTTATACAAGTCTCCGCTGCCACTGACAGACCCGCGTGACGCAGTGACTCGTGCCCATCGTGTTGTACACAGATGTCGACGGTCAGAGACCGTCACCAGTTTACCACACTGACCGCCCACCTACGTTTACAGCACCTGAGACTATCAGCCTTTCCAGGGATATGGTTCAATGGTTGGTGCCCACCAAAGTTTAAATGGTTTACGTGACATGACCACGCCCCTTTCAGGGACGGTTTGCCATCCGTGAGCTAGCACTTGCTACAAAACCTATCCACCAAATTTGTAGTCTCTATCTCCACCAACTACGAAGACATAAAAGGCAATAGAAAATGTCGAAAATGGGGTGGTTTGGGGTAGCTGGGGTCATTCAAGGTCACTGGAAATAGCAGTATTCGATAGAACGCATATGAGTTTCTATTAACGTCCCATAGTAACTATGTCCCAATCTTGCACCGTTTCTAAGAGGCTCAGATCTCTCTGTCCTGGCTGAAATCTGTCAATGTAGCTGGGGCAGTCATCCAACTGTCAGATAAAGTTAGGATCCTTGGTGCCACGCTCGATGCCAACCACACTAAGGCGCCTCAGTGTCAAGGCTTTATCAAGCTCCTGCTTTTATCACGTTCGTTTTTTCAGGCAAATTCGTCCATCGTTAGATGACAGTATGGCCTCCGTCGCATCAGCACTTATTTCTTCTCGCCTTGATCAGTTGAACTCTATTCTGCATACAACTCCGCTTAAGCACACAGCTCGTCTTCAACGTATCCAGCATGCAGCGGCTCGGGTTGTCTTGTACCAGCATTCTCGTACATCTACGCTGTCTTCAAATGAACTTCTCAAACAGCTCCACTGGCTTCTATTGAATGACGTATACGGTTTAAACTTGCCACCATGACCTTCAAAGCTTTGCATACTGATCGCCCGCCATATCTTTCTGACTTCCTGCAACATCATGAGCCTAAGAGATCTCTGCGCTCATCCTGTTCTCATCAGCTTTTAGTCCCCCGCCACAAATTAACTTTTGGATCTCGTGCTTTTCTGTTTTCTTCTCCTAGAGTTTGGAATTCATTACCTGTCAGTATTCGTGAAACTAAGTCACTTCCCACTTTCAGACGTCATCTAAAGACATTTTATTTTCAGTCGGCCCATCCCATTTTGGCTGCCCATCTTGCCTAGAATATCTTCATCTACGCGCCCTGATCCTTCTAAAGACCTTGGTGCTATATAAGCCATTTACTTACTTACTTACTTACTTACTTACTTACTTAAGATACAGCGAGATATTGGTCAAAAATCGCCGATTGTAACCGTTGGGGGTGACTCCGTTGGAATTTCGCTGAGATATTTGGTGTCAGAAAACTAGAGTCCCTGCGCTATTATACGGCGTTATTTGCGTGATCCTGTGTTTAGCCGTTTTTGTACAATGCTGGCGTGTGATGGACAGACAGACGGACAGACACACGATGACAGCATATACCGCGCTAGCATGGCGTTGCGCGGTAAAACGATTTGACATCTATTCCATCTGTGTATCATTTTTCAACTGCCAGTCAATAACTTTTAGTCATACTAGTACATTGATATTAATGACCTGCACGGAAGATGCTGTGTGCAGGCGATGAAACTGGAGCAGAAGCGACTCTGGTGTCAGCACATAAAAACGTTAATATTGGATAACTACGATGCTGTGATACCAGACAAAGCCAAGGAGCTGGTCATGATGCTTGGCAGAAGTCGTTATGAAGGTGATGTTATGTGGTGTATAAACGTTACTTGCTGTTTATTACTTTACCGTCAAGGCATTTGTACTTTCGCCGCCTCTAAGCTATGTATAGGGAATACTAGTTTTCACCCGACCGTGGTAATGGTTTGACTTCTACTATGCGTTGTGTATTTGTGTGCCTTTCTGTCCGTTTTTTTGTAACTTTGGTGTGTCTTGGCAAAACGCCGAAATGGATCGAGCTAATTTGCCACGTGAGGGTTAGTACATAAGACACATCTTCTGGATCCGCCCACGGAAAGAGATAACCTTCCCCGGACGTGAGACTTAGAAAAGTTTTGGCTGGCTGTTACTGCTTATTTACAGTTTTAACTTCTGGTCTCTTTTTAGCCACGGTTTGCCGTCACAGTAGTTGCTGAGCTGTTGTTAGTGAAACTAATAACAGCATGATGATATTGTGTGATACTGATGCTGGTGTTAGACGCTGCCGCATCATCTGGCGATGTGGATGAACCAGCAAAGAGGCAGCATGAAGCCCCAGAGTATTTGGAGAGAAGGCGAGGACGACGGCGATCTACCCCGGGATTTATTACTGGTATCAACTTTGGTTTTTACCTCGTTTTATGCCTTCAGCTTGTAACAATATTTGGCACATGCAAGAATATTAAACAGATTTGATCAGTGATGTTAGTAAAGTGATCTTATTACGCTGGCCGCGTCTAGCGGTAAGCGTAATGTAACGGCCTGGCGTCCATCGGTCCGTCCGTCCGTCTGTCTGTCCGTCTGTCCCGTCTTTTTTCTAACTTTAATAGAGCGCGCGGCGCATACTCAACGTAACTCAGCAGGGATCAGCATGCGACGCGGCCAGCGTACATTTCGGAATGACAATAAAGAGGACTGACGAACTTTTTCATGTTCATTTTATTCTCTTTTTCTTTTTCTTTTCGTGGATGAGTCAGTAAAACCATGTTCCTTGACCTTAAATACTTTGCTTGAAGAATTAGTGTTTTTACATACCAATAACGTCTACATTATTTCTTAGTTGTTCAAGTTGTATCGGAAGCTTATGTCTGCCTAAAATGCGGATAGCTTGACAGCTAATACTCTCTAATGATCCAAGTTGGCTGTAAGTATCCATTTTGTTATTTTGTGGAATGTTTTTGATTGAAATTAACAACGGTTTGAGCTACTCACGGGAAATCTGAGTTCAGAATTATTATCACTGTTATGTGTATGTAAAATGTTGAACCGTATTTTAGATTTTGGATTGTGACATCTATGATACCTGTGTTTGTGCAGAACTGAAATTCAGACCACTGAGCCTGAATGGTAATGAATTTTTGTTGTTACTAATATATAGATAAAACAGAAGGTAACCACAAAGGAGTACTGAAAATGCCACTACAGATGCAAAAGATTTGACGTAGAAATTACACAGGATGCTGCTACTCATTTGTGCATAGAAATATGTCCAGTCTGATTATATTAATTACTCTAATGCAACCAGAAATAACATACTGTTTATCGACGTTTCGGCTTCACTTCGGAAGCCTTCATCAGGACTGATTTCCAGTACCGGTCGTTAGTATGTAACATCTTGTCCCAGACAAAGTACGCCATGATGAGAAAGGTTATAAGCAACTGACTATGACAGTTATGCTATTAAGGGTAGTTTTGTTGATATAGTAGTTAGCAAGTTATTGGATATGTAGATATTTGACTGATGACATTATCGATGCAATTGAGTAATGTTACTCTGTGATCGATTTTGGTACATTTATTCCTTACATTTTTGCATGAATATCAGTGAATATAAAATAAGTAAATATGACATGATACATCTAAACGTTTTGATGATTACTTACAAATAATATCTGACTGTTAGTGTTGGAAAATGAACAATTATTTATTCCAGGATTGCGAAAAAGTGACGCATCGCCACTCTCGTCATATACATCTGGGTCACAGATGGTGAGCAACGGAGTTTGTTAAGCAAAATAATAATGCTAGAGTATAACTTAGTGCATTTACTGCTTTCTAGTGGACAGCGTTCTCTAAACTCAGAGGCAGTCACCTGTGCACAGAGAATGGCTAGAATATTGTCGATTAACGTGTCAATTCCCATGTGTGATGGTCGCCCTACTGGCTTTCTGACTTGCAACACCAGCTGTCAGTGTCATCAATCAGTTTTCAGTCTGACGTCCATACGTTTATAAATGCATTTTATCCTAACACCTCCATATCACAGCAGGGCGGGCTGCCAGAACCAGACGGACGAAAACAACACTGCTGCTCTCGCGTTGAGGTGCCCGTAACAGGTGCATGCGCAGTATCTGCTCGACGTGACAACCTCTTTCACAAACTGCGGTGTCGTTCTCTGTCGTTTTGTGACACCGTCAAATTTAGTACCGACATAATCACTTATTATCGCCAGTTTTTATTTTTATGGCTCCCTTCATACAGCCGAATGACGGCTTGTACTATGTTGTGGATGAATACAAAAACTTATGAAATTTCGGAGTTCCCGTCATCAATGTTAATCTTCTGTCGGGGCTGAGTTTAGCCACTTAGTGTGGCAACGTTTCGAAATTTGGGTTGACATACGTGGGAAAAAGTGCTTTGAATGATAAAATAAACATAGGAATAAAAAAGAAACCTGCTTAAAATATGATGGTTTCACGCTGTCGCTGTAGCCTGAGCGGTCGTCGATGATAGTGATCAAAGTCTCAAAGAATGTTGTTTTTGCGGTGATGGTAATAAATGTAGTACTAATTGCTGAGCTTAGATCGCTACTAAGGTACAGTTATCGTGTTAGGATGTCTGATGAGTTTACAAACGGCTCCGTTTAGTCTCATGCATATTTTTACTTTTAAAAGTATCAAAGTACACTTAGGGGAGCGTAGGCGGGTGCTCGTCTCCCTTTCATAGACTATTGAATCTGTAGATGGATAGACCCAAGGCCGTAACTATTTATTTTCTGGGGTGTATGGGGGACGAGACAGCGGGGCCCGTAGGGCCGAAGCCAGAGGCCCGAAGGGCTAAGGCGGGGGTAAGGTTCTTGGGGAGGGCAGCCAGCCCCCTCCCACCAGCTAGAAGGTCTGGGGAGCGCTATAAGCTTCCCCGGTGGAGTCCGAGGCAAAGCCCCTGCCGATTTTGGCGCATTTCCAAGCCTGTAGAAGACATCTCCTGGAAGCAATTTTTGTCACAAGAACAGCGAATATGCTGTTGACAGTTTAGAACCTTTAGTCATTATAATAAGCTTAAGTCTACATTTTTGTGCGTCAGATTTTGCCTGAAATTTCCGTTGCGTTTAAACACTCAAAACGCCCCATAGTCACGGCCTTGGGTAGACCACGGAGTCTGTAACACACGGCCAGTACGAAGCCAAACCCTCGGTTGCCTTCCCGACCAGAGAGCATCACTGTCCACTGGCGGTACTCATTTTCCGTTCCGTGAAGGATAGGAGGCTGAGTTAGCGTTGGATGGCTTTTATACCCGCGAACGGTTATCTGACCCAGTACTATCGGTTCAGTATAGAGCAACTCTGTTGATCGAAACTGACGCGTTACCTCTAAAGGTTCGCTCACAGCTCACACCGGATGCATTGCGTTGTGATGCTTGTGTGAACGATACGATACGGTAGTTTAACGTGCGCTCAAAAGCTGACGAGATGGCCAGCTTAATCTAGCGCACGGCCCAGAAACGAAAAATAAGGAAAAAATAAAATAAAAACCGAGTAGCTCAGAAGAAACGGTCCATGGAAAAGTCTGTGGAGGCAGAAGTGAAACTACGGGGGGTAGGATTTGTGAAAGAGGTAGGTTTTAAGCCGGGAGTGAAAGAGAGGCAGTTATAGATGTACAAAGTGGCTGCGAAACTATTAAGTCGCGTTCTCACTGCCGCCCTCGACCGCCGTCGTCCGTCTCGAAATCCAGCAGTGCTAGATTTTTGAGCCCGTCGACCGCCGTCGAATGCCACCGTCGACGGCCACCATCGGTTCGCAGTCGACAGCGGTCAGCGGCGTCAGTGAGAACGGTACTTTAGTTTGTTAAATGGTACTGTTAATTATTGAAGTACGGTACCTATGTGTTGTGCAGACCGTGATCAAGGGTTTGACTATGTTAGAAGAAGACGAACCGTCAGCAAATCATATAGATGATAGTGCCGTTAGCCCAGGCACTTCCACCGGTGATAGTGGTGCCGGAGTTCCACAGTCGTCAGATTCTAGTCGAGAAACCAGCCTTGGTAGCAACGGTGTTGTACGGAGAGGCAGCTTAACGGACGACAGCTGCATCCCAGTCAGTACGTCAACTGATGTGAGTCTAAGAGCAGCATCTGTTGACTTGCGCAGTGAGGATCCCTGGCTTCCGCTGTCGACACAAATTCGCAATCTGAGTCCGGTTCACATTCGCGGCGCTTGTGCCGTGGCGTCCGGCTCGCACCTGGAGTGCTGCAACGGTGCCTCGATGTGCACCACGCCGCACGCTGCCGCAAAACACGACGCGCAGAATTTACGATCGGAACGTTTTGCCGCTTCTTCGAATTTACAGACCCACTGCGATGATAAACTTCTGCGGAAAGTACGGACAGAAGACGTCGACAGGGTGCTAAATTCGGACGCCGGCTTGCAACATAATCTCACTGAAATAAAGGAAGGAGTGCCAGTGGAATGTTTTGACGGAGCACGTGATGAGGTAACCGGCCCGAGTCATACGTCCACCGCGAACTCTGTACGTCATTCTTCTAGGCATTCAAACTCCGAGTACGTTCCAAACATTACAGCTAACACTATCTGCTACTCGCAGCTACCGAGCTGTGGCTCGCGACCAGCTAGGAAAGGGTCACTGAACGGTTTTAGAAAGGCTGTGAGGAGCGTTCTGGTTCACAGGACCTCTCTGATATCGGACCATCCAGCAGGTCTGGTCGATACTGACCTCTGCCGCTCGCCAGTGGGCAGCTCTGCGTCCGAGTACTTTTCTGACCGCTCCGGCGTGCCGGGTTCGACGGAGAAATCTGGCGGGTCGGCCGGAACGAAACGGAAAGTCGACGTACACCACTACTTCGGCAGCGTTCGCCGAAGTCTGCGCGGCGGCGTGGCCGTCGATTCTGTCCGGCACAGTCTGACGCACCTGCTACGAGCTGTTGACCACGGCAGCAGCGCCGTCGGCGAGCGCATGGCCGCCGCGTGCCCGGAGCGCCCGGTGTCCAGCACGTTGACGCTGGTAGGGTCGAGAAGGGCGCCGAGGCCAGTGCTCAGCGGCTTGTTCGACGACGTCGATGCGGCCGAAAGCTTCTCGCTACAGACAGAACTGTCGCGGACGTCGTCTGGAACTGACGTCCAGTCGGACAACGAGTCCGACGGACTGTCGTCGACGACGACGCACCTGTCGGAGCTGGACACGAGTGACTCGTTCTACGAGAGTCGACTGTTCGACGCGCTCGAGGCGCCGCAGAACAGTAACGGCGGCGGCGGCGGCGGCGGCGGCTTCGACACGGACTCGTCGGACGACGGAACGTATTCGGCCGACAGCTTCTCCGATTTGGCGCCGTCTGATGACCAGCCAGCGTCTACGGCATCCTCGGACGTGTCGGCGGAAGTGGACGGCTCAGAACCACGCCAGTCCGACCCTGCGGAGACCGACCGCAGCGAACGATCTGAGCGACGCGCGTCTGCCGCCGACGTGCTGCGTCCAATGGCGCGTCAGCGATCTGGTTCGGACGTGGAATTCCGCGAAAACCGACGTACATTTGCAGCACTCTGGCAGCTTGGTAGAATAAACCATGTTACTGATAGCTCGCTGTCGCAGCAGCGCTGGAAAAGACTGAGTTTATAGCGGTAGTGACTTCATTTTCTCACGTCGATAATCGCCGAACTTTTGTCAAGTTTTCAGTAGCACGACTGTTACGTTTTATATACCATTCTGTGCTGCAGTGTTGTTGCGATATTTATGTATAACACGTAACTGTAATACAGTTGTATAGTTATTACAGTGATATTTTGATATTTTATATTATTGTCGTTTTGTTAATTAGTTACTTGTCGACAGAGATAAATGGAAGAATTATTTGGACCGCATCTGAGCTCATTTATTTGTTTTAAGTGAGTTGCAGTGCGTCAAGTGTTTATAGTGGTTTGGCAAGAAGCCGGGGCGCTGTCTTGTCACCTTGTCACCCCTCGCGGCGGAGAATGCATTCGTCCGTCGCGTGGGCTGGGCAGGCACATTCGCCTGCGGTAGGTACGTAATAATGGACCGGAACATGTCGCCCCTCAAGGGTGCCCCTTCCCGTGGGGGATCTGGACTCCATCTAACACATGGTTCATTGGACCCACCTGATTCAGCCCCTCCCCCAAACGGCATCTCGACACGTGCGACATCGGTAGTAATGCATGCAAACGATGCGGCGTAATAACACAGCACAGGAGACCAAGAGATGATTTTAATTTGCCGTATATAATTTAACAGAAGCGCGTTATAAATCAACATAATAGGCCTAGTGTACGAAGATATGCAGAGTTCCTTTCTGTTTATGCAGTATCAGAAATATCAGTCGTACGTCGAGTTTTCCAGTTGTAATTTGCGTATTAATGACGCTTGAGTAATTACATCTTCGGAATTTGTGGATAAAACGAGTCCTATATAAACGATACTGGTAAAGTAAAGTAGAATATAGTATACGTTGATTTGTATAGCGCATCGTCGTAAAGTACCTGTAATGCGCTCAGACATGGATCACACAGTTTCACCTGCAAATTACGCCATGCCTGCCTTTACTCCCCAGCCGCAGCCCTTTGGCTGGTACTCGTTTTACCGTCCCACGGAGGGTAGAAGGCTGAGTCGACCTGAGTCTACTGGTGACAGATAGCCTAGTAACTTCTGCTGTTCGTTCACACAATCACTGTCTAAACGCAAGCACTGTATACGTTGTTGTCAGACTGGAGAGTTGACAGCAGAATGTAGCATAGTCCATGTTGAGACACATTTATCCAAAACATTCCCGAGAATATTTTCCGATTAAACTGTCTTTTACAAATTTCGTAATTGAATTGTTGACCGAATCTTAGTCAGAACTACACTGAACATCTTGAATTCACTGTCCCTTGACGTCTTGGCGTTACTCGATTTTTGGTTCGAGTTGACTCGCGAACTGTTTGTCAGATGCCATGAGATTTGTCAAAGTATCTATTAATTTGTTTAACTTCATCTACTAATTTGTTGAAACCCCTATTTCCATTTGATTTAATTGGCTCATTAAGTTATTTGATTTGGAAGAACGTATATAATCTTAATATGCTGAATTATGAAGATTGCAATTTTTCTAAAGCTAATAAGATAACGATACATCACCTTGTGTAATTAGTCAAAATAGGACTTTGTCCACCACACCTGAAAAATGTCGCCGCACTACCTTGATTGATTGATTGATTGATTGATTGATTGAAATGCAGATCTATCGTCAGATCTAAAGTGATATTGTGTCCCTAAAAGTGGGTGGTTTCGAAAGCACCCGGTTGTTACATTGTAGGCCTAAAAAGCAACTTGAATTTCAGGCAGGCAGCATCACGGCAACTGTTAAAAGTGACCTAACCGTCTTCTGCGTTGACAAGCGGTTTAAGTCTTTTTCAGCACTATCAGTCGTATCATCCACGGACCACCGTGCTGCATTGCCACCTGCTAATGTCTCGACAAATCGCTTCCGCAACTCGTCGGCAATCCACTGGCTTTAGGTCAGGCTGTTGGCTGGCCGCATGTCAGGACTGACTGATGAACGAGGTAGGCCTATCTAACGACAGAGAAGCTCGACTATGTCAAGAGTGAGACGTGCTGGTAGGCCTACTTTGTCTTGTTGGAAGACGAATTGACTTGTCTCCAGCAATGCTGCAGATCGCTGGTATCAGCTGCTGTAAAAGCAGCATAGGCCTATTTCGGCAATGCTGCCTGATTTTATCCCCAGGTTCCATGAAAATGAGGTCGGTATATAGGCCTACAACTGAGTTTCGATACCGCAACATAGCATGGCCTAGCGTCGCACGGTAATATGTTGAGAAAGTGGCACGCGTCCCAACGTGATGGACTTTTTGCAGTTCTTCACTCGAATCAACGCATGCGAAAGCGTCTTTTTGTGCATTTGTGATGCTAGTTTCAATTATTCGTTCACACTGTGGCATCGCTTGTGACGTCGCACTCATGCCTAACTGTAGTCATCCAGGGCCGTAGCGT
>Ga0209780_1000933_pt1 | contig 17818 bp, 19 predicted proteins | sample WorMetexBAHAMAS2_FD_187384 | JGI IMG/M metagenome (GOLD analysis project Ga0209780, IMG submission 187384) | Marine gutless worms symbiont microbial communities from Max Planck institute for Marine Microbiology, Germany - Inanidrilus exumae... | ecosystem: Host-associated > Annelida > Digestive...
ATTTATAATTATCTGAATCAGAATTGACAGAATTTTAGAATTAACAGAATAAAAGCAAGATAATAAAAAGATTCATTCTGAAAATTCTGAAATTCTGTCAATTCTGATTCAGACAAAAAATCGCTCACGCGCTTGTTAAGTTCCCTACGGGAGGAATGAGATGTCCCGTAGGGATCTTCCTCCCGTAGGGAACTTTGTGATATTATTTAAGAGATTACAGTCACGCGCTATCTCCCCCGTATTTACTGTGCGCCATTCATTTTTCATACGAATTACGGAGAATTTGATCAAAATGTTAGACACATTTATTTCACTTCTTGGAGCCGCCAATACCATTCACGATTCCTATAAGAAAATCAGTGGTATTTATCGAGCCAAAGATAATACTCATTTAGAATATCTGGATAGAATTGCCAGTGGCATTGAACGCTTAACGGAGAATATACTATATGCTCCCAATATGGAAGCTGTGCAAGATATTACTCAAAATCGTCAGCGTAAAATCTCTAAATTGAGAGAAGTTAAAGAATCCTTAGAGCCGGTGCAAAGGGCGATTGGTAGTGAAATTTTATCTTCGGCAATCATTTTAACGCCTGACAAAATGCAAACTGCAATGCGAGCCAGTCCTTGGGAAGTTTTAATTGATATTCGTCCCGTTAATCTGTCTAACCCTCCTAATAATCCTGATATGGTTCCGATAGTTTTTCAACACGGTGGAATCCAATATGTTGGATGGCAAATGCGCGGCACTTTGCCGATGTTGTTTGATTGTAGGTATGCTGAAGAATTATTAGTTCCAGAAACTGGTAGCCGAGTATCCTCTCCTTCTTCTAGTAGGATCAAACCGGGTGATGTTTTCCGTGATCGCCTAAAAGACGGTGGCGAAGGACCGGAAATGGTGTTAATACCGGCTGGAAGGTTTCGCATGGGTGATATTACTGGTAATGGTCGTGATAATGAGCAACCAGTACATGAAGTCTCGGTAGAAAGCTTTGCTATGGGGCGTTATCCGGTGACTTTTGCAGAATATGATTATTTTTGTGAACAGGCTAGTGGATGGTTTAAAAAAAGAAAAAAACCGAATGATAGAGGTTGGGGACGTGGTAATCGACCCGTTATAAATGTTTCTTGGCATGAGGCTGTGTCCTATACAAAATGGTTAAGCGAGCAAACTGGACAGCAATATCGTCTTCCTACCGAGGCGGAGTGGGAGTATGCCGCTAGAGCCGGTACGGAAACGGATTATTGGTGGGGGAATGAGATTGATAAAAGTAAAGCCAATTATAACCGGAACCTTGGTCGTACTTCTCCGGTGGGAGATTATGAGCCGAATCCTTTTGGCTTATATGATACCGCTGGAAATGTGTGGGAATGGACATGTTCAGAATATGAAAATAAATATCATGGTAAAGAAAAACAGTGTGTTGCAATGGCAAACCGTTTGTCCCTTCGCGGCGGCTCGTGGGACGGCCACGCGAGGAACGTGCGCTCGGCGAGCCGCAGCAGGAGCACGCCGCCCTACCGCGTCGTGCTCAACGGCTTTCGGGTCTCCAGGCTATAAGCCTTTATAATTTATCCCTTTTACCCTTTTTATTTTTTTGATTTTTTGATTTTTTTTATTTATAATTGTCTGAATCAGAATTTACAGAATTTTAGAATTAACAGAATAAAAGCCAGATAATAAAAAGATTCATTCTGAAAATTATGAAATTCTGTAAATTCTGATTCAGACAAAAAATCGCTCACGCGCTTGTTGTTTAGTGACTGAAGCGGAGCGGATTTCCCGAAACAATTTGGCTGAAAGTTCCCTACGGGAGGAAATAGTGCCCTCATTCCCGAAATAACTAAATTTTCAACGCTCCTCGCTTTGGAAACCCACATCCAAAGCGAGGAGCGTTGTCGACTCCAATATACTGAATATTATTATTGAAATTCAATTTATTAGAATTGATATTAAAGTATATTTTGATTCATTTTTCTACATTCGCTGTACTATGTCAATGCCATTAAGCCTGTCCCGACCTTAGGAGCAATGCCATTAAGTTAAGGAATAAATGATTTATAAACAACCGTTTATCTACGAGCTGGGCCTAGCTGATTGGGCGTAGCGAAATAAGGTAGCCCAGCATTTAACCATTCTGTTGGCTTAGGTTTTTTTGCACCAAAAAATATAGGCATATAAAGCAAATATCCTATTGAAACTAAATGAATTAATTCTTAACTTAATGGCATTGGACCTTAGGAGGGATTAAGCCAAAAACGTTCTATTGTAGGGTGGGCAAAGTGTTTTTTTTGCCCACCAGCTCCGTGGGCTACAAAAAAGCTTAACTTAATGGCATTGATTTAGATGTGGGCTCAATGCGAATGGCGAGGATGTTCCGTTTGTACTCGTATGATTTCCTCGATGTGACGTTGTTTAGTCGGGGATGGTGGGCAAAAAAAACACGACGTTTGCCCACCCTACAAAAGAACTTAAACTTAAAAAACATAGGAGGAACATAATGGAAACTGTCAGGCTTGGAAATCAAGGGCAATTGGTATTACCAGAAGCTATTCGTTCAGTTTATCAATGGGTTGAAGGAACAAAGTTTTTTATTTGGGATACTGGCAGCGAAATTGTGATTAAACCGGTGTCGCCCTTTCCGGTTTCTCAATTGGAACCGCCTGATACGCCTTCAGTTTACCAAAGAGCACCGTTGACTTTGGAAGAGATGGAAAAAGCGATAGATATTGAAGCAGGAAAACGTAAATGATTGGTGTTGATGCGAATATCTTAGTGCGTTATGCGGTTAAAGATGATCCACAACAAACGGCTCAAGCCACCGATTTTTTAGCCAAACACCGCTGTTTTATCTTAAAAACTGTATTGCTAGAATTAGTTTGGGTGTTGGGTTCAAAGAGTGGTTACGACTTATCGCGGAAATTGGTGCTGGAAAGGGTGAGGCACATTTTAGGGTTGCCAAATGTTGTCATGCAAGATGCTGAGCATGTAGTCATCGCGCTTGATTGGTATGAAGCAGGAATGGATTTCGCTGACGCCTTGCACATGGCTTCATGCTATGATTTAATCGCTTTTGCGACTTTTGACAAAAAACTGTCCAACAAAGCCGATTAACTGAATATTTCACATAAAGTTATTTTTTTGCAAACGGAACAAAAATGACGGGAAGGCGAGAAGGTTTTTTCTCACGCTGAGCGTGGGAATCAATGCCATTAAGTTAAGGATTTTATGTAGCTACGAAAATGGTGGGTTTCGCTTGGCTCTACCAACCCTACACAACTACCCACCCTACACAACTGTCTCAAGAATTGTTACATACTTCTTGCATACTATATTAAAGCAAAACGGAGTTTATCCAAACATGACACAAGTACAATTACCTCCACTCAAGTTATCGGACTGGCAAGAAAGCCGTGATACCATCCACCAGTACGCACTACTCACTGGTAAGATCCGAACAGCACTCATGCCACCACAAAAGCACTGGTGGCACATCACCTTGCATGCGGCGGCAACTGGGCTTACCACCACGCCCATGCCAGTTAACGGCAAAACGCTAGAACTCTTATTGGATTTTATCAATCACACGCTCCTCATAACAACCAGTCATGGTGAAAAAGCGGAGATACCCCTTCAAGACCAATCCATTGCCAGTATGCACAGTTCTGTAATGGCGGCATTGTCCACTATGCACATTAAGCCCGAATTTGATCACGGTCTTTTCGTCGATGAAGCACCCGTAAAATATGATTCTGAGGCGATACTGCGTTATTGGCACACACTGGCTTGGATTGATGGTGTTTTCAAGCGTTTCAAAGGAGAATTGCGGGAAAAAAGTGGCCCTGTTCAGGTTTTCCCACACCATTTTGACCTTTCCATGAACTGGTTTTCGGGCCGTTTAGTGCCTGGTATTGACCCCTCAGATGAGGAGAACGCCGATGAACAAATGAACTTTGGTTTTGTCACTGGTGATGGCTATATTCAGGATGCTTATTTTTACATAACCGCCTATCCACTCCCAAAAGGATTAACGGACACCGTGTTACCAGAAGGCGCGTACTGGAAAACAGATGAGCTTACCGGCGCCATAATGATGTATGAGTCTTTACGAACGGCGGACGATCCGGAAACCCTGTTGTTGACCTACCAACGTACTGTTCAAAAAGCCTGTGCGAAACTCATGCAATAAGTTTTACTTTTGTCATTTCGACTCAAGGAGAAATCTTCTGGTTTGGCGACAGATTTATCGCCGCGCTCGAAATGACACAAAAGTTATGAACAATATAATTACACCCATTGGAGAAATATAATGAAAAAAGTCCAGATTGCCAAATGGAATGAACTTGAACCACTTACGCCAGCTTATGCACTGGTGGCTAATGTTGATTTGGTGGTTATTCGCTGGGCCGACCACGAAAAAGTCTCAGTGTTATATGGTCGTTGTATGCACCGTGGGGCCTTATTGTCCGATGGGCATATTGACGGTCCAAACCTGATTTGCGGCGTGCATAATTGGGACTATTGCTACAAAACTGGCGTGAGTTCATACAATTCGAGTGAACGTCAGCACCGCTTTCAGGCTTGGGTAGAAGATAATGCCGTCTGGGTTGACGAGGATGAAATTCTGGCTTGGGAACAAGAGAACCCCCAAGCTTATAATCGTGGGGCTTATCAAGGTTTATATGCAGATTTGCACGGCGGCCCCGAAGAGCCACATTACCAGTATATCCAACATCTTGCTGAACACGGCTTAAGCAAAGTCGGACACCACGGGCGTGTATCCGCGATGGGGGTACCGCGTGACCAATTGCCCAAGTGGGATGACATCCAAATCCTGACCGCTCAATTGCATAAAGTGCCCTTGTTGGATGATGACCCCGTAGAAACTCAGGTTATCATGGGCCCCAATGCCAACAAGCCCTTGAAGCTAGATATTCCGCTGTTTGTGTCCGATATGAGCTATGGCGCGTTGTCGGAAGAGGCCAAATTAGCCCTAGCAAAAGGGGCTGAACTGGCTGGCACCGGTATCTGTTCTGGTGAAGGTGGAATGTTGGAAGAGGAACAAAGCAGCAATTCAAAGTATTTGTATGAATTAGCCTCGGCTCGCTTTGGTTATTCAATGGATAAAATCCAAAAGACGCAAGCCTTCCATTTTAAATGTGGGCAAGGTGCCAAAACCGGTACTGGCGGTCATTTGCCAGGCCATAAAGTAAAAGGCAAGATTGCTCAGGTACGTGGCTTGAATGAAGGAGAAGCCGCCATTTCGCCACCGCGTTTTCCAGACTGGGAACATCTGGACAAATATCGTGAATTTGCTGAAGAAGTGCGGCAAGCAACTGGGGGTATTCCCATCGGAGTCAAACTTTCCGCGCAGCATATTGAACGTGATATTGAAGCCGCCCTCCAGATTGGTGTAGACTACATTATCCTTGATGGTCGTGGTGGTGGCACCGGTGCCGCACCGCTGTTGTTCCGCGACAATATTTCCGTCCCAACGATCCCCGCGTTAGCCCGCGCCCGCAACTATCTTGATAAGAAAGGGCGACGTGACGTGTCGCTGGTAATCACTGGCGGACTACGTTTGCCGGCTGATTTTGTCAAAGCCCTCGCCTTGGGTGCTGATGCCATCGCAGTCTCGAATGCCGCCCTTCAGGCAATTGGTTGCCTTGGTATGCGAGCTTGCCATACCGATAATTGTCCGGTGGGCATCGCCACTCAAAAACCGGAATTGCGTGCGCGCATGAAAATTGATCATGCTGCACAGCGACTCAACAACTTTTTTAGGGCAGCAACCGAGTTGATGCAAGTGATGGCAAGAGCCTGTGGGCACAGTCATTTAAACCAGTTTTGCATAGACGATTTGACCACTTGGAATAGAGAAATGGCCCATTTAACGGGCATTGCGTATGGTGGCGTGAGTTTGGACTAAGAGGAGTGCAAACGTAACGCCGTTACAATCATAATTTTTTTAAGTTCTACACAACCGAAGGAGTATTATATCTATGCCATATATATTGATTCTCATAGTGTTTGGATGCCTGTTTAGTACAACTACCCTGCTCGCTGATACCTCCTATAAACAAACCATCACACTTGATGGTAACAACCTGACTTCTGAACAAGTCGAAAAGATCGCACAAGGATTGGGACAGGTTCAGATTGATGACAAAGCGATGCGGCGAGTTCAAAAATCTTATGATTTACTGATGCTAGCTGCTAGCCAAGGACAGGCCATTTATGGTCTGACACAAGGTGTTGGTCTGAATAAAGACCAGAAAATGGTCAACGTGGAGAATGGCAAATTAAGCGACGAAGTTCTCAAGCTCTCAGAAACCTTTAATATTGGCTTGATTCATGCCCATACCGCAGGCGTTGCACCTGAAATGCCAACCATTATTGTGCGAGCGATTATGACAACACGGCTTAATTCCATTCTCCACGGCGCAACGGGTGTACAAACCAGAGTCGCTGAGCTGTATCGGGATTTTTTGAATCATCGCATTACCCCAGTCTTACCCTCCAGGGGTTCAGTTGGACAAGCCGATATTACATTGATTACACATATCGGTCTTGCAATGATAGGCGAAGGCGACGTGTATTATCAGGGACAACGCATGAAAGCGGCTGAAGCTTTGCAAAAGGCTGGTTTGAAACCACTGAAACCGGTGGGTAAAGATGCACTGGCCATTTTAAGTTCCAATGCCTATTCAGAGGCCCTTGCCGCCTTGTCTTTAGTAGAGGCAAAACAGTTAGCTATGGTGTCAAAGTTGGTTTTTGCACTGAGCCTAGAAGCACTTAATGGCAACATTGAACCTTTTTTACCAGATGCCCAAAAAGTCCGACCTTTCCCTTACGTTAATGAGGTTGCAGAAACATTATGCACCATTCTGGAAAACAGCTATCTGTGGGATAAATCAGAATCGCGTGCCTTGCAAGACCCACTTAGTTACCGCACTGGCGCATATATTCTGGGTTCACTTGATCGCGCTTTAGCAGAAGCGCAAGACATGTTGAAAATTCAATTAAACTCTTCCGATGACAATCCTGGCGTAATGCTGGATGTGACAGTACCTTCAAAGCGTTATGAAGAAAACAGTCACTATGTCAAAGATAACCAGCTCTCTGGTGCCGTTATTCCAACCGCCAATTTTTCACCGCTGCCTTGGGTCATTTCTTTTGAACGTTTTGGTATCGCGTTAAGTCACATGTCCAGTGCATCCGCACAGCGAATGATTAAATTGAGTGATGACCATTTCACTCATCTATCACGTTTTTTAGGAACTGATAAGACAGTTCATGCCTACGGTGCCGTTCAAAAAGTTTTCGTATCACTGAGTGCCGAAAATCGTGAACTTGCCAATCCGGTATCAGTCGATTATTTTGCAATAGCTGGGAATATTGAAGATGTCGCCACCAACGCCCCCCGCGTGATGCGACGGGTGCGTAAAATGATTGACAATTTATATTACATTATCGGTCTCGAAATGATACATGCCGCTCAGGCAATTGATTTACGCCTGAAACAATCACCTGCCCCTAAAATTGCCACCAAAACTGCGGCATTTTTTCAGGCTTTTCGTGAACATGTGAGCTTCATGGAAGTTGATCGGACGTTGACTTATGACATTGAGCAGGCTTATCTTTTTTTGAAAAATTATTCGCGATAATGTCCGCCTTTGAGGCAATTTGTTGTCTTGGTGTACCTACCATACCAATATAGTGACATCAAGAAGGTGCGTGGGACGCACCCTACGCCTGCTGTGATATTATTATTTAGGTTTCGGGAAACTGGCTGGACGGGGTTTGCAACCCCGTCCGTAACGTTTTAGATCGCGGAAATAGTGGGATTTAACGTTACTTAGGGGTTGCAAACCCCGTCCAGCAATAGAATAGTGGGATTTAACGTTACTTAGGGGTTGCAAACCCCGTCCAGCAATAAAATGTGTCACCTCGTTGTTGACGAGTACAACGAATGTAGGACAACGAATAAAAACCGATTCAATAAGTTCATCCTTAGAAACAAACTAACTTCGGGCGCTGCCAACCCAAATCACGCTTGATGCCAGACTTAACGGCTTCGGTGTCTGGCCTGATTATTCGTTGTCTGCCATTCGCTGTACTCACCACTGCGGTAATAAAGAAAAACTTGAACTTCGAGTTAAAGAACCTCTATGCGTAGCGTGAGTAATTAATCCTAGCTCTCCGCCGGCGGCACCACTAAAATCCGTTGGCGCAGAGCCTCCATTTTTGATCGCCTTAATCAGCGTCTTTTGACGGTTCATATTGGCCTAGGAACGACGAAAAAAGGCCGGGTTTAACTAGCTGCCATGAACTTGATTGAATTTCTCAATCAAATCCACAGGTTTTTGCTTTTTATTCGACTCATTCAACACATAAACCACCGTGGCTCCATCAGGACCAGCACCGATTTCGACATAACGTAGATTGGCTTCCCCAACCTCTAAAAACGACACCATATCCTCATAACGGTCGAAAACGTAAAAACGTCCTTCTAGTACGACTTCGCCATAAAAGGGCTCGTCAGCTTGAACCCGGCCTTCTTTCAAATCAATACTGGGAATACCGTTGCTTTTGGCCTTATCGGCTTTCGTGAGCGAAAATACTTGAGTTTCTCCCTTGGGACCAGCACCAATACGTGATATCATATAGGGCGTTTCGCCCAAAGCTAAAAAGTCCAGATAGCCTGCTTGGTCATAGAAAATATAGGCGCGACCATCCTTATGCACCTCGTAAAGATCATCATACAATGCTGCACCCTCCTCTTGCTGTTGAGGAGGAGCGGCAGGGAATTCGTCATTAGGCTCCGTTACTTGAGGGACGGCACTAGGCTCTGGCTGACTAGGGACGGCACTAGGCTCTGGTTGACTGAGATTTGTGCCACAAGCGGTCAGTGCCAACAACACGCCCGCAGTGATATGTTGGTGCATACTTGATAACTCCTACTTGTTTTGACTGTCATAACAAATATTGGAAATGTCGGTTGAACAGCGCGCTGTTAAACCAACCTGATTTACGAATCATGATATAACCATTATAGCAAACAAAGATTGCAAAAATATGACTGGACGCCGCCCCCCATTTAAAGTCAAAACCAAGTGTCATATTGCAGACACCAGCCCCTTCCCTCTTTTCAAGCGGCTATTCCTTACCCTGACAGGGACAATTCTACTGATTTGTCCTCAAATGAATGAAGAACAAGCGCGAGACCAAATAAATACTAACAAGCAAGTAGTTCAAAGGGGACTAATTGTCAAATACAAGCAAAATGGCCTTGCCTCCCTGACATACAACAACCACGAATATTATGGGGGAGAAGGCAATTTTAACCATGCTATTTATGCTGATTTTAAGGCTAGTGACGGCTCAACTATCAGAATAGGTGGTCCTTATCCTCAAAAAAAAGTCGGTTATGGCAATGACATTACCCGTACTTATGAAAACGGCATATCCATTCGCACCCAATACGCTGTTTTAAAAAAAGAGGACAAATTACAACTAAGCTTTACGATCAGCAACCCCAACGACAAGCCCATTGTGAACCTTCCAATCAAACACCTTAAACTCCTTTTTCCGGGACGCCCAAGCGGCGGCACAACACCTTGGCATTGGCAAAAAGGCTTCAATATCAGAAGTGGCCATAATGACCAAGAAAAGCCCCCTATTATTGGAATTGAAACCGAAAAGGCAGTCATACTATTCACCAATCAGCAAATATCGCAACCGGAAATCCTTCAAATAAATCCACAACTCAAACAGATTAAAAGCGGACTAACAGAAGCCTCACTAACCCTTGGAATTCACAAAAAAGCACCACTATTGCCTGGAGAAACGCGCAAACTAAGCTATAATATTCAATTTGCGCCACCTGGCAGTGACTATATTGAGCTAGCCTCAGAAATCTACAGAGCCTGGCGACTAAAACACTCCAAAACATTTAAATGGCCAGATCGACGCCCTATTGGCACAGAATTTCTCTGTCGCTCAGGACAACTTTATAAATGGCCACACAATCCGCGTGGCTGGTTTCATGATCCTGATTTATACATAGTTGATGACGCAGGAAAAGTCACCGAGGCGGGAAAAGCCGAGTTTAAAAAGCGCCTATTTGAACGCGCTGATCGAATTATTGCCAACCTACAAGAAGTGAATGCACAAGCACTCATTATTTGGGACATCGAAGGACAAGAAGCCCCTCACCCTATCAGCTATGTAGGCGATCCCCGAATGATTGGACAAATTGCGCCTGAAATGGGTGCCATTGTCGACGAATACCTTCAAAAATTCAAAAAAGCTGGATTTAAAATTGGACTCACGATTGGTGCGCCAAGCTATCTCTTCGACAAGAATAAATACCACTGGAGAGCGATTCGGAAACTGAAATCAGATAAAGAAACGCTTGCCGAGTTGGCTGACAAAATCGCATACGCCAAAAAACGATGGGGCGTCAAACTTTTTTATCTTGATTCATGGGCAATCAATGCAAACGTCTCTGCGGTTGACATGCAAGCACTTCATCAAATTCACCCTGATGTCATGATCATCCCTGAATGGGAAGACTACCAATGGTGGGCATACAGCGCACCCTATCGCACCAGAAATCTCTCAGAAAGCGGGACACCGCCCGATGTACGTGCCGCCTTTCCAGACGCTTTTTCTGTCAACCAGTTTCATGGCACTTATGAAGAACAATCAATATTTTACGATTGGATTTTGGAGGAAGTAGAACGCGGGGATATCATATTATTTCATTCATGGTATGACAGTCCTTACAAACATGGAGTAAAACATCTTTACGATGAAGTCAAATATCGGAAACAGCGTAATCCTATCTATGTTGGCGCTGAACTAAACACTTTACTGAAATTAGCCGAAAGTGCAAAGCCGGCGGAACGCTATCAAGCGGCTGAAGAACTAGGAAAAAAAACTGGAAAGCGTGAAGCGGTAAAAATGTGCATTGATTTGCTTGATGATAGAAACTGGGTTGTCGCCAAACGCGCCATTGATGCTTTGGGAGAATCGGCTGATCCTATCGCCATTCCTTATTTCAAAGCAAAAGCCCTTGAATTCACCGAGGGAGGCGATAGCCATTATTGGTATAAAAATCACGCTTATGTCGCTACTCAAGCCTTGGGAAAAATGGGTGCCATACCTGTTTTGCAGCAAATCATTAACACGCGAGATATCCAAGTATCCAGAATACAATATGCTATCGAAGCACTTGGAAAAACGGGAAATAAAGCGGCTATTCCTATCCTCGTTAAACTGATGAATCAACCCGCTGATAGCGATACCAGTGACATAAAAGTTTATGTTGCCAAGGCACTAGAAAAGCTACCATCAGATGAGTCTGCAATATCGGCATTAATCAATGCCCTGCAATTCAAACTCAAATTAGGTGAAAAATATTGTAGCGCAACCTGTTTGCAAAACAAAGAAGATGCGATCAAAGTCGAATCTGCCAAAGCTTTAGCACAACAGGCTAAAGGCAATCCAAAGGCTATCAATGCTCTGATCGATGCCTATGAAGCCAATAAGCGATTTAGTCCAAAATATTTTACTAATATGCAACAGCTTATTTCCGATGCACTTTGGAAAATTACAGGAAAATTTAAGCTGAATGCCACTGCTTCTGAATGGAGACAAATGGTTTATCGGGCACCTGATGTGCCATCCTTGACTTATTCTGAAGGCGGAAATCAAGAGATTACGTTCAGTTGGAGAGCAACGGGTGATTATTACACTATAAAATATGGAACATCTTCCGGCAATTATACTAAAACAATTGAGAAGATTACCAGCTTACCATATACTATAAAAGGGCTCGCACCAGGAACAGTTTATTATCTAGTGGTGCAAGCTCACGACGATAACGGCGACAGTCAACTTTCGGAAGAACAAGTAGTTATGACTTTGCTGCCAGGTGATAACAGCCCTCCTTTAGGAGCCGCCTTCTGATGCTGACTATTGTAGCAGCATGTAGGGCACTTAGCGAGCCAATGCCATAAACTTAATAATAAATGTTTGAAAAAAACAACACTTATATAGTAATTTGGGCTAGTTGATTGAGTGTAGAGAAATAACGTAACCTAACATTTAACTCACTTTGATTATTTAATTTGTTTAAAAGAGGAGACAAATGCAAGCCGTTGAATTTAAAACACAACCCCATAATGGCATGATAAAACTACCTTCTCAATTTCAACAATTGGATGATAAACAAGTGCGTGTCATTTTGCTTATTGAAGAAATAGGGCCGGCGGAGACTTTATCACTCAACCCCTCGCAAACTGCTAACGGTACCAAAATATCTGAGGAGCGAGAAAATTTGGGCAAATTAGCCAACTTGAAGGCTCGATCCTACATCGTAGGTGATTCGGAAGAGATTGTTCATATGGATTGGTTTAAGGAGTGGAACCCACAATGTATTTAGATACACATGCTGTAGCATGGTTATACGAGGGTCAACTTAAAAAGTTCCCTCAAAAATTACGTATTATGATGGCAAGGAGTGAATTACTAATTTCACCAATGGTAGTGTTAGAGTCAATGCCATTAAGCCTGTCCCGACGTTAGGAGGGATTAAGCCAAAAACGTTCTATTGTAGGGTGGGCAAAGTGTGTTTTTTGCCCACCTGTCGGGGCTGGTGGGCAACAAAAAGACGTTGCCCACCCTACAAAAAAGCTTAACTTAATGGCATTGAGTGTTAGAGTTGGCCTATTTGTACGAAATAAAACGTGTACAAGAACCCAGTGATAAAGTGATTGAGGATCTCAATAAAACCATTGGTTTAAAGATTTGTGATTTGCCTTATTCCCAAGTGATAGCCGAAGCCATTCAACAAACTTGGACACGCGATCCTTTTGATCGAATTATTGTTGGTCAAGCTGCGGTCACACAATCTATTTTAGTCAGCAAGGACGAAAATATTCTCAGCCATTATGTTCACGCTATTTGGAAGGAAAAGACTTAGCGAACATCACTGTGGCTACGTGGGATATCAAGTTATGTATTGTCATGGTTCCCACGCGGAGCGTCGAGTTAATTTTATGATTAAAGCATGAACGCCAAACAACGCCATACATTTTTTACCCGCCTGCAAGCGCAAAATCCGCGCCCAACAACAGAACTGAATTACAACAGTTATAAATTTCAACTGCTTGGTGGGTTTCGCTATCGCTCTACCCACCCTACATGAAAGAGATTTTTCCTCACGGAAACCCAAAAATCCGATTTTTTGAAAAAATCGGATTTTTAACCCCGCTCCGCAGCATCCCGCAGCGCAGCCCCAAAAATCCTATTTTTTGAAAAAATCGGATTTTTAACCTTGGAGAGACACTTGTGTATAACGATGAGCGCTTCGCTGCGGAATGCAGGCATCGACGCTCCGCGTCGAGTGAATTAGGGTATCATTTTACAACGCAAGACAATCGACGAGGTCCTTGAATGATTACTCAAATTGAGGCAAAAAAATTTCCGTTGTTTGCGTGATGTCAGCCAATCCTTGGAGGCTTTTCATATACTCGTCGGCCCCAATGCCAGTGGTAAGACGACTTTTATTGAGGTTTTTGCCTTTCTTGGACGCTTAGTTTCGAGTGGGCTAGAAGCGGCTATCACAGAACGCACCCATAACTTATCTGATTTATTGTGGAATAAATCGGGGACACAATTTGATCTTGCGATTGAAGCCTCTATCCCTGAAAGCTTGAGGCTATTTGACAAGATTCGTTATGAGGTGACTATTGGTATGGATTCTCTCACGGGTGAAACCTCAATACTTGCCGAAACTGTTTTTTTAAAAGGGCAGAGTTCAAAACGCCTCGTTGTCACCAAAGACGAGAGCAAACATGACCACTTTTATCCAGAAGTGTCTCAAAACCACACGGCACATTCATTTAAATTGGGCACACGCCGCTCAGCACTTGGTAATTTGCCCGAAGATGAGTCTCAATTTCCGGTGACGGTTTGGTTTAAAAATTTGCTGGCAGAGGGGATACAACAATTTATCCTGAATAGTCAATTCATGCGCCAACCCAGCCCCCCCGGACAACAACAGGGTTTTAAATCTGATGGGTCTAATTTACCGTGGGTTATAGAGCAGTTGTACAAACAAGACATTGAAAATTATAAAGATTGGATAAGTCATTTACAAACAGCCCTAAACGATCTTGAAGATATTCATACAATCGTCCGCCCCGAAGATAGGCATCGTTACCTTGTGATACGTTATCGGGGCGGTTTAGAAGTCCCATCATGGATGGCGTCAGATGGTACATTAAGACTGCTGGCTTTGACCTTACCTGCATATTTACCTAATTTATCAGGTATTTATTTAATTGAAGAACCTGAAAATGGGATTCACCCACGAGCGGTGGAAACGGTTTATCAATCTTTATCGTCTGTTTACGATGCCCAAGTGTTACTTGCTAGCCATTCGCCTGTTATTTTGAATCTGGCACAAGTGGATCAAGTGCTGTGTTTTGCAAAGACAGTTGACGGGGCGACGGATATTGTGAAGGGCGACGTACATCCAGCCCTAATGAATTGGAAAGGTGAAACAAATCTCGGCGTATTGTTTGCGGGAGGCGTATTGGGATGAAGGATTTAGTCATTCTCGTTGCAGACAAAAATATGGAATATGCCATCAAAGGCATCTTGAGCCGTCCCGAAGCTCTTTCAATACGCCAAATAAATTTTTACCTGTTTGTGCATCCCCAAAATGATTCCGGTTGCCTCAATGATGGAGCGCATTTTTTGCGAACTTCTTTGAGTACCCATACCCATGCCTTGGTTTTATTTTACCGAGAAGGCTGTGGTCGTGAAAACATGACTAGAAAACAATTAGAAGAGAGAGTGGAAGCTGAACTCTATCGTTCAGGTTGGCAACAAGCCGCTGCTGTTGTGTTAGACCCAGAATTAGAAATTTGGGTGTGGAGCGGCTCGCCCCATGTTGCTGAAATATTGGGCTGGAGGAGCCTGCAAGTTGATTTGAACCGATGGCTGATAAAAAAAGGATAACTGGTTTTCAAGATAGATAAAGGTCACGCTCCGCTCCGCGTCGAGTTAATTTTATGGTTAAAGCATGAACGCCAAACAACGCCATACATTTTTTACCCGCCTACAAGCGCAAAATCCGCACCCAACAACAGAACTGAATTACAACAGTCACTTTGAATTATTGATAGCCGTTATGCTCTCCGCCCAGGCGACAGATAAAAGCGTCAATAAAGCTACCCTGCCATTATTCAAAGTTGCCAACACCGCTCATACCATTTTTGCTTTGGGCGAAGACGGGCTGCGAGAATATATCAAAACCATCGGCTTGTTTAACGTCAAAGCTCGCAATATTATCAAAACTTGTCAAATACTCATTCAACAACATGGCGGAGAAGTGCCGAGCGAACGTGAGAGTTTAGAAGCCTTGCCGGGGGTGGGACGAAAAACGGCGAATGTGATTTTAAATATTGCCTTTGGTGAGCCGACTATCGCTGTGGATACTCATATTTTTCGAGTGGCTAATCGGACAGGCTTGGCGCCTGGCAAAACGGTGGGTAAAGTCGAAAAGCAATTGCTAAATCGCGTTCCTAAAAAATATCAAAAACAGGCACAGTTACCAAAAAGGTTACTTTTTAGTTTTTTCGCTGATGTGTCCACCTAAATAAACTTAGGTGTGACGCAACGATGGATGAACTGCGCATCCTCTACCAAGTCATCAATTGAATTCTTGGCTACTTTTCTGATTATGTTTAGTGCTCCGTTTATATCAGCATTGATTAATAATCCTTTTGCGGTTTTATACAATCCACGTTTGATTCTCCTACCACTAAAGGTCTGTTTTTTCTTTAACTGACGTTTTGGTAATGTATCTAAATCTAAAGCACTTGCCTTCGAGGTATAGCTTTCTTCATTGGTAACAACAATTCCGTTTTGTTGTTCATACTTATAGATAATAAGTTCTATGAGTCTTGCGTGTGGAATCTGGACAAAATTTTGATTGTTTCGTTTACCTATCTTTATCCTGCTTTTCCATTGTTTGTTTTTACCAATTACAAGTGTTCCTACTTTGTTATCAATCAACCAGTTGACTACTTTACTACTTGCTTTATGTAGATAATCATCTATTTTTGCATTTCGTTTTTCAGTTAAGTTGCGAATACGTTTTGATGATTTCACACCTTTAGCTAACTTGGACTTCAACTTAGATACTTTTTTATTCCAGTATTGATTGATAGACTTTAACCCTCTGCCGTTTACCATTACATGCGATAAATCCGCTTGGTTTGTTGCTACAGTTATTAGGTTATTAACACCCAAATCAATACCTGCTATCTTGTTGTAATCCAAATTGTTTTCTGTCATATCCTCCTTATAGGTAACTTTAATAAGAAATTTATTCTTTTTTGGTATAATTTTGGCTTCTACAATATCGCCCTTTAGATGGCTAATATCTAATATTATATTTGTCTGACTCAGTCGGATTTGTCCTTTTGGTAATCCTTTTATTCCTAATGCGCCTTTTTCATAAGCCACAACATTGAGTGACTTATTGTACTTTGGTATCTTTGGTCTTCCTGTAAAGGAGTTAGGTGCTTTTTTGTACCTTTTTAAACCTTTGAGCCATGAAGACCAATTTGTTGTTACTTGTTTCCAAATTTTATTAGAAACTTTTCGAGGCAGGCTGATCCAATTCTCGTTTTGTTTCATTCCTGCATAAACCGCTTTGGAAGACAGGAAATATCCCGAATGAATGAGGGTTTGTCTTAACTGATAAAGTCCCACATTATAGAGTTGTTTTGAAATAATACAAAGATCCATGCACTCTTTATAGTAGGGATGTGTACTTTTAATTACTTGTAATGTATAGGTCTTATTCATTCCGCTACGTTCCATGACTTTGTATCATAGTTTTTCTATAATTTATTTTACTTTTCTACTTCCACGTCTTTGTCCATAATACCTAGCTACCATGCTAGTTATTATGGATATGAGGTCTTGCATTAAATCTTCTTTATCAGTTCCAGCCAAATTAGCTATAACTATCTCGCCATTTATTAATGTTGATAAGTAGTTATAGCCAAATCTTGTTAATCTATCCTTGTGTTCCGCAACAATCCTTATTGGATAATTTAATTTTAGTATCTTTATTAACTTAGGTCGTTTATCATTTAAACCAGATGCTATTTCTTTAATAGTAGAGTCAACTTGCCAACCGTTAGATATGCAAAAATTTACCATTCTTTCCGCTTGTCTTTCAAGATCGTCTTTTTGCTTGTGTGAGCTAACTCTTGCATAAACTATTGTTCTCAAAGGCTGTTGTTCTTCATATTCTGGCACAACGATACGACCTGTTTCATTTCTATATGCAGCTTCTATTTTTCCGGCATTAAAACGATTGTATGCACCTCTGTATGAATAGCCATTTTGGGCAGCTCATTTAGATAGTTTTATTAATTTAATTTTTACATCATAACATAAAATAACATATAAAGTAACATTGTTTATTAGATTTTAATCACACCATTGGTTGATTTTGCATGGGCGTTATACCTGCGTTGCTCGCAAGCCTAAGTGTCAACAATGTGTGGTTGCAGATTTATGCGAATATTCTGAAAAACCGCATTCCTATAGCTCATCGTCTCATATTAAATCCTGATTTATTTTGTGATTTAAAATACTTGCCTAGCCAATCAGTTTGTACATGACACCTAAAATGAACAGCGTCGATGTGAATATGAGTCCTAAAGTCCAAATCATAAAACGATCCATGCGTGCAATTAAAACTTCAAACCGCTGATTCAC
>Ga0209780_1000934_pt1 | contig 17807 bp, 8 predicted proteins | sample WorMetexBAHAMAS2_FD_187384 | JGI IMG/M metagenome (GOLD analysis project Ga0209780, IMG submission 187384) | Marine gutless worms symbiont microbial communities from Max Planck institute for Marine Microbiology, Germany - Inanidrilus exumae... | ecosystem: Host-associated > Annelida > Digestive...
AAATTTGAACTTTTAAGTTTCCCAAGGTAGTGTAGCGACACATTTAAGGTGTGGTGGGATCTTTAACTATCACTGTGCTGCAAATTTACCGCTGAGTATGTCAGTGAAAAAATTTTGAAAATCGGTTAAGAAATGACAGAGTTACGGCCATGAGTTTGGTGTCTTCCTTTTTTTGGAACACTGTGTAGATCTATATTTTTACATAAAGTTTGTAGATGGCAGGTGACTTGTTTAATAGGAACCGGCCTGCTATTCTGAAGGGCCACTGAAGTCAGCAATTCCAACAGTCCCAAAGGGTTACATTTAGTATGGGATTAGTAGGGTTGGGGTAGGGTTAGGGCTTAATGTTAGGGTTAGCGACCGAGCCATCACTATAGCAGCCCTTCAGAATAGAGGACTGGGATTTTATGATATGCAGCCTTCATCTTAGCCTTCTTGTCACAAAATGAAGTCTGTCCTTAACCACTTTTCACGAATGCCCCATTCGTGCATTGTCTGTGTGTGCCTCTTATAAATCACTAAACCTTTGCCCATTTTAATAATGCATTACTACTGTTAAGCTTAGTATTTAAAATATATTGATTTGTGTTACTGTATGTGTGTGCTACAGCATCATTGACACTGTCGTTGAGCTTTCTATATTTTAATTTTAATATTAAACCATCACTGATTACCACAGGATGATTTACGATGCAGTGAGACTGAGGGGATAGTTGTGATTAATACTGCTATATTAAAGAAGTGTGGCAGCAGAATGTGACTTTGAAGGCTGTAGCTTCAGTCATTCCAAAGATATCAAAGAAGACCCAAAACGTAAAAACGGGATGATTTGGGGTGGATAGGGTCACTCCAGGTCATAGGAAATATCACCATTCGATAGTGCGTGTACATTTCCTATTTGCCTTTGATATTAACTGCGTGTTTGACTTGTACCATTTTTGAAATATGACGAGTCACTTGTTGACAATCACATATATTTCCTGCCTCATGTGTTAAACTAACAGCAGTGTCAGACACTGGTAAAACAATCAAACCTCATTCACAATAACTACAGCTGTACATAAGCATTAATCTGGCAGTAAGTATCGTATGGCAAAATATTGTTACCAATGTCCACACTCTTGTAAATCTCAGAAGTGGAACAAGGCGTTGTATCAGATGAAGTCTGAAAACTGGCTGAAAACCACTGCAGCATGCAAGAAACCACGTTCACCCAAAAGTAGCGACTGAATCAAAAACAGTTTTAAAAAACAACCTGCATGCATGGTCTAGTTGGTGGGACAACTGCAGAACTGACAGCACTGGTGTATATATGTGTGTGTACTACATACATTGTGCTAATTTAGATACAGGCGGCGCAGTGGGCAGAGCGTTGGACTTGTGATCCTGGGTTCAAATCCTACTGTGGGCAAAGCTGCTTAACAACCTTGGGCATGTTATTCACGCTTATGTACCTCTGTCACCAAGCAGTATAACTTGGTACAGGCCAAGGGGCGCCTGGGGCGGTGATGCTCTGCGGCTGGGAAGGTAACTGCAGGCCTGGCGGAAAGTAATGGCAGTCTACCGCATCTTGCATGCAGTGACAGAAATAGTGCTATACAAAAGAAGACGAAAGTTTTGATGTTTTGTGTTGTTTGCATGTTAGCCGTGAGATGCTGATGGGATCAACTGTTGGAGCTCGCTGCTTCATGAAACATCTCGAGCAGCTTGATGTGAATGGTGAGTTAACGGACATTGACAGAAGTCACTGGCAGTGTTATTTTACTAACACTCCATGTTATGATGTTGTTTTCTGTGCATATGATTTGTTATCTGGATATGTTTATTGTTTAATCTGAACAAAAACGCCACCTGTTAACACGGCACACTCGGCTGTTGGATGCCAACCTGCACTCTGAGACTGGAGCACTGCTGACTAGATGTCCTTCCTAGACACAGATATAGTATAGTTAAATATTCTAGATTTACGACATTCAGTTGTAACTGCAAAAGAATGTGATGCCACTGATCGCCAACAAAACTGGGCCAACAAATATGGCCTCAAATCTCGTGTATTTTTAACAACAATCTACAAACCATTATAGGATTTGTTTTGGTTGGCTTACCATCAGTCACAGATCATGAAGTGTGTTTACGAAATTTGCATAATATCAATGGCGTGATTGATCAGTTGATCACAGAATTCAGCATCTGGGCAACTGGTTGTTTATGTTGCATGGCAGCAACATTGTCAACATCAGGCATTTTAATTTTTCTCCCGAACAATTTACGTGACCAGTTATTAGTTGTGTACAAGTTGAAAATTTTCAATAATGATTAGATAACACGGCACGTAAAAAAGCCACATAGAATAATATCTAGTTTATAGACATGAAAGACCTTCGCTCATTAATACTAGCTTGAGTTATAATTGTTTATACATTTTGTGGCAGCCGTCTTTGTTTGTCGTTCTAAACGGTGGCCTCAGGTTGGCTGGCGAGTGCTGGCGCTATGTTCCTAGCACCATGAATTACAGAGTCATATACACAGTGTCACAAAAAGAGCTGGCCATTAGCCAGTGTATGTCGAACAAGTATGTCAGATTGAAATGTATGCTGGCTGCATCGCATGCTGCCCCCTGGTGAGTCACGGTGAGTATGCCGATGGGACAGACAGACAGATGGACGGACACCAAACCGTTAGATTATGCTTTCCGCTAGATGTCTCCAGCATGACAGCATGATAACTGCCAGATATTTCACAGGATACTGTAGTCACAATCACATGTTTAATATGTGATAGGATTAAATATGTACTGCTCGCTAAGTCTCACCATGGAGTATTTTTAAAATAGGTAAGAAATTACGCAAAGTTATGGTCAAAAGTACAGAGGCAGTGTTATGACTTGCAGTGACCAATGGTCTGTTTTTGTGCCACCCTATAGGTTTCATGTGACTTGAATGTGGGTTGCTATGCCACCTTGTAGGTGTCAGTGTGAGTTGAATGTGGGTTACTGTGCCACCCTGTAGGTCTCAGTGTGAGTTGAACCAGTGTTGCTGGGTTAAGAGTCCATCACCGTAGCCACAGCTGCTCTCCAGTGTGATATGGTTCGGTGAATTCTAACAGTTTGGTTCAGTAAGGAGTAAAATTTACTGCTATTCACATGCTGCTGGTAAGTAAGTATTGCATGCTAGTGTTCAGAGTGACTGTTGTTTGTTGCAGACAAGGAGACCAAGCCTTCAGATGATGTTGAGCATCAACAGCCACAGCTGTCAGCATCAGCATTGTTGAGGGAACACGACGAGGTGATGAAGGCAAAGAATCGTTTACAACAAACAAGTCGTGTTGTTGATACAGGTGACAGTGTGACAGACAACAACCAGTCTAAGAGTAGCAGTGCTGTACCGAGCAGCTTACAGCAGTCTGTGACAGAGCCAAATTACAGCCAGAGCCAGGACGATGATGAACAGAGGTTGAATCATGCTGTGAAGCAAAAACACAGAGTGCCAGAACTTGGCCGAGGTCTAAATGCCAGCTGCGGTGGTTTTGTCGAGCTTGACGATATCGCGGGTTCGTTCGTGTCCGCAACTGTCACTTCTGACACTGCAAAGGTTTGTGCTGATGTTGATGGTTCACTGCCGTTTGAACTTCTGTTTACATGCTACAAATTCATCATCGTCATCTTTGTCATTATCACGAGATTTACGAGCTAACGAGTGAGGATCATTTTTGTCATGCGTAGTTGGATGTTGTCAACTATCCTCTCTTACTTTGAAGATGAACTACTGATGTTACACAGTGGAAAAGTCATCCTTGGCATTAACTAATTACAAGACTACTAATTCTACTAGCATATTGCAGCAGAAGCAGTGTTGAAGGTCAGTCATCAGGACATAACATTGTAAGCCCTATCCATGAACAAGTCTATAAAATGGTACAAAATAGAGACATTGGCACGTTGGAATTATAGTAAGAAGTCATTGTGTTCTGTCAAAATTTTTGTCATTGTCAGTAACCATGACTGATCTTGAAGTCACTTCAGTTCTTTGGGAGATTTCTGAATTTCATAGTTTGGAAAGTGTAGCACATGTTGATGAGGTTAAACAAAAATAAAAAATCATGTGGACTAAGTTTAATTGTTGTAACCCACTGGAAGGACTTTTCAAGGTTACAGGCAGTCATGCACACTAACCAGGTGTGAAGTGGTAATATCTCTTAAATGAGGCAAGATAGAGGCATATACTACTTATCACTATTGGAATGTATTCATGAACTATTGAATAGTGGCATTGTCATGGCCTTGAGTGACCTTCAAGGTCATCTTATATATTGCTAACATTTTAAAATGTAATTTTCAGCACAGTTGTGCAACAATTGACATTTGCAGACTGCATTTATAAACAGTCATGCAGCATAGAATTGAGAAGATTTTCAATTGACTTGGACTGTTACATGGTCTTTGTACAACATCTGAGCTTCTTATTAATCTCGTGTTGTGGATGTGTAATGTAGTTGAAAGCCATAGAAACAGTCAAGTCACTTGGCGGCATTTCCAAACAAGATCCAAACTGTACAAAGAAGAAATGTTCAACCACTGCACATAAAAGAATCAGCAAACAAATGTGTAAGATAAAGATATGTTGGATGCTTTGTGTATGTTAATTGTATTTACCAGAATGGTTGTTAATACTCAACAACTCACATTGGTGTTTCCGGCATCTTTTGCTCTATTAAATAATTTCTGCAAACTTGAAGCATGTGATAAGTGATCAGTGATATAATTGGTATTTGTTTTGTGTACATGCACCATTTTTGGGTTGACCTTTCTGAGTTGATCTAATAAAGTGAGTCTCAAATGTCCATCTGTCTGTAGTCTGTCCGTCCACAAAAACCTCCTTCGATTTCAATGAAATTTGACATGTAGGTAGAGGTTGATGAGTGATGCACGATGGTATGCAGTGTGATCCAAGGTCAAGGTCACGAGCCCTTCAAAGTTGGAAATCTGGCCAAAAGCTATCTCCTATGCCATTTACAATGGGAGCTGGCAACTGACCACTGATTCTTAAACTAAGGAACAATATCTACATTTGATCAGGCCGGAAGTTTGATGTTTGTCCTAGTTTTTGTGTCACATGACTTTGACTTTGCAGTTGGCAGAAACGTCAGTTGTGAAGAGTTGACCGTCAGTCCTGTACGGGGTTAATTTATCTATAACCTGTTTTTTACTGTCTTATATTGATGCCAATACTTTTTGTTCCATCTTACTTAACCGTCTAACATTTGTTGCCACATCACGTTCACATTTAGTAGTAAGTAACCATGGCTTTAACTGGCTTGGTTCATGTCACTGATAAGAATGAGCACAGTGTCAACTGACAGACTGGCATGTTTTCAGCTAATTTTAATTGGATTACACTATTGCTTGGTGGTGATTCTCATTGCTGATAATTTTAAAATTTATGCCTAAGTAGTCTGAAGAAAGTCTGCATTTTAATTAATATGCATTTAGCCACGAATCAGTCATTCCGTGTTTCTATTTTGTGGTTGAATTGTGTTGTGCTGCAGCTGAAAATGAAGAGAACCTGGCTGTCAGCAGTTCTCTTCAATGCTCTCAAGTAAATACTCCAGATAGGAGATCGTCAATGGCTGTTGAGCCTCCAGTCAAGAAAAAGTCTCGGCTGATTGGCGGGGTTGATGTAAACTCTCCAGATATTCAGAAGCTCATTCGTGCTAAATCAGCTCATATGTCTCTAGTGGATGAGGTTTTGTGTCATCCACTTACTGCATTTACTGTCTAAAATTGCATTGTTTTAACGGTTAAAATAGTGTCATCATCACATATGTGTATTCAGCGTCAAGGTTGTTAGCTGCGCTGGCATGCGCTGAAGTAAATATACTTAGCTGGCCACTGGCTGGTGCAGCACACAGCACCAGTCAGGGCTAAGACTGACAGTAGGCCACGTCTAGACTAGAGGGTGTGCGACAAGCTGTTCACTTCCTACTAACCCCGCCTTTCCCACATGTCATGCACACATTAGCACACAGATAACAATTCCTTTCCGTGGGCTAGCACACTGAACCATTAAGTGGTCTCAGTGCTGTGGTCCAGAAGTAGGCTGGACCTCTGCCAGCAATAAAGAAAGCATGAATTTCAGTTGTTGTGATAACTTTGTATGTGATGTATGCTGTATTTATTGAGCTGTTGGCCCTGGCGAGGTTTCCAGTAGCTAAATTACCTTGAAAAGTCTTCATGGTCATCAATAATGTCACTGCTAGATAGATTGCTTATGATTTGCTATTAGTTTTCTGTAGTAACTGTATCCCTAATTTATATCGTTTCTGAGTTACAGTGAGACATTTGTCAAAAATGCAAATTAATCTGACGTTACATGCATTTTGTGCCCTGTAAAGGCTGATCCCTTTGGAATTTCACCATTCGAAGTTCTGCTTGCTCTACAGCTTTCACTGGTTGATCATTGACTGTATTATTTTGAGTGTGATGTACATCTCCACAGCATCTGTGCATTGCGTTGCACTGGAGAAATACTGGTCGTTTTCACATGCACTGAAGTTGCCTTTGCATAAGTGCCATAAAAAAGTGAAATGAAGCCTGTGGATTTATGTACCAGTGTACACGATGCTTATCTCTATGGCACTCAGTTGTGGTGTGTGTATTAACGAGTGATCACAGTTTTACCTGCATTTTACACATTTGTCCATAAGTGGAACAGATATAGCTGCCTTTTTTTCACAGCTGCAGAACATCACAACACATGGGTTGTTGCTTATTTTCCATCCAACCGAGGGTAGGAGACTGAGTTGGCCTGGGTGGCTGGTTAGTTACATAGTAAGATGGTATACCCGTTAATGGTCGCATATCTCCGTACTAACTGTGTTCGACATAAAGCAACTTTGGTGATGCACACAGTGATATACCATGAGACTGAACCACCACTGTCACGAGACATCCAAGTCACAGGAGTTCACGTGCAGTTCTCTGACGATGTCAAACTGCTCAGAGTAACTGTAACGCTCGACTTGATGCTTTCTTTTAACAAGCGCGTCGTCAATGTCATTCATTCCCTTCACTGCCATATTCGTGCACTGTGTGACATGCGTCCACTCTTGACACCTGATGCAGCCAAAGCCATGATGGTTTCTGTTCTTGGCAGTAGACTTGATTACTGTAACAGTATACTGTATGGCATGCCACAGGCAAACGTTGACTGGCTACAGCGTGCACAAAATGTTCTGGTGCAGGTTGTTGCAGAGGCACCATGGACCATTAGCTCTATGAACATTTGTCACGATTTACATCGCCTCATACAAGCTCTGGGGCAGTAATGCGCCCTGATTCATTTGTTATTTCGGTGCTATAAAATTAGAATTTGTTTGTTTGTTTACTTAACTTCCTTGCTTACTTTCTTTTTTATACTTTCTTCCTTACTTATTTACTTCCTTACTTATTTCCTTCCCGACTGTCTAATCCTTCCAGAATAGACCCATTCCGTTTCCAGGCCACCGGTCGTAGGAGGCGACCAAACCTGGCATTAGTTTTTTTGTGTTAATTTTTATGTTGTAGTATATTTTGTTATGGATGCATGTTTGCTTTTGTTGTGTTAGATTTAGTTTTTCAGTACTAAGCCAAGAGATGGATGGGAAGAACAACTCAGAAATGACTAATTTTTGTGTCGGGAGGGACGTTACATTTAAACATCAACTAAAATCCTATCTATTCCAGATTATTTGCCATCTAGTCACTTCCTAATGGCGCCTCTGATGTGTTTAGATTTATGGCGCTTTATGTATGTAATTTGAGTTTTTTGTTTTTCGTCATTTATTTTTCAGTTGTTGCTAGTCTAGTGCTGCGTAAGCATTGTCGAGTCTGTATTGTTACACTTTCTAGGAAGAACTTGAGAGACAGTCGGCTTATTTTGATGTACTTGAAAAGACGGAGCAAATGGAAACGAAAATGGATAGCGTTAAGGAGAAGAAGTGTAAAGCCTATTCATGTGTGCAGGTACGTTTATTATCTGTTCAAATTGTATTATGATGATGTTTATCTGTCAGTTACATAACGTGTCCAAAAAATTATCATCTGCCATTTATTGCTTACAGTTCAGCCAATCTACAAATAGCAGTGCTGTACAGAGTATTTTTTGTTTGTCTACATTTAATATCAGATAGGATGAAACTAAGTAATAATGCAGTCACACACAAGACTGCAGTGATGGTGGCATGGTGATGCCTGTTGATACAGATAGCAAATGACTTGTCTGTGGTTAAACATTTTGACAACACAGTTGCTTACCTTTCAACTGAATTTTTTGTTTGTACAATTATTGACATGATTTTTTAATCTCCAATTTCTTGTTGATGCAATTAATAGTGATTTTTGGGAACAGTAATTTATTGTTTGTTTATATTTATGTTTACTAAATTTTAAATTAAAATGTTGGTCTTTTCTGATAGTGTCTCTGATTGCTGCATTTGTTGGTGAATAGGCCTAGAACGGGCAAATAGCATGTTATTCAATCATCACTCATGCAGTGTACAGTTTCGTGCATTGTAAGATTAGACAGGTCAATAATTAACGCCAAAGTACCCCTACTACAAAAAAATTGCAACATTTTGTTTTATTTTGGTTTTATGTTAGGTTGGGTCTAGTCGACAACATACTAAAAGTTGGACAAAATTGGAGTATGGGAAGGTGTCCAATTTCGAAGATGATTTTTGTAGATTTACAAGTCATTTTCTTACATTTTTACCCAGGTTTTCAGCTACAGTATTTCACAACCTAACATAAAACCACCATAAAACAAAATGTTGCAATTTTATTGGGTCAATTGGTGTATTAACCCATCCAGATGTTGAAGACTAAATCACCAACTTTTGTAATCTACAGTTGTGCTAAATTAAATGTTAAACATCAGCTTTATTCCTCTTTTATTTAGTGTTACTGTGAGTTTGGGTGACACAAGTAATGAGTGTTGATGGTCGCGTGCAGTGCAAGTACACTGCAGAGAAGCGTTCTGACCGGTGCGTTTCTGAGGGTCATAATGTCAAGGTGCACAATGCACTGAAAAGATTCTTCAAATGCAAAGATTGTGGCCAAAGAACGACGTCACTGAACAAGTTACCGAAAGCCGCATGTCGGTATGTAGCTAGTCTATCAAGAAGATATGCAGTGTTGGTGAACTGATCAAAGTGAAATTTGGCATGAAAGAGCACACCATTATATTAGAGGTTCAGTCTTGAATGCCAAATGTCTCCCTGATCAGCTAAGGGGTGTGTGTATGATAAAGTTTGCGGTTGATTGCCTCGCAGGGATGACATGATGCACTGATCAAGGTGAACTCACCTCGATCGATGCAAGGATATGGGTATGGGCCTCCAGGGTACGTTAATTATGGGAATGTAACTCTGCTCATTGCTGCATATGCCTTGCACAATTGTGCTGAAAGTTTTACAGTTTATATGGACACTGTTTGACTTTGTCGTGCCACTACAGAATAATCTGTCAATGTTGCAATGCTTTTGAGGCATTGATTACGATTTCTAGTTTAATAATTAATTACTTTGAAATATTTAGATATATGTGTCATTTTGAACAGAATTGATGTTACATAAGCTTAACTAGAAGATGGATTTTGATGCCCCAGCGTTGACGCAGATGCCTTCGCCACCTCGACAGCTCACTGTAACCGTAACTTTTGACCTCCAGAATCTAATCAGGTCATCACTAGGGGCTAGTGAATATTCCCTGTCAGTTTTATCAAAATTGTTCAAGGCGTTCATGAGATATCGCAGTAACCGTATCTGTCTGAACGAATGAATGCAGCGGACAGACAGCCGGTAAACGTAATGTCAGTTATGCTTCTGCCTCCCGACAATGTTGGCAAAGGCATCCGTCCTGAGATCGTAATGCCAGAAGCCAACACTGTCAAAGGCATAACTGGAAGAAGCCAGCACTCACAAGAGTGCAAAGACCCATGCCTGCAATATTTTTGTGACTCGTTATTTTGATGTTTGACCTTTTGTGCCCAAAATATATGGGTTTCCAGACCTAATCTAGGAACATTTCTATATCACGTTTGGTGATCCTGGCTGCATTAGTTTTTGTTATATTGTGTGGAAAAAACAGAAAGACACGCAGACAGAGGTAAATAAAACCCTACCCCTGCGACGGCAGTCATCGTGGCTAATTATTTTATGAATATTGCGGTTGATTCGGTCAGTGTAAACTTTAGGCTGACTATATTATAATGCTTTCTGTGATGTTTTGATGTTGTCATCAATTTGTTCTTTTCACTTGGCTGTCAGTTTTTAATCCATATTCTCTCTTTAGGTATAGTTTCACGTATAATCTAAAGTTTATTCTGCATGTGAAGCTGGCAATAAATGCGTGATTTGTGGACAAAATTTTTGTGATACTTTATTGTTTTGTAGTAACTGTGGTTCCTCAAACTATGAACGTGTATCTATGCTTCTGGTATGTACTGTCTTGCTGGTACTAATACTTTAGTGTTGTTTGAGAACAAAACTAAACACTTGTTCTATAACACTTGAATGCTCATGATAGAGATGGGAAAATCGATTTGAATGGATTCACCAGACCAGATTGATTTAATGGATTTCCTTCACCAAATCGAACGGATAATTTTCTATTGCATGCAGTCGTTATTTACAGATTATCCAACTAAGATATCAAAACATACTTAACTTGCCGTCTCAGTTCGTTTTTTATTTTGTTTTTCATTTTCACAGTTTAGTGCGCCTTTTCTTGTGAGCAAAATAAATGGGCACACAAGGTCTTTTAAACTCACAATAGTGTAAGTTTTACCATAGCTATCCTGGCTTTGGCTCTTTATCAATTGTTCCATTTCCAGTTTTGCAACTGCCCAAATATTTACAACCTAAAACCTGTTCCAACTTTACTCCATTTACTGTGATATCACATTTGGTATTACTATTCTTACTAAAAACATTACTCCACGTTTACTAACATATTATAGATTTTACATACATTCATAACTGTATCAGCCATCTCCTGCAGTTTTGCAGTATCGCCCAGATATAGTATATCATTCACATAGTGCAAGTTGTTCAAATTATGCCCATTTATTTTAAATCCTTGTACATTCTCCAAAGCATCCTGAATGTATAGATTGGATAATATTGATGTGATTACACATGCTTGTCTCCTCCTTTCAAGTGCAAATTTGTCTTGACTTTCTCTGTTTGGTCCTGACTGTTGCATACTGATTTCACTATAGACCAGTTATCAATCTGTTTTCTAGTTCTAGGAAAGCTATCCTTCTTATAACTTGGTTGCACTGAGTCGAATTGAATTCTTTTGAATTGAATTAAACAGTTACCTTCCTGGCAAATCGCACATCTCTAGCCCATAACAGTTTAATAGGTCTTATTCGATGAATAACATAACATTTAAGCAAGAACAGCAAACTGTTAGCTGTAACGTTTGACAACCGTAGTAGAATGTAAATTGTTTTAGTACTATGAATAAGGATGAGAAGGTGGTCTCGGAATTTGCAATGCTTAGATATTGTTAAGTTGGTGATAGGGAGTGTATTTGGCTTGTAACAAGGAGCCCAGCCCAGCTATCACAGAAAGACCGTGAGACATGCCATGTCAGTTGAAATCTTGTCAGATGCTGCAGTGCTGTACAAAAAATCACACTTGAAAAGGCTTGCAGTAGATGAATGACTTTGAAAGTCACTCAAAGTCATTGAAATTGCCACTGTTTGCTTGTTACTGTCAACCTGCCTACCAGTTTTGATATCACTTCCTGTTAGTGGTATGTGCACAATGTGTTCAGAAAAAAGTGATATATTTGTTATTTCCATATATTTGTCACAGTTTTGGATAAATTTTTATGAAACTTTCAATGAATATTTCTAAGTGAATATGTCAACTGATGGCAATTTGATTTTGACAGAATCAATTAAATATTCTTTGTGCAGTGATGTAATTATGACGTTTTTGTAAAAATGAAAACAGTGCCGTTTTCTGAAGAAGATAAACATTTAATTCAATTTTACAGAAAAGCAACGCAATTAGGAGCACATCGTGCAGTCAAACTCTTTGCAGAAATGAAATGGACATTAAGTGGGTTGCAAAAATTACTTACTAAAATTAACACAGACCCATAGTACACCAAGGCAGATTGCATCCCAAATCGGGTTTCAGTAGCGTCTGTCAATGCAATCATTAAGATGAAGCTGAAGTTGCAGTGCCGAAAGAGACGTCGCGCACACTGGCTTACTGCTGCCAACAAGCTGATTTGAAAGATATGACTGCAGCTCCAAAATGTTAAATATAGATCACATGATCTGACCACACACCTTTTAGGGGTGTTTTGTCATCCGTAGGCTGTGACTTGATATAGCCTACCTGTACACAAAATTTGACGACTCTTTCTTCAGCCGTTCTAGAGATATTATCGTTGCCTTAAAAAATTTAAATGGGTCACGTGACCTAACCACACCCTTTCAGGGATGGTTTGTCATTCATGGGCTAGGACTTCCTGCGATTAACCTGCCTACCAAAGTCTACACCCACTACGAAGATATAAAAGGCGATGCAAAATGTGGAAAATGGGTGGTTTAGGGTAGTTACGGTGGACTGTCTAAATCTGAAAATTATACACAAAATTGCACACTTTCTGTCCACTTGCAAAGCAGTGTTGCTGACGTCATCGCAGCATTGCACAATGCGTTGCGCTTTTGCGGTCTGACCTTTGCCCTGTCCAAATGCTGACTGCATGCATTATGGGCATTCATGGCGACTGGCCACGCCTCCCACCAGATTATCGTGTCGTAATTTCACGCTAATGACATCGTGCTACAGTTTGCAGCGAGAACAGTAAAATTCATAGATTTATATTTCTGATTTCTCGTACATGCAAATATGTCAATCTTCTAACGAACTACACCTGTATACTGACAAGTCCAAGAGCTTTCCGTTGATGTTTTCCGCGAACATGAGCATTCAGCCGTTCTTAGGCAGCTGACTACTACCGTGCTTCCCTATGAGATCGATTTCTCCTCAGAAATGCACCTTCATTTGCGGGATGTAGAATATAGATCCTCATCTAATACATGGTTCCTTGGACCCACCCGAGTCTTCTTTCCATATCACATCTCATTTGGTTCAGCCTTTTTTGCACAGCTCACCATAGAGTATCCCTATATTTTACAATGAGCCACCACTTCCACCTGAAAAATGCTCCTTCCCCTGGGGGTCTGCATTCCCATCTAACACATGGTGACTTGGGCCTAGGCGAGTCAGCACCCCGAACGGCAACTTGATCGGTTCAGCCGTTTTTGCAGGGCTCACAAATGAGACCAGCAGACAGACACACAGATTGACCTCGCTACTCCGTGTGTATGAATAGGCCGCTATTGCTAGATGCGATGCGGCCTAAAAATGAATTATATAGAATGGTAATGGCAATAGTTATGTACCGGCGTCACAAGAGAGCTGGCGAATGCTGTCCGTAAGAAGTCCAGGATGAAGGATGAATCCAGCTGCCCCAGACTCGCCTGGAAAGCCGCCGTTATAAACTAAAGTGGCGTAGTGGTGGTCAGTGGCGTCACTAGGGTGAAGTGAAAGGTCGGGCCATGGCCTGACCTGGCCCATTGGGCGCGACGTCCCTGGTGGTGATATTGAAAATGCTATGAGAAGATTAATTTTCAGTGGACATGGCATGTTTGTCAGAATTAGTAGAAACGAATAATATTTAGTGTTATTTATGAACAAATGGAAAACTTTGATGAAGAATATATTACCATTTAACAGTTTAACTTTAGGTATACTTGACTTATGAATTATATGATCGGTGCATATGTGTGTATTTCTAGGCAAAGAAAGGTCCAACATTGCCATCTGAAGAATTACTGCTTCGAGGCAAAGAAGAGAAATTCCTTAGTTGATGCATCTTTTGCATTTCCACAGTTTAAACATTTTCAACAATCGCAAATAAGATAATAGATGTTTATTGGTGCAGTGGCTTACTCAAATCTCTCGGTCACTTTTAAGTGATTAACTTACTATAAAACGTCTATTATTGTACATTTTATAGAGACGTGTTGTCATTTTCTTGTGATAATTGCTTTAATACAATATTTGCTCATGTCAGAATGATTTTATCTTTTAAGTTTATGTTGCCACGTCCGTTTTATGTGATGTATCTTTATTTGTGGCGTTGGAAGCAATTTATATATAATGTGAGTGTGAGAGGCCCATTTTCTTGTGCAAAGTGCTGGAAAATTTTTGGGTTGTGCCTCCCACTATACGATGTCCCCATAAGTCTCTGCTGAGGTGGCTCAGGTGTCGGTTTTACACAGTATTACTAATGTAAGCATCAATACTGTATCTGAGCATGAAATTGTGTTACAATGTTGGCAGCTAATGCAAAAGTGAGGCAGGGGCGGCTCTAGGAATTTTCATATGGGTAGGCCAGTCAAAGGGCCAAGCAAATTTTGGGTAGGCCAACAGGAGTGGTGTACGTGGGGCAGAATTTTGTTTGTGTAGGCCAGGCACTAGTTCGGGTAGGCCGTGGCCTACCCGGCCTAATAGCTAGAACCGCCTCTGAAGTGAGGGGCCCGAGCCCCCTCACCCCGGCCTCCCTGGTTCCGAAGGCTATTTCTTTATTGACGATTATTGAAGTAAATTAATATTTGTATATTTGTTTGAATGTTTCTGAAGTTAGTTTATGCTCATCTCGCCACTCGTCTGTGTTGTACATTCTTTATCAGACGTGCAGCAGTCGTGGAAGAATGAAGACATAAGTGCTAAACTTTGCAAATTTGGTAGTTAACTGATTCAGTCAGTTTCATCCCGGAAAAAAAACTATTCGTGGCTAGTCCGAGTCGTTGTCACATGGTCTCATACACGGGTGAAAAAGAATACGAGTGGGACTTTTGGGACGCTAATAATGATATGTGATCTATCCAACGGAGCCATCAACCAACAAGAAACTGCAGACTTTGCCCCATCGTGAAACACGATGATTTTTGAATAGAAGTTTAAAATTCGCTTTCATATTATGATGCACACGACGAAATAGAAATTGTCACATGTTCTTTTTCAGCGCAGTAGCGTGTGCGCGTTGAAGAATGATGCGCATCAACACCAAAATATCTGCAAAACGATTTTTTTAGAGCTCGAACTGCGTCTGTTCTGGAACACCAACGCACAACTTTTCAAGTTTCAGCTTCTTTGTTCCACATCATTATGAAAACTTCAGTGCTGGGCTTTCTGTGTATTTACGGCCTCGTGTTCGGGTAGTTTCATGGACGATGTATCTGACTGACGTCGACAGGTGTGGCCGCATATAGGCCTAAGAGATGATAAGAGTGAGACTACCAAACTTGGGAGTGTTGCAATGAAACATTCTAGTGTTTGATTACCAGATGTCCTAATTCTCACTGTCGGCCTAACGGAGAAATTAATTTTGTTTTTAAATTTTGCCTGGAATTTGGTGCCCCTGGACTTTAGCTACGCCACTGCAGGCAGACACTATGACCGCAATATTTTGCCCACCTACTGGGATCGATGTAAAAAGTAGTGATATTGAAGGTCATTACCCATGCCCGCTGTATAGCCATCGGCGTAGGTAGGGCGCTGAGTCGCGTTGTCTGTTTGTCCGCGGTCTAACAGGAAAACGGCTTAAGCAATCACCACCAAAGTCGGCGAACATATAGTCCATAGAAGGACCTCAGCATGCACTGACCCTGAGATCAAAAGGTAAAAAGTTAAATCCTAAGCCTCGGGTTATACGGTTTTAAGTTAACCTTTGCGATAGGGATGCGCAGCAACGTAAGTGTGCATGTCGATACCACTGCATATTGTACTGCACTACGCTATGTTAGCGCGGTATGAGCTGCTGTCGTGTGTCCGTCCGTCACACGCCGGTAGTGTATTAAAACGGCTATAGATAGAATGACGCAAATAACGCCATACGATAGCCCAGGGACTATATTTCTGATGCCAAAAATCTCGGCGAAATTCAAACGGGGTCACCCCCAACGGTGACGCCAAATAGAGGTGGGGTAGGTTCAAACGGCGATTTTCGACCAGTATCTCGGAAACGGTGTAAGATAGGGACAGTTACTGGCTGGTATGTCCTCTATCGATTGGTGCTATTTTCAGTGACCGTGAGTGACCCTAATTACCCCCAAACCACCTCATTTCGACATTTTGTGGTAGTTACTAGTTAGGGGTCACCCAAGGTCACTGAAAATAGCGCCATCTGCTAGAACGCATACGAGTTCTATTAGCGTTCCATATAGTAGGCTTAACTCCCGGTCTTGCATCGTTTCTGAGATATAGCGAGATATTGGTCAAAAGTCGTCAATTGTAAAACTGCCCCACCTCTGTTTGGCGCCCCCGTTGGGGTGACTCCGTTGGACTTTTGCCGAGATCGTTGGCAATTGGCATCAATTGTATTACAAGTCCCTGGGCTATCGTATGGCGTTGTTTGTGTGATGCTATAGCCTATAGGTTTAACCGTCTTCGTAGAACTCCGACTTGTGACAGACGGACGGACACACGATAACAGCATGTACCGCGCTAGCATAGCGTCGCGCTGTAAAATAGGATATCGACGGTAAAACAAGCCAGCCGGCGACATCTCGATTCGCGATGCCTGTCGGTCAGGCTAATAAATGTCTAAACTATCCACAGCCACGTATCTTCTTTGAAAGACCAGAAAAGACTACGTGGCGACTTGATTGAAACGTACAAGATTGTAACTAGAAAAAATGCGTTGATCCTGAACATTTCTTTAAATTTGCTAAAACAGCTTATGAACTTCAAAGGACATTTGAAAGTATTGCCTCAGTACGTTGTAGACGCTCCATTCACCAACGTACGAAAAATATCGCCGCTGGCTACACAGGATGGACACTGATTGGTGTAATACCATGGTCTCCAAACACTATAACAAAAGTTTGGATAGCAAATTAACACGTACGTAAACTGCTATATAATTTGAATCCATTGCAAAGTCAAAAAAACTGATACTTTCATAGTCCAACCATCGTAAGTAATGCAAACTTGCGTGAGCGTCGAATCTGCCGTTCTGGTGACCATGGCTTGTTCCGTGGCCACTGGCTTGGCCTGTCACTGGCTGTCTTCTCCTTCGGACAAGCCTTCGGAATGCGATGCAGCTGGTGCTTGACTGGCCTTGGATATGGGCATTTTTAAGCTTTGTTTTTTAGCTTATCAGTCACTCTACAAGTACAAGTACAAATAATGTACCGGTAAGTCAAGATCCATGGATCATGAATCTTGATGTGATCATGTGAATGTGAGTCTATCTGCGTTACATTACTTATTTTTTAAATAGTTTGTATATTCAAGAACTTCAGCAGCTTGTCAACAATAACAACAAAACATTTTGTGTTAGTTGTTGAGGCAAAGTTAGTACTGTATATTCAATATTGGTGATCACAGCACTTTGTTTTGCAGGTACGTTTATATTGTTGTCATAATACAAAAAAAGAAATTATCACCAAGTGTGGAATCCGGCGCATTGAGGCCGTTTTGAGAATCTAGTTAAGTAGAAGAAGCTGATTCTCGGGCAGAAAGCATTGGCAAGGATATCACTAAAGCGGTCTGCCTGAAAACCGCAGACTACCACCGGTTTTTTACGGTTTGCCTAAAAATCGAAATCCACAAAATCTACGAAATCCATATGCCTAAATATCGAAATCCACCGACGAAGTACGAAATCCACAGCCTAAAAATCGAAATCCACAAAGGCCACGAAATCCACTCAAAAGCGACGTTGGCTAAATATC
>Ga0209780_1000935_pt1 | contig 17802 bp, 9 predicted proteins | sample WorMetexBAHAMAS2_FD_187384 | JGI IMG/M metagenome (GOLD analysis project Ga0209780, IMG submission 187384) | Marine gutless worms symbiont microbial communities from Max Planck institute for Marine Microbiology, Germany - Inanidrilus exumae... | ecosystem: Host-associated > Annelida > Digestive...
GCAATGGAATCATCAAATGAATCATGGCGCATTTACAGCTTCGGAGCCTGCACGTAGTGTGCACCACTGATAACTCTAGCATCTCCTCACTAACACAAATGCACTTACTGCTGTCAGCAACAGTTACAGGCTGCTCCAACAAATTTCTCCAGTAGTCATCTGGGGTGCTGGCTAACATAGGTCGGCCTCTAAAATATCGAGTAAATGGCAGTAACAGTAGTTTACACAGACACCAATATTCGTTACTGGCACACTACAGTACAAACCTCCTGTTTCTTCTTCTCGTTCATCTTGCTGTTCAACCGGTCCTGTTCAATCTGTCTTTCTCGTTCCAACGACTCGCGTCTCAGCCGCTCCTGTGCACGAAGATATTCACACACAATTCCCTCCAGTTCTGACTTTTTTGTTTGACATAACAAACCACAGCATTGGATACCAATTAGCAGCAAGACCAACCAGTAACAAGCCTGCAATTGCAGACAGCAACTTCACCCCCAGTGGCGCCAACTGGTGAACTCGACGAAACATAAGTGTTGTCTTTGATTCTGACCAATTCGCTCCAATACATGACAACATGATGTCAACAACATGACGTCATCCACAAAACCATGTATTCATTGCCTTCAGAAGAGGACAAAGCCACAGGTAACATGTATAGAAAACTTGGTGAAATATGGACATTAGGTTTTTAGGTTTTTCAGATACACACATGCTAATCGCAATACTCTGCCCACCTACTAAAAAGGTTAAGTAAATTTACAGACATATACTACAGTAAATTGCTCTAATAGTATAAGCAGCAAAACCGAACAACTTTCATTCTTCTTGCAACCTAGTAAAGTATATAAAACGTAAGTAAAAAGAGAATGTTCTGCTCAGCTTTTATTCACTCATTAGCAAAAGAAAGACAACGAAGGTAGTATAAAACTGTCTATAAAATACAAGCTTGCACAGAAAATGGGCCAGTAGCCACTCTTAGTCAAAAGGTGGGAAATATTTCACAGTGATACATTTCAGGTGTGGAGGAATGTTTAGTTACGACTATATTACAATTTACTGAACAGTAAATTGTAACACTCATGAAAGACAGTAAAATGTAAAGGTCGGATTCTTATATGGCGCTGCCTACACAATAACCGGACCGGCATGCTTTACAATGTCGGAAGTGGCAGCTGATTGTCAAGAGCTAATGGTGCTGCAGCGCAGTATATGGCCATCCGATGCCCACGCTAATGGACAATTGGACCCACGATGCAGCTAGCAAACACACCATCACCCCAACCAGCCTTCACGCCATAAGCATTCACCCGATGGCGCCACCTCAGCTGAGGCAGCAGACATATGACTACAGCTTACTACTCATTTGTCAACCCTGAAAGGATGAAAGGCTGAGTTGGCTTGGTTGGTTGACTTGTAGTGGACTGTTTACCCACATAAGTGGTCACTCATCAGCTGCAGGTGGAGTGCAGGACAGAGAAAGTTGCAAATGAAAGACCGGGGTTCCAGTGCTGTGCCATGCAACCAACACGAATTTTGAAAATTGATCATTACTTGGTGAAGTTATCAGCAAGAATGTGGTGATATCTTTCTGACTTAAAGTGGCCAATAATACCATATTCCTGAGATATCATTTACGTAATAAGATCTGCCATGTGTTTTTAATAACATAAACCTCACAAGGAAGTAGTGATCACAGAACACTAATAAATGGAAACAAGCGACCTTCTCCTGGTCTGCTCTGAGTGACTGGCGGTACGCTTCATCTTGCTGTTCACGCAAAGTCTGATTAAAGCTCCGTTCTTCTCTGTCAACAAGTATAACACAACACTGAAGACACAGCCGCTAGCAACACGTCAACAAGAACAGCTGTTAACTCTGTCAGTTACGTTTTAGTAGGGAATGCGATAATTAAAAATATTTTAAATTTATTTAATTACAAACGATCCATCTCAGAATACAACCAGCCACCCAGGTTAGCTCAGTATGGCCATTCCTTTGTGGATAGGCACAATATCAGTGAAAACTGGAACGTAAAAAGGCACATTGTGGGATGTTCTAGCTCCGTGTCAATTTCTTGCATCATAAGCTGGTGTCTAGCTGAGGGCTACAGGAATAGATCAGTGCCACCCTATGGACGAATGTAGTTTGGAATGACTTATTGAATGAACATTGGGTACTGGCACTGAAGAGCCGGAAAAAGAGGTCATTGGATGATTTTCTCAGTTGTAGGTCAGTACTGTCAATTATTGTCATTGCTGCCTCGACACTACTGACTGAATACGTGGAGCAAGGGAGATGGCTAACCCAGGTTCAACTGAAAATTATCTTCTATTAGTGCGCCGGAACTAGGGGAAGGAAGGGAAATGTGGGGAAAAGAAGACAAAATGGGGGTAATTTGGGGAGAGTGGCGAGGAGATATTCAGAGGAATGGGGAAAGTATAGGAGATAAGAGGAACTATACTAGCAATTCATATATACACTGTTGTATAATATGCTATAGCCCAATGTTCATCATATGCCGATGTTTTATCAAAATAGCTGAATTGATCAAGCCGTTAATGAGGAGGAGGATGGTAAATGCTAAATAATCAATTAAACCAAATAAAGCCAGCAATTCAAAAAGCGTCAATGCACACGTTTTCCGGGAAGTATATTTATACTGCAAATGGCATGTAACTGACATAAGGCAAATTACTATTAGCAACACTGATAAATAAACAGGGTGACCAGTGTAAAGGAAGGATGAAATTCTTAGACTTCTTCATTCACTTGCAGTGAGAATATACAATACACGTGAGGTTCATTTGGTGTGAAATGTTGTGAATGAATTGAAACAAGAATTGCATTCATTTCCTTGTATCATTTTCATGACTTAATAATTTCTTAACATTTTCACAACTTTTTACCACATGACACATACGCAATGCCTAAGCACAATGCAGTACACACTACAGCATCGTGTCTGTCACAAGCTTGCATTCTATCAAAATGGCTGAATGCACCAAGCTGGCTATTTGGCACAAAGGCCGCCCTCAGCTTATCCCATGCCATGTTGTAACGAAATTGGGGTGCTCCAAACGTAAGGGCATTTTGCTCTGGAACCATTTCCCAATTTCTCAACTCAGCAGTGATGTAGTCCTCGAGACCACAGTCTTGGTCTCGAGGCACATCGAGGACAAAGAATAAAGTCTTGGTCATGGTCTTGAGGTAAAAGTCTTGGTCTCGGTCTTGGTCTTGACAAAAAAGTCTTGTCAATTAGCATTTACAAGACTGGTGGTTAATAGCTGGTTAATATGGGGCATTTGTGTTAAAATCAAGCCATAAGCAGAGAAAGCAGCCGTGCCACTGACGAGCGTTGTCAGTTCGTATCTCACGTACATGCAGCTGACACTTGACGGCACTGAGGTTGACACCCCGTGGCGTCTAGTGAAGGACAACAAGCAGTTTGCTTGTTTGCAGTGGTTATTTGAGAGTGTTTTCTGCACACTCTGCACGTCAGTACCGGTTGAGCGCATTTTCAGCCATGGGGGTCTGTTCATCAGGCCTCATAGAGCAAGGATGTCTGACCAGCTTCTATGTGATCTCATGCTGGCAAAGTGCAACAGGTAGTGACAGTGACAGAGACAGTGACAGTGAAATGTGCAATATGAGATTGCGTTTTACTTTTTAGTGTTGTTCAGCACTGTTCTTTTTGAGTTGTTTTAAATTAGACCTACTGTCTTTATGTCATACACACTGTCTGTGTCGTGTGCATACTGTTGTGTTCATTTTGTGATCATTATATCGTAACCTGTGCAGTGGTCCGAGTAAAGTCTTGGTCTTGGCCTTAAAATAAAAAGTCTCGCCTTGGTCTTGACCAAAAAGTCTTGGTCTTGAAAAATATTGAGGTCTTGGTCTTGGTCTTGAGACCTAGAGTCTTGGTCTTGAGACCTAGATTCTTGGTCTTGGTCTTGACAAAAAAGTCATCACTGCAACTCAGCCAATCTAACAACTCTTTTGCCATGGCACACGTGTATTGTCTGTCAACTTAGTGCACATAGATCAGCATGGAAACTGACACAAACAGTGCCAAGATGGTAATCACGTAGCAACAAATCATACCGTTCAAGTCTTGCTGCAAGTAATGATGCTTCGTACGCATCCATCAGATTAGTCAACCGGACAACTAGCCCATTCGCATCTGAATTACAGTCATTGCATTCACATACTAAATGCCATCTAATCTGTTGCTTTTCTAGTTTATACAAAAAAACATACTATAAGTAGTAGGGTTCAGCAGAGTGCAAACCTCCCCCACCAACCTTGACCTTCCAAAAATTTAATCACCTCATCCCCTGTGGCCAGGGGTATGAATGACGTAGTTTGGTGACAATTGGACTTAAACTGGTGCCAGAAAGTTGTTCACAATCATATATGTATACCTATAAACATATATGTATACCAATAAACATATATGTATACCTAAATATCTATCGACACCAGCAAATACATAACTCCCATCACCTTCAGTGGGGGACATAATTACACACATTTGTGACACTGAGTTAAGCTTTTACATCCCAATCAACACAAAAATAGGTCATTTCAGAGACGTTCATCCCATCCTGTCACTCACTATGGTACTGACAAAACTAACCCGGACCCAGCAAAAGCACATATACACCAATAAACCAAATGATAATACAACACAAAATAAACATAAAAAATAAAACTTTTAAGTCGCGCAACACTCCTTTTCCCAACAGAGCAGTGAGAGTGGTGAAAATGCTGACTGGTCAATTCTTGTTTATGCTACAAAACTGCAGCGTGTGATATGGAATACATGAACATACATGTTTGATGTCAATGCCGCAACCAATAGCCAACCATAAAGACTGGAAATCTCCATAATATAATAATAATTATTATAATATTAATAATAGATCAATTTATAACACACCAGTTCCATGGATTCTGAGGCATGGCAGACGTTACATGACATGACTAAGGTTGCTCATAAAAAGCAGTGTCTTTAGTCTAGAATTGAAGATAGCTTGCGGTGGACTGGATGGGACATTGACTGGTAGGGAGTTCTACACTGTTGGTGTTGTGAACCAGAAGTGTTGTCTGGCAAAGTCGGATTGAATGTAGAGAACAGTAAGCAGTAGACGAGTAGCGAGTCGGTATGGCAGGACTGTGAGTAGCCAGCAGTTCACTCAGGTATGCTGGAATTGACGTGGTCATGAGTTTGTACATGATTAATGTGACCTTGTAGACCAGTTGTTGCTGTACTGGCAACTGAGGTAAGACTGTAATAGTGTAATGGTGCCAAGAACGTCGATAAGGTCGCCGATTGGTGAAGTGCAAACAGCAAACAGAATAGGATGGAGATAGACCACTAGCCACAGTGGCGGCTTCGAAGAGTCCTTAAAAGATTTTCTGTTTTGCTATGAAGTAGCACAGACTGCTTCGGCTGAGGTTAAAGGTGGTACACTCACCTCTGCCGGGTGGCAAATAACACTGTGTGATCCCATATGGCATGTGAGTTTCCCGCAGCAGCGAAAGCTAAGTTGACACTAACTGCTATACACTGTTTACTTACTTTATTTTAAACACAGCACATCACAGGCTATTCATCAATTACAACTGACAATGAGTCATAATGACACTGGAGAGTAACTGACCGATGGGTCCTTCAATGCGAGAGACAACCGTCATCCTGTTGTCTCGAAGGACGATCAGCGCGAGGAATGGATATGAGTTCTCTTTCAGAGCCTGGGACACTGTCACACAGACACACACACACGTCATTCAGGCTAACACGTTATCAATGAATAAATCAATCAAAGTGTCTGCTACCGCTGGCAAGTGTCTGCCATCAGTGGTTTAAACCATCTTGGGAGAAATAAGATTTCTGGCGGAGTTCTTACCAAAATATTAAATACAGCAATGCAATAGACCATCTCAGCCACTACAAAACAGACTCAAAAGGGACATCATTTGTTAATTATTCATCCAGAATAAATGCAAGTACACAATATGTAGTCAAAACAGCTTCTACACTTTTGTGTATTGGCTGTTAATTCAATATACTGATCACTCATGATAAAGTGCCACTTTTCACAATACTACCTTGGCTTCACACAACAGTTTTAATTTGAGTTGATGAACATCTTAAACAGTAGCTAGTGTGACTGAGAATGCATGGGTGTGTGATACAGTGTTAGTCTTGTAAGATATAGAGTAAATCCTGTGTCATCCTAACAAAGCAGGTACCGCTGTAATGGTTATTTATCAGTTGAAAACGGCTTAAACATCACACCTGGTAGAAATGGGTTCCACCTATGGGCTCACTGGTCTAGCAAGTCTGCCCTCTGACCTAAATATATGGCATGTTAGACACTATCCAGATCAAGTTAGAAGTCAAGGTCATAGGTCAAAGTTCATGGTCACAGGAGGAGAAGAATTGCTATAGTTGTTGGTATGACCTTGAGTGAGAGCTTTCTAATTACAGTTATAGTTATTTTTAGTTTCTAGGCTTATGCTGTTACCTCGGTAGCCTTCGGGTTTGTTAACACTACATGCCCAAAACAGCATGTGATTATTCACAACGTCAGTGACACGCCGACTTCCAAGCGTATTTCTACAACAACAACAACAACAAAACACAATTTTAAAATTAACGCCAACGTGTCTGCTTGTCTGCAGTTACTCCATGCAGGGCCAGATGAACCTCCAGGGACAACTGGAACAAGTTCTTTAGAGGCTGTGCAGTGACGGTGTCGTCATTTTGGACACTTATCTTATCTTCAGTGTGAGCAGCCCTATACTGACTGCTCAGAGCCGACGCTGTACAAGTGCATACATGTGACATAACCAAGTTCACAACACGTCCTCCCTTCTTACATCACAATTGACTTTTAATTTAATTAAACTGCATATCACTGCAAAAATGGCATGCTAGGATGTACCTGTCCTGCCTCCTTAATACAAAATTATATCTACACAAAACGTATATTCCACACATTGGATATCCGTAATGCACACAACTGTACTGACAATAACAATAAAACTGACATGGTCATTATCCCTAAGCCCAATGCATTCCAAATCTTTCCGGAATTTAACAGCTCATCCTGTCAGCACGGATGAGGCCGCAACATCATTAACAACATGCTTACAATTAATCTGGTGCTGAGGCGCTGTTGCTTCAGGCTCAATGCACTTCAACCAGTGAACTTACAAGATGTTGCATGACAGTCGCACTTACAAGTAGAATTTTGTCCACCCCCACCATCATCATCTCCATTTCGATGCATACTTTTCAGATAAACCTAGTGGCAGTATCGCGTAGTGGTAATGACACTGAGCATTACAAGGAAGTTACTCTATATCAAGCCTGGTTAGTACTGGGATGGGTGACCGTCTTCAGGCAGGCACACACCTCGCTATGTAACCATCCACCCAGGCAACTCAGCCTTCTACCCTCAGCTGGATGGTGAATAAGTACCAGCTAAAGAGCTGTAACATGCTATGGCTGATGAGTAAAGGCAGGATGACTCATCAATTCATGAATACATGTGTGCGTGACAGGTAAAACTGTGTGATCCCTCGTTAACTCATGCCATACCTGAGCACGTTAGAGATTACTGTTTACTTTTCTGGGTTTTACTGGTTACTGGTTTTTTTCTTGCACTTGTTCTGGAGGATAACCTATTGGAATAAGCAACATGGCTTTTTAATATGCTGAATGCCCTTTATATCACCAAACCATGTCAAAGCAAAGAAAGTAGAACTTTGTCCATAAAGACTAATTATCCTCACTCATATTATGTGACCAGACCAAGGACTGAACCTCAGCAAATGTCCAACTTTCCCAAACTTCTTTGGGTTCACGGCTACTATCACAGAAACAAAGTCGGCAGTAGCTACCGGCAGAAGTAGTCAGTGTCCTGATGACTGTCACTATGGAGGTAGACAAGCATAAACCGCAGCTCTCGACGTGCCTCATTCAGTGCCTGTCAACAGTGTAATGACAAACTCTAACACCAGTCTGGGGTACTTGCAACTGCGGTTAACATGACAGTACCCCCTCCCACATACAACATCTGTTGCATAGCAATCATCGTCTGTTATATAAGGAAGGAGATTATCAGAACTGTTGCCATTATCGTGCAACTGCTAGGCAAATACAACTAGTTAAGACAGAATCTGTTGGTTTAGGTTCTGTGAATTTTTTGCACATCCGCCCGTACGTCGATTCCAAAGCAGCTAGTACTATCGCTATCTCCATCGTCCACTCCAAACTTGACTACAACAATTCTCTTCACTACAACCTTCCTAGGTCTCAAATTTAAGTCTTACCCACCTCCTACAGATTCAGAACTCTCTTGCATGTGCGGTTGTTGAAGCTCTTAAATCTTTCACATCTCTCCTATCGTACACTCTCTTCAGTGGCTAAAACTAACTGAATGCATTGAATACAAGCTCCTATCACTCATGTACAAAGTCCTCACAAGCACCGAACCATCATATCTACACAACCTCACCACTCTTCAGCCTTCTCATAGCACTCATCCTTCATCTTTTGTCACTCTCGATCATCCACCTACTTCATACTCGTTATGAGTAACTGGTCACTCTTTTTGACATGCTTCACCTTGTCTCTGAATCATCTACCTGCCTCTCTCCATCAACCTTATTCCAGTATCTCTGTCAGTCAGAAATTCCTACACATGTCACATCCTCTTCCTCTGCTGATTCACCACTCTCGCCACCTGTAACTCCCACACACAGAAAACTGAAATCAGAAGTTATTTGTAAGAACTGCTCATATGTACGTGTATATGTACAATTGTGACACATAATGTGTTATGTATCACTATGTGTTAAGCAAAATAATCTCAGAGTGACAGTCTGACACAAAATATGAGTGCAACAGGTATACACACAGATGTTGAAATGAATAAGACTGCTACAGAATATAAACAGCTTTCACAGCAAAATACCAAGGTGAACTCACCTGGCTGTAAGTTCCGCGGTAGAACTCTGGGTGGTTTCTACCATACAGCTGCTCAAACTGGTCTATAAAACTCAGGACATCGCCAAGTGGATCGGTTGCTACTGCACACACAACGCATCACGCATTCCATTTTTACGCCGCATCGCCTGCAAGCAGTGCATAAGATGCGGCCTATTGCTATAGATTTCACACATAGCATGGTCTGTGTGTGTCTGTGTGTTAGGTACACAAGTGAGCTGTGCAAAAAAGACTGAACCGATTGGGGTGCCATTTGAAGGGGGGCTGACTCATGTGGGTCCAACGTCCTCACGACTGATCGAATCCGTTTGCTGCCACAAGGGGTGACAAGACGGCAATGCAGCCTTTTGCCAAATTACTTTGAACACTTGTCGTTCAACCAGAGCCACATCAGGTACAACCAGATCTAACAATCACTACAGTGAAGGAAGAACACAGCCTAATATTCATGAGTGTTGAAGCTACAGCTGACATACATAAACTATAAATCTGCTTCACCCACTCAAAACCACCTATCATTATGGGTACTGAGGCCTTTGGCCCTAGACAAACCCATCTATTACCACACTGCGTGCTCTCCTCTGGTTTCCCCCGTCTCTGTAGCTGCTACTCAGCTATGGATGCCTGCAGCTGTCATGTGTGCTGGGCTGACGCCACTCACAAGTGCCATCCACTGTGACTGACAGTGGGACCAACGGAAGTGTGACTGACAGACACCATACAGAAATTAGTAGCACATGATAATTGCTTTCCTCCATTTATTACAGTCCACAGCATCCTCCTTACTTAGTTGATGGGTCCACAACCTCAGTCCCAGTCTTATATGGTCCACCTCTAGGTCTTACCTAAAGTCTTTCTAATAATATCAATAACAAGCGGTCACAGTAATTTGGTAAGAGGCCGCATCACTCGAGCACAAATCCACCATGTAAACTGATGACAAGCATTGGATATTAGTTGGACTGTAGATTGTCGACATCTGAAAATTATACACAAAAAAATTGCACAGTTCCTGTCCACTTGTAAACAGCATAACAGGTGTTGCTAACGCCATTGCTGCTTTGCTAACATACCCACAATGTATTACATGCTCTGACTTTTGGCCTGTTCACGTGATGACAGCACGCGTCTTGGCGCTCGACCACCTCTCATTCCGCTAGCTGTGTATTAACGACGTCATTATATTGTTTGCTGCTTGTTTTCACAAAACCATTGTTTTACATTGCAAATTTCTCATAAATGCAGATGTTGATCTCTTAATAAACTACATCAGTATATTGCTGAGATCAAGAGCTTTACGTCAGCGTATTGTCAGTCTAACTTGAAAAGGATATCCAATGCACCCACTTTGTCTACAGCTGCACAGAAATGCTATTCAGTTTATGTGCCACTAAAAAACTCTTCATCATTTGGCTGTTTTCTACTAATCGCTAGAAAATGCCAAAAAAACAGACTGATCACTGCATCATTAGTCTCAATACATCAGTAACTTGCAAACAGTCCAGCTTGGCGAATTTCACAGAGATACACAGAAACAGCAGAGCAAAATACAGAAAATATTACATACTTGTTCGCGGATCAGGCCGAAGCAAATTTACTACAAACACGGATCACAGGTAATGTCTCAGTGCTAATAGAATTACAGCAATACTGAACAGTGACTTAAAGCATTTGGCCAGATTAACTTCACTGCAGTGACGCCACTGGCTGGAATCTCAATCAAGCCACCCTCAATGCTTCCCTCTACTGGACCACTGCAAAATCCTCCGGTCACTGAACGGCCAGTCACCGAACTACGTCACCGAGCTTCTGCAGCCTGTCACTGAACTGTCCACAAGACATTCAAGTCTACGATCAGCCGACAAGTGAGCCCTGCTTGTCCCACGTACATCACTGAAGTTTGGTGAACGGGCATTCAGCTCTGAGCACCTCAGCTTTCAACAAGAAACTTAAAACCTTCATATTTACCAAATTTTATAACATTTTAGATCGCTAGCCTTTCACTATTTTTGTATCTTATTTTAACGCATATTTGTTAGTGGGCTGGTCAGCTGCTGCTGTAAGCTTTTTGTCTGATATTATTATTACTATTATTACGTGCAATGATCTCAGCTGACTGCAATAAGTAACTAAGAAAAATAGTTATAAAGACCATCCCCTATAATCATTTACGTGTAAATGTATCACAAGTGCTGGGTTAGTCTCTAGGGTTTGTTCAGACAACATATGCATACCAGACAATGACATGTGGAATATGATCAGAATAAGAATGCTCCACAGTTAACTATAATACAGAATTCAATTACCGTATATACTCGCGTATAAGCCGTCCCGCGTATAAGCAGACTCCTATTCCCACAGCCGGAAATCTAGCAATAATTAATGACCAGCGTATAAGCCGGTAACGACAATCAGCAACGAACGTGTACCCTGGATCTAGGCCTTGACAATGCGTGAGTGTCAGCGAGTTCACAACAACGGCTATGGGAACATGAGTGCTATCGCACGTGATAGATTTTATTGTAAGCAGAAGTCGTATGCCTAGTACTGCAAGCTACATTACGTGACGTTATGTTTGTCATAACAGCGTTACTTCACAGGTTCAAAGCCACCAAAGTCGTCATCAGATGCGTCCAAGTCGGCGCTAAACAAGGCAGAAAACTGTTCACGCGTTAGTTCAGCAGTTCAGAGCAGTCGTCGTACACATCGCCACCTTTGTAGTCTGTGATATGGGTCAATATAGGACTAATTTGATGGGTGCTGTCGTCGTCGTCTTTGATCTCATGATCCTCTCATGATTCATGATCAAGCGCCTTGCACAGTCGGAGTATTGGAATGGTGTCAAATTACAGCAGCAGCATAAGTCTATGGGTGGTCATTCAGAACCCTGCCGACGTGCTCTCCCCCACGTATACACATAGCCCTAGTGACCTACTAATGGTCCACGCCGTGTGCGGCACACACATGCAGTGAGCTGACAGATAGCCGTCATGCTGACTGTCGACTCTGGCTGTGTGGCATGACCTGCGTATAAGCCGACCCCCACAACTTGAACGTCGAAATTGAGCCAAAAATTGTCGGCTTATACGCAAGTATATACAGTAATGAAAACAAAACAACCATACAATTCTTACTACATACAGCTCTTGTTCTATGCTACTGCAGCATAACAGAAAGCAGCCAATGCCAGTAAATAAATCAACCAATGGCAAGCCTACTTGCAAAGCCAAAGATACTCCAGAGGGTGTCAAACGTGAACCGAAAAGGCCACATGAAGTAGAAGAGCAACCAGCCAAACAGTCCACGAGGCATGCGATGATTAACAACATAGACCCTAAACAAAACACACTATACAGTCAAGTTATGAACTGCTTATATGCGATTTCTACAGTCACCTTATTAATTACTCTGAAAATATTTCTTTACAGATCTAAGTTCAGCAACCATTGAGCCAACTCAGCTCAAGATGTCACTGTGCCATTAACAGTTGGTATCAGCCACGAAAATCTGCCGATATAGCCTGTCGATTCACGTAGCCGGCCGTGGCAGTGTGCTGTGCTCTGGCGCCAACTGCAGCCGCCAGTCAGGTTCCCTGCTCGCCCACTGCCAATTAATGTCCGCGCTTTATAACTTTGATGCAAGAGACACAGCGTCTCTTGCATCAAAGCATCAGACGCTGTTGCCACACGCTGTGGTGACACTTGATGCTTCACAGAATTATGCAAATAGGAATCTGTCACTAATCTCTACGTGAATGAACAATCAACAAGTGGCTGATGCTGGCGTTTTATTGGATGGCCTACCAGTTCACAGTGGTATCGATTTACTGAACTGTAGTCCTGGTTCACTTACTTTAGCTGTACATTTGTTACCATTTCGTTAGTTCGATAATAGCGTATATGCGTTGTTCGTAATGGCACAAAATCGGAGTAAAATTTGGAATTATTCCTCAGCCAAATGGAAGGATGACGTAAAAGCGCAATGCAATCACTGCACATTAAAGATTACAGAAAATAAAGCATTGGATGCGATTTAATGTAATATATACGCATCGTCGTAACCACCTCTAATAAGCTCAGGAGTGGCATGTGTTAGAGGGATCACACAGTTTTACCTGCCACCCACACGTTTATTCACGAATGGAATGAACCATCCTGCCTTTACTCTGTAAGCATTCACCAGATGGCACCGCCCAATGGCCCGAGCAAGGTAGCGCACATCGGATTACACCTCACTACTCATTTATCGACCTTGACAGGATAAAAAACTAACTTGGCCTAGTTGGCTGACCTTGTAGCAGATGGTTTACCACATAAGTGGTCACCCATCAGCTGCAGGTCGAGCGTAGGACAGGGAAACTTCACAAATCACAGACCGATGTTCTACCACTGTGCCACGTAACCATGTGATAGTGATGTGACAAAGATGCATAAAATCTCAAACCGTTAAACTTGTAAAACCATGCTAGTAATAAGAATGCAAATAAAAATTTTGATGAAAATGACAACTGTAGAGTATTTATTAGTAGTAATAATTTTTAATATCGAAATTGAAATGACTATTTTTTCTAAGATCGAATCAGAATTTTGTATAACCAAACCCATGATTTCTTCTACACACTTGAATGCGCAGCGGATGGATAATATAACGTTTTCATTGACGCATTCGACATGTTTGCATGCCACTGACAGCGACTGAATGCATGTGATGGCATCAGTGAGAACGCTACACAAATCTTTGAGACTTTGACGTAAGCTTGCTTAAAACAAGGGCACCGCAATGTCAAATTTCAACTCCAGGTCTCCTGCTGTGACCTGTGAAGCTTAGCACATCAGTGACATCGACAGACATGCCGCCATGGCATGCATGCAGTTTGCAAACAAACATCCAAGTGCGTATTACGTGGTGTGACTCATTTACACAGCCTGCACTCAACGCCATAGACCAGCAGCATAAATCATCACAGCTCTAGCCAAAGTGCACTTAATAATCAATCTCATTAACAAAACAGTTAGGCCTATCCCGAGTCCAACAGATGTGCTTTTGAACCGAGATGTAATCCCCACCCACGGCTGTTCGTTGACTGCTGTGCGAACGGGTGTGTGTGGGGAGTCAAGTCATCGCTCTGCATTTTCCGCAGCAGACATGCGGCACTGCTAAGTGATACACGGCCGTGTGACATCACTCAGCAGCTCCACACAGTGCCACGATTTGTGTCATCTTAAATGACGTCACTGTGACGTTGCTAATATCGCTAACAGCGCTGATGCCACTCTGCTCAACCAGTAAGCCAAAATACACCAGACCAGACTGGCAGTTAACTGGTCTTTTTATGCATGGCTAACTAGTCACAAATATTGGGCAATAATAACAACTCTACACTGCATTAAAGTAGCGTTCTCACTGAACACCCACAGTGTTGCATTCGAATAAACCAACGCTGGCAATTGACTGCATTAGTGACAATGCTACTTAACAGCATTTACCGGACGCTTAACACCATGACAGCATATGGCAACAAAGTCCAAAACTAGACACGCGTCTTGCATCGTCATCCTGTGCACACTGCACTAAAATAATAGCTGTCTCCACGCTAGCATCACTTGGCGGACGGATGCTGCGAATGACTGCATCACTGTCTCTAATGGGCCAAGCTGCCCGACTTTGTGCCTCAGCTATGAGCATTGTGCATTTGACGCGGGCATCATTATGCCCGCGTCCAACACACAATGCTCATAGCTGAGGCCCTAAGTCGGGTGGCTTGGCGGATGCAGGGATGAACGAATGACATGAGCGTCACCCACAGCGCAATGCATTAATTGTCGATATAGCCGTTCAACTGTGGGGAGTCATGTCTCCTTTGGTGGTCCACCTAAACGGTTCGTCACATCGCCATTTGTCATTACTGGATTGGATACTAAATCAGCCGATCCAGCTTGACATAAAATTACTGAATCGACCCGATCCATTTTTTCGTAGACTGTTCAAACTCCAGATACGTCCCTTCACACTGTGTGCCACCTAACTGAGCATTAAAACCAACACCCTTCATTGGTAGGCTGAAACATTGCGATGGAGATGTAGATGCCAATTATCGCCCCTGGACCAGCAGCATAAATCATCACAGCTTAAAATAACATTTAAGGACCGAGAGTAAGTGAGCTATAGTTACCATCCACCGAGACCAAGCCGACCATCGTTGCCCACCAGCACTGGCTGCCTGGGTGTGGTGTCCCTCGGCAGTGACCATACATGTCTTACACAGCCATACGGCGTGCATAGGGCAGCAACAACAGCAACATTGTTCATAAACTCTGACATGTCAAAGCAGTCTGTTGCCAGTAGCAGTAGGAAGTTTGAAATCAAAATCAAACTGAATCAGTGATATTTCCCAAAAATCAATCGAAATCGATCGGCCATTAAAAATAAATCGTCACAGTACTATATTTGATATGTTGTTTTCTTTACAATGTTCTTTAAAATGCAAGATATCTAGGTCATTATCAGTACTTTGGTGCAGCCAAAGCCTCATTTTGAGACAACAATAATGTTTGCTGACAATTTCAATGCCTACTGTGTTGTTTCTCCAGGCGAAAAGAGACGTAATGTGAACTTTTATTTGATTTAGTATTAGTAAGTGTTACCAGTGCTATCCGACAGATTTTGAATATAGCAAAATGTGTGAAAGATCGATGGCATTTCAATGCAAATTCAAGCTTTGTCTCATCTCTATAAACAGTGACGCTGCTAAAAACTGCATCAATTAGTTGAACTACAACAGGCTGTAACGACCATTACCGCTGATCAACAGGATGCAGGTCGAGTGGGGGTACACGCTCCTCACGAGGAGATGGCAGCTCATTAAAGACTGAAGCGGCACCCTCTTGTTCACTTAATGCATCTTGTACGGCAACCTAGCAATCAAAAACACAAAAATACTAAAGTTTGCTCAGTGGTGACAAACACCAACATACCAGTATCACTTACAGTCCAACGTTGATCACGTCGAACGTTTTTGACTCACTTTGAGATTTTTCGACGACGTTTCAACGGTGTCGTAATTTATTTTTTCAATTCTGACTTCGAATTTTTCGACGACGCGTCGGAATTTTTAGTCACTTATTTCTATGTTGTTTTTATTTTCTCTTAAAAGTTCATGATAATTTTTCTTCAGTTTACTATAGGGACTAGGGCTGTAGTTAGATCATCGAGACATCGACCGTTTTGCTTTCATAATTTTGTTTTCTTGTTAAATTGTTTTGTATAGGCCTATCGCACGTTACATTATTATTAGCGTATGTTGTAAACATGACGGAGATCGTCTCATATTAGGCCACCTATGTACTTGCCATTTTTGATTTTGTTCTTTGATTATGGCCTGCAGTAAGTTCGCTTTCAAATGTTCGTACTGTAGACCTACATATCTTGTTCAGAATTAATGTGCTAAATGAAATAAATGACTACTGGGTTTAACCATGTCACAAATGGTCACCCATTCTTTGTGGCAGTTTTTATACCACACACACGCGCGCAAACACACATAAAGTTTACTAGATTTACTCGAGAAAACGTTAAAAACGTATCATGAGGCAACCGGCAACACAATAGCCTACTACTGGAGTACTGACTACTGAGTCAGAGAGTACTGGTTCACTATGTACATGTAAGTAGGCCTTGCTGCCGTAATGCGCCACTTACACTTCAATTTTTATCAGAAATATGCAACCAGAATTTCTGTGTGCGTACATAACATACTTATCCATACAGGTTGTGGACTTTTGGCATCGAATTTTCACTAACTGTTGAAACAACAGTTTTCAACAGTCAACAACTGTTTCCGTCGTGTCTACTGATATACATTATATACTCTTTGCCAGTGATGACGTCATCGAGGTAACTTCGCCAGCGCATCGTGGACGAATGGGAACGTCTTGATCAGCACATCATCGATGGTGCAGTGAAGGAGTGGCGAAAACGACTGCGAGCGTGCTGCTGCTGAAGAAGGACAGTTTGAACATGAAACACGCCGTGGTCAGACCAACTGTTAAAAAAGCCAGTCTAGACCCATCACTGCTCACCAGCTACCGCCCAATATCAAACCTTCCATTCATTTCTAAAGTTCTTGAGTGTGTCGTTGCTCATCAGCTGACGTCTTGTTTGAACCAGAATCAGCTCATGCCATGCTATCAATCTGCCTACCGACGAAACCACTCCACTGAAACCGCCCTGTTGAGAATCTGTAATGACGCACTTATCGCAGCGGACAGTGGAATGGTGACTCTTGTTGTGCTGTTAGACATGTCTGCAGCCTTTGACACCGTTAGTCATAAAAAATTGTTAGATATACTTAACAATCAGTTTGGACTGACAGGTGCTGCTCTGGGCTGGCACAAGAGCTACCTTACAGGCCGTACGTATCGTGTTGTCACCAATGAAGCGCAGTCTGACATCACGGATCTGGATTGTGGACTGCCGCAAGGGTCGTCACTCGGGCCACTGAAGTGGATCATTTATGCTGCGGAGCTGCAAGATATCGTCAGCCGTCACGGGATTTCATTTCATGGATTTGCAGACGACTCTCAGCTCAGCAAGTCCATGTTTGTCAGTAACATTCAGACCGGTAAGCGTGCAATGCTCGACTGCATCGCAGATGTCGAAGCGTGGTGCCGGTACCGTGGACTGAAGCTGAATGCCGACAAGTCTGAAGTACTGTGGCTTGGTACCAGACAACAGATTGCCAAGCTAAGTCCGGCGGATAAAGATCTGGTCCTCCCAACTGGTAC
>Ga0209780_1000936_pt1 | contig 17796 bp, 8 predicted proteins | sample WorMetexBAHAMAS2_FD_187384 | JGI IMG/M metagenome (GOLD analysis project Ga0209780, IMG submission 187384) | Marine gutless worms symbiont microbial communities from Max Planck institute for Marine Microbiology, Germany - Inanidrilus exumae... | ecosystem: Host-associated > Annelida > Digestive...
CACTAATTAAGTGGTTATATTGCCGTTGACCTTGGGTGACCCCTAACCACCTTAAACCACCTCAATTTTTGCATTTTGCGTTGCCTTTTGCATTTTCGTAACTGGTGATCGCAGAGACTGCAAATTTGATGTAGAGGTTAAATGTGCAAGTCACAGCCTACAGACGACAAACTGTCCCTGATAGAGGCGTGGTTAGGTCATTTGACCCATTAAAATATTTGGGGCTCCAATCATATCACTGGAACGGCTGAACCTGAAGTCGTCAAATTTATACATAGGTAGGCTATATCAATTCTAGCAACAGGATGACATATCACCAACAAAAGGGCGTGTTTATGGTCACGTGACTGTTTTAAAATTTTGCCGTTTGTCATGATGCAGCTCGTCGCGTGAGTTTGTCAGCGATAGCTGAGCTACTTGTATACTTTGATTTTCTTTTTTATAGTACCTCTTTTTGTGGTAGTTATAGTGCAGCAGTATTCTGTTGTACATGCCGTATTAGCAAGTAACTGTGACAATACACAGTGACAATGCACATCACGAGCTAATATTAATGATAATAAATAGACAGTTTCTAATGTTGATTAATTGTCAATGTACATCTTGGTGAATGGTGATGTTGACATTCATTAAATGATGCTGTTTGAACTGTCTCATGGTAGGCTTGCCGAAATTTTATTGATGACGGCAAATGTGTCGAGCGTTGTCCACCTGAGATGTTATACAACCATGAAACACACAAGAATGAACCAAACCCAGACGTCAAGTATGCATATGGCACCACGTGCATTCCTACCTGCCCAGGTAAGTGCCGATATATTATTACTGATTGCCAATAATTTAAAGAGGTCACGGGACCCTTAACACATACTTTTCAGATGTAATCTATCATGCATGCACCAGTACTACTCTGCATTAATCAGCACACAAAATGTGCAGTGCCTAGCTTCACCATTCCAAATATATGAATGGGAGGGGCAAATATTTTAAATGGGTCACATGACCCAGAACACGCCCATTAGGTGGTAATTTGTCATCCCAATACTAAAACTTGATATATTTTACCTGTATACAAAATTCGGCGACTCTAGCTTCATCCAACTCCTTAATGTTTGCTAAGTCATCACCACTTGACTGGTACAACCTGTGAGCTATGGTGATTGTCTGGAGGGTAAGAGGGGAGATTATTTGACCAGCTCTGTGCTGTTGTGCATCATAATTGTGCACATCATCTGCACACTTATATAATGAGCAGTTCGTACACGGTCGACTGGATCAGGCTTTGATCTTGCTTGGCTTAGCTGTCTTCCGAGCACCTCTGTGTCTTCGGTGTACTTGGTGCTATATGTAGAAATTTTTTTTATTACATCCTTTTCTTTACCTTTTAGTGTGCTGAGCCTGTGAGATTGGCCCTTGACCTGGAAGACTATCGTCCTTCAGTGCTATTACACTGTTGGTTGGGTCATCTGAACTGTAAAATCGTCTCCGAAATGACCTATAATGTGTCGAGTGGGACGTTAAACCCTACAATTCCATACTCTAGCTTCAGCAATTCCAGATACATGATTGCAGGTGTCAAAATTTAAAATTGATCACATGACCCCGACCACGCCCCTTTTACTGGTGATTGTTTTATCTCTAGACTAGCACTTGATATTGCCTATTGCATATAGTACAAAATTTGACTACTCAAACTAGCCATTCCAGAGATATTCTTGAGCCCCAAAATTTAAATCTGTCACATGACCCTGACCACACCCCTTTTGTGTTTGATTTGTCATCCGTAGGATAGGACTTGACATAGCCTATCTGTTTACAAAGTTTGACAACTCTTAGCTTCAGCCATTCCAGAGATACGACAGGTGCCCACCAAAAATTCAAATGGTTCACGTGACCTGACCATGCCCCTTTTAGGATGGTTTGTCGTCCACGAGCTAGCACTTGCTACAATCAGCCTGCTTACCTAATTTGAAGTCTTATCTCCATCCACCATGAAGATATGAAAGGCGATACAAAATGTTGAAAATGGGGTGGTTTCGGAATTGTGGTAGTTAGGGTCAGTCAGTGTCCCTGGAACTCAAGGTCCCTGGAAACAGCACCATTCCATAGAGCACAAATGAGTTCCTGTTAGCCTTCCATAGTAACTATGTCACTTCTTGCACTGTTTCTGAGATATTGCAAGATGCTGCAGATAAATTGCATATTGTAGGTGGGCCATGTCCGAGCCTTTGACATTTACTAATCTGTTTTGTAAATGTGAAGCAGTCCGTGCGTAAATGTGAAAGTGTTATGTTACAGGTTGTGGTGCCAAAACCTATTATTTGTCCATCTTATATACTTCCCGTATCAGACATTTTGCCAACAGCTGTAATTCAGTGCAATACTAAACTGATGGTTGTTTAGGTCACATGTTGACTGAGCGTGGAACTTGTGTCAGTGACTGTAGTCCAAACAATATTGCCGAGTCTGGAAAATGTGTGCCGTGCAAAGGACCTTGCCCAAAAGGTATGTCACGGTGCTAGTGCCATAGTAGTGTTAGATATAGAGAGGTTATGCAGAAGAGAAATTTACGGATTTCTTCATTTTCGTATGGGTGCTAAGTCTTGTGATCAGCCTGTCTATGTCTGTTTGTTTGGTTGATTGCCTGCCCGATTGCATATCCCAAAACCACATTTCCAAATTTCACGAAATTTTCTGTACATTTTATCTGTGGCTGTGGCAGCACATTACGTTATATGCAATTCCAGTTGTGGGGATGACGTCATGCTTTCATGTAGTGGTGGTGCATATACAGTGGTTTAGCTGCAGTGATCATTGATGAGCGACCTGTCACCTCCTGCCTGAGCGATATCAACTCACTCACAGCTGGCAGTAAATGATTTGCGGTGGGCGGCCTTATTATGAGACGGAGGCAAAGTCAGCCATCTCTGATTGCCTTGGTGCTGTCCAAACTGCCAGCACTGAGGTCAGCGAAGTCAGCAGAATTGTGAAATTTTCTGTCTGGTGAAGCAGCGATGACTTCGCTGCAGCCAGCAGACACAGCAGAAAAAAATCTTTGCTGAGTGGTAAATATAGACGTTGTTTGTTTACATTTGTTTTGCAACTTGCAAACTTACGAAGGTGATGGAACATTTGGTTCTTGATGGTGAGAAAAATGAAAACAACGCACTTCAAAGTTATTACATAGCATACACAATGAGTTAATAAAGTGTTGATTAGTGAATTTTTCGTTTGCTGACATGTTTGCTTTTGTTTACATCAATCACCATCGGAATTTCTATTTTTAAAACTCTGCTGCTTCTGCTATTTTCCATCCAGTGAGTAGTTGCTGACGTTGCTGCCACCAGCAAAATACTGCTGGCAGTCTGGACATGCCCTTTGTTGCAAATTGTCAGCTTCGAACTTTGAGTAATATGTCATGCTTCTTTAGGCCATGTCGACACACACACACACACACACATGCCATTTTTATCGCCATTTTCCCGGTGAACCTTGATTGTCCATCTGTTTCCTTGTTCAGACTACGTGCATCCTTTCAGCATAGACCAAAACTTTGCATATTCTTCTTAACACCATTCCGTCAAGTTTTGTCCTACTTGTTTCATTCCTTCAACGTCCATTGTCACGTCATGCTGGATGTAACCAGTACGTGCTTTAAACCATGAATATATGACAAATTATTTTATTTTGTAAATGATGCAGCAAATGCAGTATTATCGTATGTTGCGTCTTTGCAGAATGTGTCGTTAACGAGTTCATTCATGGAAGAAACATCGATGACTTTGCTGGATGTACGGTCATCAAAGGTGTTGTCAAGATTCTGGACTACAAAAAGTGAGCTGTGATGATCGTCACTGTGCCTATTGCCAAATTTTGTGTTACCATATACACTACAGAAGTTTTAGTATCTGAAGGAGCCTTACATCATGTGGAGCAAGTGACAGTGACATAGATGGATCAAATTGGAATTTTTAGTTATACTTACGGTTTGATTTCAGTTTTGACTTTTTATCATACTTAGGTGCTGTTTTTGTAGCTTGTTATCTTGTAGTGGCTGTTGTCATAAACACAACTGCCCACAGTGAGGTTCGACCATGGGATCTCTGACAGTGAGGTAGGGCGTGTTACCACGAGACTTCTGCAGCCTGTGTTGTATGATTTGTTTGAGTAACTGGCTGTTATGTGGACGTGACTGTTGTGTGGTTGACAGTGTCTCGTCAGAAACACCACTTGCTCGCTATGAGCAGTTTTCAGTATTTGAGTCTGTCCAGGAGATCACCGGGGCACTGGATGTTGAACGCCATGGCTCTGATTTTCGCAACCTTTCCTTCTTCCGAAACCTTCGCGTTATTCACGGACGAGAGCTGGGGTAAGTAGAGCTCTCTTCAGGTAATAACCCTGGAGTGTTGAATAAATTTGGAAAAGTGCATCAGTGATGAAAATTGAGGATTGAAAAAATAACTGTTGGATAATGAATGCCCAATGAAGGCAATGATAATGTTAGAGCTTTGTGATGGTGAAATAAAGGTGTATATGAAAACTTCCCCTTCCCTCCAATAGATAGCATCAGAGCTATGATAATTGTCTGGAGGTTATGAGAGAAAATAATCAGAACTCATTTGTGCTGTATTGTGTACCACAGTTGTGTACAATGATACGCACACGCATGTGAACATATAATAAATTTGCATGTTGGTTTAGGTTTAGATGTCATTTTTGTGTGTTTCTTTAGGTTTAGCTTTTTGTGTGTTTTTTGTTAGCTTTGATCATTTTATTCCAATGTTGCTTTGTTGTATTGGGTGGTAGTTATTTCAGTACCAGGCCAAGAGATTGGCTGGGAAGAACATCTCCAAAATGATTTATTCTGTCAAGTGTGACGTAAAAACCTTAACTCTGTCAGTCAGTTTATTAAAAACTGTTCGGAATACAGTTGCATTTTAATGTAATATTGTTTGTTGTCTAACGAAATTGAAAAATAAACGTTGTTTTGTAAATGAAAATGAACATTTTTTCAGATAAATGAGAATAACATGGCAGCATAAAAATGTTCGATCTTGTAGACTGGGATGCAAAATAATGTGAAGCAGCAATAGCATAAAACTGAGCGCAGGTGTATGTGCATGTATGTGTGTACACTTGTCAAGTTTCTAAAACCTGTGCACTGATGCAAATAATAAACATCTGTGCATTCAGTTAAATTTTATTTCATATTTAAGCTTTGTTTCAATTCAGTTAAATTTGATGTTTATTATAAATAATTTCCGGACTTCCTAAAAAGCTCCGTTGTCTGTGTATACTTAAGCTGGTTATAATTCATGTTTAATGTCTAAGGGCCAGTTCTTCCACCGCAAATTAAATTAACGTTAATCTCTGATTTAAAAAGTGATTATGTACCGTAATCTCCGATTAATTTAATAGTCAAAGTTAATTGTCGATTAACCAAGTTGCGTTTTTCCATGCATTTTCGATCTTCAATTAGTAAATCGGCGATTAGCTAACGCTGGATTAACTCTTTTTCTCTGATTGGCTGTCGGAGTGACCTAAATTGAACAGCGCCACAATGACGTCACCATCCGATGTGTTTACACAGCCGTTGCTAAGTACGTTTCACAGTTCACAGCTTCACAGATTTTGTAATCGTAAAACGACTCCTTCGTGATATTTGCTGACATGATGTATCTCGTCCAGCAGTTTCTTGACGGCGAACTTTGACAGTCTGAAGCACTGACGGCATTTAGCATCATCATATTCCTGAAACGGATTCCTCCGTGGCAAAACCACACATTCGCTTTGCTCAAATTAACTTAACTAGCTACATGAAAGACAGAAAGAACAAAAAGACAGAGAAAAACATGTAGCTAAGTCGGGGGAATACTGCATATCCATTATTGTTAATCAGTCATTAACGAGTTAATTGGCGAAAAATCGGCAGTTAAGGTAATGGACGACTTAATTGACGATTGACCGTAAACTGGTGGTGGAGAAACGACATTTGAGTTAATCGACAGTTATCTGCCGAATTTAATTGGCGATTAAGTTAGTGGGAGATTAATTTGCAGTGGAAAAACCGGCCCGAAGTTTATGTGACTTAATTACTAGTTATTATTACCCATGCCGACTGCATTTGTGTCAGTTTTACCTCAGTTTGTCTGTGTGTCTGTTTTTTTTCTGCACACTATCTCAAAAAGCAGTGCAGCTAGGATCACTAAACTTGCATAGAAATGTTCCACGTTGAGTCCTCAAAAGTCTAAACCCATTTATTTTGGGGTAAAAAGGTCAAGGATCAATGTCACAAGTCACAAACAATGCGGGCGTGGGTCTTTACACTCTTGTGAGTGCTGGCTTCTTCTGGTCGATACTTATGTTCCTGAAGTGGAGAGGTCAAAGGCTGGAGCAATGGCATAATGCAGTACCAAATTGTCAGATAACATTACAGTATTAGCTGTATCTTCAAAGTTATTGTATTGACATTCTGTGTGATATACGTGGTTGTACAGCCGGCATACATCAGCACTGTTAATATGGAGAACGAGTCTGAGTTCACTTGGACTGCATTCTCTGACAAGTGTTCCTCACGGCCGAGTCTTGATAGCTTCAAATCCACAGCTTTGCTTTGTGAACACCATCGACTGGAGAAACATCACAAACTATCGTCCAAATGCTTTTATTGTTCGTGACAATAACGCAAACTGTGGTAAATTTGTAACAGTCTTGTTTGCTGTTTCAGATGCTGTTGCTCAATTTCAGGCAGTGACTCAAATGACTGGGTGGAAAGGCAAATGCCTTTAAAAAGCTTGTGCTAATTTGCTAGTGGATTTACACCTTCTAAATGCAAGAAATCTGAAGGTCACTGAAAATGTATGAATAATGGCATTTTTATTGGCCATGGTTTTCATTGTCATGGGGTGTCTTTAATGATTGAAATGTCAGATTTGCATAAAATTGGTTAATATTTGACATAATATAGTATTTACTATTTGTTAGATTTCCGAATATTTTGAACAAATAGGGTATGAAGACGGTGTACCGTGTGGGTAACACCATTGAGGTAGACTCCAGCATGTTTTTTGAGTTCACTAGTTGCCATCGGGGCATGCAGGCAGTTAATTAATTGAGTTAAGGTTTTACGTTTCACCTGTACACAAAATAGGTCATTTCAGAGACGTGCGTACAGTATAACTTTGCAGTAGATAAATCCTCCCCTCAGCTTAGGGTGCCGGCAAGTATTATACAGGTTTCAACAAAAAATAACAGTTGGATGACATGTTAATTATATCTACCATGCACATATAGGTAATTGCATTGGGCTTTTAAGACGCAATCAGAAATGCCGATAGCTGTTCTGTATGTGTATATTTGCAGAGAGTTGTTCAAGATTATGTAGCAGAAACGGTTGTTGGGGGCCTGCTGCCGGTGATTGTGTTTCATGTGCTAATTACTCTCTGGGTGATGAGTGTGTTGCTGATTGCGACGTTAACAGTGGCTTCTTCAAAAACACAGCTACAATGCAGTGTATTCCATGCAATGAAGAATGCCTTAACACCTGCACGGGACCAGTAAGTTGTCATTTCTGCTGCTGTCACCTTTGTCATGCTTCGATTTTAGTTCGTTGAATTTTGGCGTCATATTTTTAGGTCAATTCCTCCGAATCGACCTAATAACGTGTCTCAAATGTCTGTACGTCCATCCGTACTTCCGTTCGTCCACAAAAAGTTTCTTCGGTTTCAATGGAATTTGGTATGTAAGTAGAGGTCGATGAGTGATGCATGACTGTATGCAGTATGACCCGATCCAAGGTAAAGGTCAAGGTCGCGAGCCCTTGAAAGTCGGAAATTCTGCCATTTTCAAAGGCTATCTCCTCCCCCATTAATAATGGGGACTGACAAATGACCACGGATTCTTAAATTAGGGCACAATACCTAAACCTTATCGTCCTAGTTTTTGTGTTACGTGACTTTGAAGTTGGCAGTAAATAGGAGTCGACCACCAGTCCTATGCGGGACTAATTTTTGTGTCTGTCTCATAGGGAACCATTGTAATTATAAGCTGTGCAAAAACAGCTGAACAGTTACAGTCGCACAATACACCGATGGAAAGCTCTTGCCCTCTGCAATATACATGTGTAATTCGTTTTGAGATGACATTTGCATTTACAAGAAATCAGCAATTGTCCAAAGCCAGCAGCATAATATGTGTTACCGCTGCAACCAGATGTCTAAATGCTTTGGCATTAGGCTTCAGCCAATAGCAGTGCATTCCTAAAAATAGCAGGTACTGGCAGTAGGGATGCACGAATCATTTAATGTTGAAAGCGTTTAAACAAAACGTTTCCTGGCTGCAAACGATTGAACATTTTGTGCGCATGGGTGATGTGGCCTTTTGTCAAATTACTTTGACCACTAGTTTTCTTTACAGATCCTACATATATATGTCTTTGTCTGTATGTTAGATTCTTATTACTCCAATGCTGCTGAGACTAATTGTGTATAGTAGAGGCCATAAAATTCTGTTCATGGTATCTGAGTGGATGTGCGTGTCTATTGTAGGAGGCAGATGATTGTGATTTATGCCGCAACAAACAGGATGGCCCGTACTGTGTAGCGGAGTGTCCAGAATCAACATACTCAGATGACCTGAACAAGTGCCAGCCGTGTGGTGCCAACTGTGAGGGCGGCTGCACCGGGCCAGACACAGGAATTGGTGCAGGTGCATGCAATGCGTGTGATGTGGTCGTCGTCCATAGTGCTTCCTCTTCGTTTTGCCTGACTCCAGACAGCGAATGTCCCCAGAATTTCTTTACAAGACATAAACGTACAGATGATCCTGAAAATCCGAACTATTATTCGGTGAGCATTAAACTTGTTCATTTACTTAATTTTTCCTTGTACATAATTTCAGACATAATTTGGCATGGACGCATTTGTGACTTCAGCTACTGACAGTCAAGGTGCTATTTGGGGATGGGGGCAGACTCCTGGCTTGTTTCAACACTTTTGCTGCACATTGCTATGTTAGCGTGGTATATGCTGTGGTCATGTGTCCATCTGTCTCTCTGTCCATCCGTCCATCACAAGATGGTATTGTGCAAAAATGGCTAAATGTAGGATCACGAAAATAATGCCATACATTAGCCGAGAGAGTCTAGTTTTCTGGTGCCAAAAAGGAGATAACAATAGTTGGGAGATATTTTTGTAACAAACAGAATAGCGCTTACGTTTTAAAAATATTTTTGAATTTTTTGATTGCTTCAATCTGAAGTTCAGTGTACATTTTTTCTGTTGTTGAATAATGTTGCCTTCGATATGTAAGAAACTAACGTGAAACTGTGTTGCCTCGCATGATGTTGTTTCAGCAGATTGACCCAAAACATGTACAGTGGCTGTTAATATGGACACGTGTACGTGCTTGTGAGGGTTAATGTGTGCATAATGTTTATATGAGGTTTCTTAGTTAGCTTCTTAATGTTGATGATGGCTGGCTGACAAAGGCTTGCATACTTTAACAGAGTTTGAGTGATGTCAAACAGCACGTCTTGAGGTGGTCTGTGGTTTACACCATTGAGTGCTTTGGTATTTTTGTCAAGTGACTAAGATGATGCATTACTCAGCCATTAATTATTACCCACGCCAATGATAGTTGTGTGGGTATGGTTTTCAGTGGCATTTGTCTGTCTGTGTGTATCTGTCTGTCTGTCGTTCTGCATGATATCTCAAAAACCGCTGCAGCTAGGATCACCAAACTTGACACAGAAATGTTCCACCATGAGTCCTGGAAACCCATTTATTTGGGGGTCAAAAGGTCAAGGTCACGAGGCACAGAAACAGTGCTGGTGTGGGTTTTTGCAGTCTCGTGAGTGCTGGCTTCTTCTAATTTGCATAGCTTTGTCCTTTGTGTGTGCAGGAGTGCCGACCCTGTCACCCTGAATGTGTAGGTTGTGAAGGGCCATCGGACGGCCATTGTGAAGAGTGTGCCAATTACAAGCAGGAAGGTAGCTGTGTTGCATCGTGCTACAGCGACTATTTTATTGATGATGAAGCAACAAAGTCCTGTGCTGCCTGTGATCGCAGTTGTTCGCGGTGTTATGGTCCAACTGCTGCTGACTGTACTAAATGCCGACAGTTTAAGCTGTATCACAATCTGAACGAACGAAATCCAGATTCTCCGGTATGTTGTCATCCACACACACGGAACCCATGTCATGTTTTTATCTCTCATTTTGTGGTCCACTAGGTCTGCTGTGTGTGTTCGTGTTTGCATGATAACTATTGAATGAAATGACCTTTAACCTAGATATTTGGGATGATGATTTATCTTGACCCTATCTGTCCCAGGTTTTAGGTCAAGGTCATAAGTCAGAGTACAAGGTCATAGGAGACAAACTGGGAAACCAGATCCGTCAAAATAGAAGAAAGCAGACTCAAACTGGAAGCTGTAAATAAGTAGCACTAGGCACAATGGCACAAAGTGGTCCGTGCAGCCGGGAGTGAGGTAACAATTTAGTTTGCAAATAAAATTAATTGGTTTAACTTAGCTTTTAATTAAACTGTTTTAAAAGTAAAGTAAACAGCAATAACTTATGCCTCACCACTATGGGAGACTCACATGCCATATGGGATCACACAGTGTTACCTGCCACCCGACAATGGTATAAGTCAACTCACCCATGAATGTTTCCGGTGTCACTAAATTGAGTACCCACTTCAGCTAGGGGTAAAGGCGGCATTCTCCTTTACCCCTAGCCGAAGTGGGTACTCAGTTTAGTGACACCGGAGGCATTCAAGGGTGAGTTGACTTATGTTACATGAAAACGGACCGGCCGGGAATTGAACCTGTGACCTGTCAGTCGCTAATTCAATGCCCTACCACAGTGCCACCATGCAACAGATGGACAGAGGTCTGTGTCACCGCAACTTGCACTAATTACGATACAATACAATATATTTCTGTGTACTCAAAAGCTGATGATATGGCCAGTTTCGTCTAGCACGTGGCACAGAAACGAAAAAAATAAGAAAACTTAAAAAAAACAAACCAAGTAGCTCAAGAAACGGTCCTGGCAAAAGTCTGTGAAGGCAGTCCGGGATGAAGAAGTGAAACTACGGGGTGTAGGATTTGTGAAAAGGTGGGTTTTAAACTGTTTTTAATTATTGTAACTATGCATCTAACTAAAGAAAGTAGTTTAACTTAAAAATCACTAAGTGTTTAGTTAATTTTTGCTCATCACTGCAGCTAATCCTGGTCAGTGGGCAGTGGCAGTAGATAGATGCAGTTACGTTCTTTGTTGCCATGCTGTCTGTTATAATAAAAACTAGTAAATTTTGTGTCACAGTAAGCAATGGGTGTTGTTGCTGTAGTTTAACTGCACGGACGACTGCCCAGAATGGGCTCCATTAGAGATGAGAGAGAGGCTTCCAGATGAAGTCAATACACTGTGTGTCACTGAAGCCATCTACAGTGAAGTGACAGGCAGTCAGATGTAAGTCTTTATTCCAAATATTTACAAAGATGTTATTACTATGGCCATGTCTTGCAGAAAGCGTAATCCAACGTTCTGGCGTCCGAATGTTTGTCCTTAAGTCTGTCTGTCCTATCGGCATATTCACCGTGACTCACCAGGGGCAGCAAGTGAAGCGGCCAGCATACATTTCGGCCCAAAAATAAGGAGGACTGACATACTTGTTACATTTCTTTGGTAACATATATACGTTTGTTTTTGTTGATGTTCTTGTAGGTGAGGGTGTTAGTGTTGTTCCCAATATAGCCTATTTTTATGCTGAAAGGGGACGTTAATCTCCCAACCGACCAACCAATGTAATTTTTATGAGTGCTTCACGGAATAGGAGTCACATCGAATTTTCTGTGATCATTCGTTTTTTAATTTCAGTTCTTCGTTAGTTCTTCTGTTATAGTTCCATGCAATAGACTATGGTGGCTACCCGTGAGCTTTTCCAGCATACGTTAAATAGTTATGATCATACCGTATTACTCAGTAAAGGAGTTTGAAGAACACAGCATATTCAACGTTGTCATTAGCAGCTGATGTTGTAGGAATGTCGGAGCAATTGTCGGAGGCATTGTCGTGGCATTGATCTGTGTTGGAATCATTATCATTATTGTTATCATTATGTGGCGACGGTGGGCACTCTCCAAGCAAAGCAAGGGTGGCGAAGATGAGTTTTTGGTGAGTGGCTGTTTAAATCATATGAAAAGCACAAGCTTCAGGTAACAGAATCTTATAAATGACAACATAGGTCACTGAAAACTGAGCCAAGAATTAAAGTGGATAATAATAAGTTTTCTTGCAGATTACACACATGCAAAAATGGCAAGTTATGAAAGAGATGATCGTGATTGACCTTCAAGGTCATTTGCTTACTGAATGTGGTCTTTTCATACAACTGTGCAGCAAGATATCAACTGACATAGTGCATTGCACAGTATCTTTGCGATAGCTGAGCTTCTTGTTTTTTTGTATGTTCCAATCTTCCTGCCGCTTTGTAATAATTGTAGGTACATATATTTTACAATGCTCTGATTTTTTAGAATGTTATGAGTGTGTACATTTTACATAGTGATAACGGTGCACAGTGTGATATAAAACTGTATGTCATTTGTTTTGCATAATGTGGCTATTGTCATGCTTTGGCTAGTAGCAAATGTTTATGTACTTAATGAGAATTGGATAAATCTTGTTAAGTAAATTATGTCTTTTGTTTATTGCAGCCACTAGCACCAACTTCAGCTCGACCTGACATGGCTCAAATAAGAATTATTACGGAGTCTGAACTGCATCTTGGTGACATTATTGGCTCCGGTGCCTTTGGAACTGTTTATAAGGTTTGTTAGTCAATGTGAAACTATATGCACATAGCATGATTACTGTCTCCGGAAACAAGTGTGGCATGCGTCAGTCTTGATGAAAGAAGCTGTAGCACAAGACATCTGTTATTGACCTTGTGGAATGATTTAATGCTTTTCAGGTCAGTGGAAAGAAATTAATTTGCGACAAAAATGAATAACATGGGGCAGAAATTAAGAACCATAGGAAACTAAAAGATGGCAAGGGCAATTAAGTTTGATGAGTTGTATAGAGTACATACCACCTCCACTGTATTGGCTGTTTTCCGAGTGAACCTAGATTAACCGATTATTTTCTTCACTTGTTCCGGAAGATGTCGTTGGTGACAAGCGGCTGAGCCGCACAGGTTTCTAGGTTGACTCTTGCGAGTGGACCTAATAAAATGGGTCTCAAATGTCCGTCCGTCTCTACGTACGTACATCTGTTACTCCCTACGTCCATCCGTCTGCAAAAAGTTTCTTCAATTTCAATGTAAGTTGGCATGTAGGTAGTGATGCATGATGGTATGCAGTATGACTCGATCCAAGGTCAAGGTCACGAGCCCTTAAAAGTTGGAAATCGTTCCATTTTTAAATGCTATCTACTCTGCCATTTACAATGGGAGCCAGCAACTGACCACTTGTTTTTAAACTAGGGCACAATATCTAAATTTGATTGGGCCGGATTTACTGATGTTTGTCTCAGTTTTTGTGTCATGTTACTTTGAACTTGGCAGAAACGTCAGCTGTGAAGAGTAGACCGTCAGTTCCACACGTGGCTACTTTATTAATGGGACGCAGTACCTTCCTGTCACCCAGCCAAGAGTATCAATGTGTTGAAGCAAACTCAAAGCACTGACCGCTAACAGTGGCCTGGCATCATCTTTTCTTCACCCACCAGAGGACTCCTGAGTAAAGAGGCATTGCTGTCTGTACGTCAGCTGTCCAAAGCCAGTATCATGTTGCCAGTTTCTATATCTAATAATCTATCGGTCAACACGGTGAATTTGTTTGGCCAGGGGCGTGGCTTATGGCGGGTCACGTGGCGCTCAAGAGCAGCGTGGCGACATAACGGTGGAGTGAGGGGACGAGGAGGGGTGGCGGGCAGGTACAAGCCATCACGCTGTAGAGCTTGTCTAATGATAAGCTGCTGCAGGGAAGCAGTTTCAAGAAGATGCTAGTGTACGAGCGCTCTCTATTTTCCGACGACTTTTGAAGACGCATTTATTTCGTCGTAGTTTTTACTTGTAGTTTTTATCTGTTCAGTGCCCCTGAAGTGGTACACCGTGAAAGCATCACTTTTAATCTGGTCGATTATGAATGAATGAATGATTAGTGTGTATTTGTCATACACCCGGCTTATTCTGCAGCATAGTACTGACATATGTATGCAATGGTTAGGGTGTGTGGGTGCCACCAAATGAGAACGTGAAGCTGCCAGTGGCAGTCAAGATTATGAATGAAGGATCGTCAGAGAGCGAGAGTCGAGAACTGCTGGATGAAGCTCGTATAATGGCATCTGTCGTTCATCCATATTGTCTACGAGTCGTCGCTATCTGCATGACTGCTCGCCTAATGCTTGTTGTTCCTCTGATGCCGCTTGGATCTCTACTGGACTACATGCGCAAGAACCGAGCCAACATTGACTCCAAGAGAATGCTTAACTGGGCCACACAGATTGCTCGTGTAAGTTGATCGTGCATGTATGTTCTCGTGTTCAGTACTACAAAAAACGAATTTGTGGACTATTCAAAAAAATGAGTTTAAGTAGTTGCCATTAAGCGGTGGTGTGGAATTAATGTAAAAAATGACAGCTGTGGTAGTATTTTTAGGCAGTAGAATTTTAGTCGTTGTTGGTAAATGGTTTTTACTGCGATGTACGTGAAAATTTATTGGTGTATTTTTCCATTTTGTGCTTTGTAACTATATGGTTTATTGGCTGCTGTTTGTACTAACGTACAGGGCATGGAATACCTTGAGGGACGTGGAATTGTTCACCGTGATCTAGCTGCAAGAAATGTCCTTGGTATATATAAGTTTGTCTCCTATTCTGTGTACCACACATATTGTTGTAAAAGTTCAGTTTGTTGGTTATTTCGACTTATAACGTTTCATTTATAAAATTTTGTGTAAAATTTTATGTCTCAAAATCGTTCATTTATCTGAAAGTTTGTAACATCTCCAGAAGGTAACTTCTACAGAAGGGGGCCATCCATTAATTTTTATTGTATACTTTGTGTTACCCGGGTCATTTGTTTATATGGTTTTGTAAAGACATTTTTATGCTTAAGAGTGCAATAGATCATTGTGGTACGAAGTTTGATAGGTTGATTGGCATCTTGTTTTCATCCAGATATTACTGGCCCGCCTAATGGGCCAGTATTTTTTGCGCGCTGTCATCTGTCGGTGTCGTCTGTCATCTGTCGTCGTCTGTAACAGGCATGAGTGGTCGGGCGGGGCTAGGCACGTGACCGGGCTGGCGGCTGACACTGCACCGCTGGAGAGTACGGCTACATCCCATTAGGGCAACAGTCCGCAACACCTTGTTTTCTTTCTCACAGAATCTCTTAAAAGCTGAGAAAATAAGTGGATGCATGAAAACCTTGAAAAATAACTGTATTGCTTCAAAACCAATGTCTGCTTACACGACTAGTCAATTGTTTTGTACAGTACGAGCATGTACTGTTATTACGGGATTATATTTTAGGCCGCATCGCATCTAGTGATTGCGGCCTATTGCTACACACAGAGTAGCATGGTCGGTTGGTCTGTGTGTGTGTGTGTGTGTTGGTCACGTTTGTGAGCCGAGCAAAAACACTGAACTGATCGAGATGCTGTTTGGGATGGAGACTTGGGTGGGCCGAGGGAATCATGTGTTAGATTGGGGTGTAGATCCCCCATGGGAAGGGGCACTTTTGAGTGTGTCCCCATAGGAAAGCATTAAGCATTACAATAGTTAGCTGTGTAAGAATGGCTGAACACTTACGTTTGAACAATACATCGATTGAAAGCTCTTGGCCTCGGCAATATACAAATGTACAGTAGTTCGTGTGGAGATTGTTGCAATTTACAACAATTATTTTATGAAAACAAGCAGGTGACAGGCGTCAATACGCATGGCTAAGGCTGTAAATTTTTCGTGGCCAAAACTGGAAAAATTGCAGTCACTTCATGGCAGAAAACGCAGAATTCACGTTGAATTTATGGTTGCAGTCATATAGAAATACAAAACACATTAAAATTAACTGGACAGAAATCAAACATCTAGTCAATTAATCACTATCAAATAGTCACTGATTCAACACTAGAAGCTATGCTTTGTAGCTATGCTATACTCTTGTCTTTTATTTCATTGTTGAAGCTACACAAGGTAATAAGTGCGCGTTTTTGTGACATTAAGAGATAAAATGAATCAAATTCGCAGAGATTCGTGGAAAAACGCAAGATTTTTTGGTAATGGCTCAAATTCGCTAATTTTGCAAGTCCCGTGACTGCTGCGAAAAATTGGTCTTGTACAAAGCACATAGTCATCACATGGACAGACCAAAGGTCAGAGCGTCCAACGGCGCAATGCATTGTGGGTATGTTAGCAAGTTAGCAACGCAACAATAATGTTAGCAACACTGTCATGCGATTCACAAATAGACAGGATCTGTGCAATTTTAAGCATAATTTTTTTAATATTGACAGTCCCAACTAATATCCAATGCTTTATCACTTCACGCGGTAGATTTGTGTGCGATGCGAATTGGTCTCTTGTCAAATAACTTTGACCACTTGTTTGATAATGTCATGCACTGGTTTTGGTTGTGCTTGCAGTTCAAAATGCAAACATTGTCAAGATTACGGACTTCGGTCTAGCGAAGTTGTTGGATACTAATGAAGATGTGTTTCAAGCTGCTGGGGGCAAGGTTGGTTGACCCTTTAAACTACCTTCATATGTCAAATGCCATGTCATGTGCCATATCAAATAAGTTGGCACAGTGGCTGCTGATGATGGGTGGACATTGATCCAAGCTGTACCTTTGCTGTACCAAATGTAAATGCCTACCATCCTTCAAAGTCCATTGTCGTGGAACATTGCTACGTGAAAGTTGAATGACAGAGAGTCCAATTTATGAATTCTGTGACACGATGTGAAATTTTTAACATATACTGATAAGCTGACAGGCAGCTTAATCTACCGCACGGAACCAAAACCAGAGAAAAACAAGGAAGGCACTGTAAACAGCACCCTGATCACCGTGTTACCACATCAGATATGGCTACCACTGCATCCATTTATTGACCATTTTCACCTTTCCTGTCCCCTCCAGTAGGCAGCATTGAGCTGTGATGATTGTCTGGAGATTAGGACGGAAACTAATGGGAACTGTTCTGTGACAGTTGTGCACAATGATATGTATGCATGCACGCATGGTCTTAAGCTTGCATGCTGGTCTTGGTTTAGATTTCCTTTTTGTGTGTTTGTTTATGTTTAGCATTATGTGTGTTTTTGTGTTAGCTTAGATCGTTTTGTGTCTACATTGCTTACTTTTGTTGTGTTGGGTTTAGTTTTTCAGTACCAAGCCAAGAGATTGGCTGGGAAGATCGTCTCCAATATGACCTATTCTGTGTCGAATGGGATGTAAAACCTTAACTCATTCAGTACGTCCAGATAATGGGTGGCTGGTTCCCCTGCGAGTCCACTACAAGTCCGTCTTCTCCACCTTCTGTTCTGTTCTGTTCTGTTCTGTTCCTGTGGGGCGACTATGGAAGCAGTGGCTGGTATGCTACTCCATAGTACAGCGCTGAGGCCTGTATCATGTACTGGCCCAATGCGCATCCCCGGTGTGTGTGTGTGTGAAATGTCTGTATGTGTGCGTGTAGTGTAGTGTGTTTGAGAGCTTGTACCGTATATTTATAGTGCCCAGCCCAGCTGACCGTTTCACTAGTAGCCAGTACGCCCGTGCACCTGAC
>Ga0209780_1000937_pt1 | contig 17796 bp, 8 predicted proteins | sample WorMetexBAHAMAS2_FD_187384 | JGI IMG/M metagenome (GOLD analysis project Ga0209780, IMG submission 187384) | Marine gutless worms symbiont microbial communities from Max Planck institute for Marine Microbiology, Germany - Inanidrilus exumae... | ecosystem: Host-associated > Annelida > Digestive...
AGGGCCAATTGCTTTCGGTCTTGGCCGTATCGGAATGCCATATCGTTCTCCTTGATTTTACAACCTATATATCACCTATCGATACGGTTATTCAGTAGTAATTGGTACATAATTATGACACAGTCTGGCAGGCAGGAATCCAGAAGTCATTGATATTTCTGGATTCCGGATCTCGTCCCGCCTCGCGGGACGCGTCCGGAATGACGGTATTTTGCAATTGTGACACAGCCTCGGAGGCCGGAATCCAGTAAACAGACCACCGATTCTGGATGCCCCCGGCCAGGGGTATGCCGGGGCAGGCTTATCGAGGGCCGGCATGACGATGGATTCTTCGTCTTCATTCGGAACATATTTATGGCAACTGCTATGATATGGCCGGGTACCGATTACTTCCAATGATGAACCCGAGCCTGTCGATACCACATAAAAAGGGACACACCGTTGATGGTGCGTCCCTTTTTTTACTTTGCTCAACAGCGATGTCTATGGCGCGGGCGCATGGGGATTTGCCCCGACTCCGGCCACGCCCGCTGCGGTGCCGGTAAAGGTATTGGAAGTGCCCACGGTACCAGCGGCACCGCCTTCCATCCAGATGGGCTGGGTTGTGGTCATGCCACCGGTTCCGGTGTATGTGCCGTCACCCCGGACCGAAGCATCCCAGGGAGTCTCCGGAGATATACCAAACGTGTTAATCGTAAAATCTGCGTTGACTCCATGAGCACCGGTAAGACTCACACTGTGCCCGGGAAGCGGTGGAGCGGCAAACGTGCCGTTCACGTCGTTGCTTGCAAAGACCCTCGGATCCCCGCCCGTGGAGTACGCAAAGAAGACCACATCATTCATATTGACGGATTGCAACGTCTCAGCAGTTAAATTCTCGTAGGAAAGCGACGTTCTGCCAATTTCCACGGATGGGATGTTCAACTGTTGCAATTGCGCCTGACCTTCCGTTGTCGCCTGCATGCCCAAGAATTGGGACGTCTCCAGGTAGGCGCCCAAGGCCACGGCCTGCCAGTTGTTGGGATTAAACGTCCCCTTAATCTCACCGCCGATCACGCCGGTAGAGCCCAACTCCACCCAGGCGCCCGGGGCCTGACCGGAGATTTCATTGACGGTCGTGTGCCGATCTCCGAAGGCTTCAACCCAGTGGACGCTGGTCGGGTGCTCATCGATCAGGCGCACGTACCATTCATCTGAATCGAGCCCGGTGCCATGCATATACGATTCCCAGACACCAAACCCCTCAACCCCCGAATAGTGGATTTCCGATCCGACAATCCCGTCCACTATAATGTTGCCCCCGTTTGTCGGCAGTTGACCGAAGTTCTCGAATTCGGATCGCACCCGGTAATAACTACCGTACGATGTGGTGACCACCGGAATTGTCGTCATAAACGCATCGGCCACAAACAGGGCATCGGCATCTGCGGCGATATGGCTGGGATCCTGAAAATCCTCGACATTCTCGAAGTATTGCCCGAGCACCTGGCCCGTCGCGATCCCGAGGATGGTGTTGGTTGGCGTCCCGTCGACCAGGACGACGTCCTCCACAAGTCCTATGGTGGCACCGTCCATGGTGCCCTGCTTCCAGATGCCACCGGTGAAGGCCAGCGGATCAAGCGGCGAAAGAGACCAACCGCCTTCCCCGAAATCCTGGGGATAGGCATCCGAAATCAGGGTTCGCCACAGAAACGCATCCGATCCGGGCCCGGTCAAGTTATAGTCGGCTCCGCCAATGGCCAGGGCGTACATCATATTTTCCGCGATGGGGCCTGAGCCGATCCAGCCCATGTCATGCCCCGCAGGGACGGTATCCTAGGAGTAGAGACTGTCCGGCTCCCCGAAGGGATCGCCGCCCAGCAGCGCGATACCATCCAGCTCCGTGTGCACATAGGGGCCGACCCCGACGGCCGTCATTTTGTCGGCGTCATCGTAACTGCCGAAGAACATGCCCCCATGCCGGTGCACGCTCGGATCGTTTAAATCGATAAACGCATTGAGGGAAGTCCCGGTCAGGGTCTGGTCCGGGATGTTGTCGTCCATTTGCAGAAGCTTAAGCCCGATACCGCCGCCATAGCCGCCATACCCCCAATCGAATCCGTCCATATAGTCTTCAAATAAATTAGCAGCGATCCCACCGGCCGACCAGGAAGAAACACCGTTGGGATTGCTGTAAATGCCGTTGAAGGGTTCATCCGGAGCCGTGGGATCGGTGGTAACCATATCGGTGTAGCCCACGCCCCAGGGTTCCGGCTCGTAGACGTCACCGGAGGGGTCTTTATCGAACGTCATGGCTGTGTTTTTCAATAACGCATTGAGAACGACCCCGTCGTCACGGCCTCTGATATCGAGGATTTCCGGTACCGTATCCGGATCAAATGAGATCATATGGTCCGCCAGATCGGCCGGGGCCAGCGTGGTCGGGGCCACCGGACTCGGGACGGACACGCCCCTGGTCAGGAACATACTCTCGCCGGTAATACCGGAGATTTCTTCCACGATGCGGCTCTCGTCGTTAATGCCGGCCATTTGCCCCCACAGGGTTCCGGCCCAGCCATCCGGATCGATGTAGATCGCAGCGACCGCCCCTTCCATGGTGGTCGACTGCATCAGGCCGGCCGTGACGCCGGCAAAGGCACCACCGTCTTCAATCGCTGTCGCACTGGAATTAAAGACATTATATGTTTCCAGTTCCGTCCGCCACATAAAGGGCGCAACGACCTCTTCAGGGGCGGTCTTGATGAAATAGCCGATGGACAACACCGATACTGGGCCATACCAGGGTGCATACAGGCCGCCCAGGATGGCCTGCTCGAAGCCTGCCTCTCCCAGTGCTCCGGCGTTGTTGTAAAAGACACTCTTGGTCGGCGGGCTGTCTATGGGCGTATCGGCCATCCAATCCGCCGCAAACCACAGCGGTGCGCCTTCGAACACACCCAGATGCACGGCTTCCCAGGTGCCCAGGCCGTCCCCCGGCGGATCATAGGTCCCCATGATACGGCCGGACATCCCCGGCGCATCGGGCGTCAACTGGGGATCCCCCATCCTGGTGTAGGTGATGAAGCTCCCTTCGAACTCGGACTCGAAGGTGTTGTTGGCCCACGGGGTTTCATTGACGGTGCTGCCCAGGAAGTGCCCAAAGTCTCCCATTGGAACTGTACCGCTGTCCTCATAGTAGGCACCGATGCCGCCACTGCCGCCGACCCGGGCGGACCATGACGCTCCCAATTCGGAAAAGTAGCCGAACATGCTTGACGTATACGCCCCCCACTCTTCGGTATGTTGTGTCTCGTCATCTACAATCGAGAGCGAGGAGAAGCTCGAATAATAAGTGGGATCCATCGTCCCGACAAAGGATCCGGTCAGCCAGCCGGTGCCGACCATGCCGCTCATCCGGGCCGTCTCACCCCCCGTAATTATCGCGGTATCGAAAACGTGTTTCTCTACGAATTCGGTTCTATCGTAATCTGTGCCGCTGGCAAACTCCATGAGGGAGGCGGTCCCTTCCATCACGAAAAACCCGCCATCGGCGTAGGCGGTGCCAAGGATGTCGTCACTGACCAGGATGCCGATACTCTGGTCCTCATCGATATACAGCCCCCGGATCGCCCCTTTGAGGGTCGGATAGTTCTCGATGCCGCCCATATAGGCGGCGTAAGCGCCTCGGTCATCCGGATCAGGTTCGATGGTGGTCAACGTCGGCGTGCTATCACTCAGATTGGAGTCGACGGCGTTCCAACTGGCGAGATCACTCATCCAGATGCTCGAGTCCTCATCGCTGGTCCACATGCTGTGGTACATGCCGAGCACGTCAATCCGAGGAGCGCCGGGCAAGGCGTTATCCCAGAGAGAATCGACCCCACCCAGAATACCTTCCATCCATGCCCCCGTGACAACCGGATCCGTGTCGATAAAGGCCTCGTCGAAATACACGACCGGCCCATGGAATCCGCTCGCATGGGAAAGCGGTACGCCTTCATAGGTGCCCAAGTGTACGGCTTCCCATTCGTTGTTGTGATAGGTTCCCAGGATCTCCCCTTCCATGAAAGTGTCGGGATACTTGTCCGGTCGTGCAATTTTTGTGTACGTTATGAATTGTCCGGTAAAATCGGCGGACAATGTTCCGTTTTCCCAGGCACTGGCTGTGTTACCGAACCAATACCCGAAGTCATCCAGGATCTCTTTATCGCCGCTGGTGATAAACGCCCCAATACCGCCCCAGCCGCCAACCATGGAGGACCAGTTCCCCTCCGGGCCCGAATAGGTGCCGTACATGTCGGAGCCGTAAATCCCCCAGGGGTAAGTCACCGGCGTGGGGGACACCGGGTTAATGAGGGTGGCAGAGAGAAAGCCGCCGTGTCCCTGAATCGATCCGGCGCCCCCAAAGGATCCATTTATCTGGGCAGAACCATAAGGATCCATGGTTTGATGGATGTATTGATTGGTGGTCTGGGTTTCTGGATCAATGGCCAGGGTGCCGTAGTCCTCAATGGGCTGCTCCCGCACCATATCCCCGGTCAAATAGAACATGCCGATTTCCCGGTTGGCTCCCCCACCAAGACTCCCTTTGACAAATCCGCCATACCCGCCCGGGTTCAAGGGATCCACATAGATGCCGACGAGCTTTGCCGACAACGCTCCGCCGTCCACCGTTCCCCCGGTAAAGGCGTAATAGGATCCAGGCTCGTCCATGGTGGTTTCCGTATCGGCCGTGTTGTCTTTGGAGACGATATTGCCGAACCAGACGCTGGTTCCGGAATCATCAAAGTCGCCGACCACAGTGAGCCGGACCGGCGCCGGATTATCGCTGTCAGCCGACGCCCACAGGGAATCCGGGCTGCCGAAATGGCCGCTCATGGTGCCGATAATCTGACGGTAGGCGTCGTAGGGAGGAGCATCAACATCATCACAATATGGTTCGCATGAACTATACCAATCGTCATACAGCGACCCATCGAGCCAGGCATCGTAATCCGGACTGATCTCATAGATCTCCATGTCAAACTGGCTGAACAGCTTCAGCCGATCCCCGGTCAGGGTGCCGATGCTCTGTCCGATCCAGGTGCCCGGGCTGTTCCTGCCGTAAACATCACCGGACAGGGTGCCGAGCTGGAGCTCGCTGACATAATAGCCGAAGGCTTCGAGATTGTCGTCGCTCTGACCCAGCACGCCGTTGATTTCGCCGTCGTCTGCCCAGGTGCCGTCGATCGATGCCATCCAGTACAGTTCATCCGTGTATCCGTTATCGAACACTGCCGTGCCGCCGACCACTGCAGACCAGGGGGCATCCCCTGCCGGCTTGTCCCCGTAGCTGTTGGCTGGATCGTCAAACCGAAGGTTGAACACGCCGGCCGGAAGGACACTCCCGGCATCGGTGTCATAGATGAACATGAACTCGCTTCTGTTGATAGCGTCATGTGCTTCTATGGACTCCCCATTGGCGAATGCCCCGGCAAGCTCTGCGGTCATCATGATACTGTCCGGAAAATCGAGGGCGCCGTGTGCCATGGACAGCTCTTCGGAGGACAGGGACCCTTCTGCCAGAAAAAAGCCGCTGTCGTTCAGATTGTCGGTCTCGTTAAAGGCGCCGGCGGCAGGGCCTTTCATCAGTCCCACCGTGCCGTCCTCCTTGAAGAACACCAGGGCCACGGTGCCGTCCAGTTCGCCGGTGTCCGGATCGGCCTCGGACAGCCGCCAGTGCCCGCCGGTAAATCCCTTGAGCTGGTCGGTCAGAGCCGTGCCGGTTTCATCCCCCCAGATCCAGGAATTCCACAGGAAGGAGTCGCCTCCCCCGCTTTCGTCATAGGTAAAGGTACCGACGGCGGTCAGGTCATACTGACTGCCGCCGCGGTCGATTAGGCCGACCTTGGCAAAATCAGTCCCCTCATAAAGGAACTCTCCGTTCAGATTGGAGTAAAGGCTGGTGCCGGCCCAGGTGCCGTTGAAGGTCAGGGATTCCATGATGTAGCTGCCGATGCCGGCCGCCTGCCAGTCGCCGGACTCACCGGTGTCCCAGTGGGAGCCGATGATCTCGCCAGTGTAGGAATAGAGAGTTGAGGGGGTGATGGCCTTGGCCTCGTACAACCCGAGAAGATCGTTGTCATCCCAGAGGTTTCCTTGGATCGTGGCCACCCAGTTGCCATCCGATGTGAAGGTCCCACTGTAATTCTCATCTATCTGGCCGCCAAGGTTGACACTCCAGGTATTGCCGGTCGTTCCGTCATAACTGCCTCCAAAGGCCGCGTTCCAGACACCCCAGTCCTGATCGTTGATCCGGATGGGATCGCCCACGGCGACCTTTGCGCTCAGGGAACCGCCGTTCTCAAATCCACCGAGACCGACCGTTGATGCACTCTCGCTTCCCTTAAAATGGTCTTTGATGAGCGACGTTGCCAGATTGCCTGGAGCCACGGCAGTGGCCCCTCTGGGTGTGGCGGTAAGCATGCCGTCCACGAGCCACATGTCCACGCCCGGGGCATAGCCTCCAGCCGACCCGCCCTGGAGGGTTCCGGCCGTGCCGTCACCGTCGATATACAAGGACACCGCACCGGCCTGAATCGCTTCGTCCCGCCAGGTTCCCACCATGTAGCCGTAGAAATTTCCTGCGGCGTCGCCGCCGGAAATCAGCCCGTTGGCGCCGTCCAATATCAATCCGGAGCCGTACATCAGCAGTGGTTCATAGTCAGGGTCATAAGCGTCATGGGCGCCCATCAGGATCACCGGCGTCGGTGTGCCGGTGAACAGGGTGTCATCGATACCCCCGATGAGTCCTTCTATATTCGGGGTACTTGCATTGATCACAAGGAATTCACTGCCGGTGAAATAGGTCAATTCTCCGGTGGCCTGACCGCTGATTTCCAGAGGTGTTCCGGAAAACGTTCCGATAGACTGCCCGATCCAAATCCCTTCCCGGTATTCGACAGATTCCAGCGTTTCGTTGTACAAACCGGTAAAGGGGCCCTGCATGCCCCCCACCTGATGGGTGGTGAGGTAGATACCGGTGACATTCGCCGTGATATCCCCATCGGCTTCCCAATTTCCATTGGTGATATCGGCCATCCAGTATCCATCGGCACCTGTGTCGAAGCTGCCGGTGCCGCCGAGACGCCCGGAAAAGGCGACCGTCGTGCTGCTGTCCTCCGATGTAGGCTGCAGATATTTGCCGTATTTCTCCGTTTCCGAACTGCCGAACTTGATGTTGTAAATCCCCCAGGGAAGCGAGTCATACGGGGTTCCACTGAAATCGGCCAAAAATCGGGTCTGTCCTTCATCCTCAAATCCGGTGATGGATCCACCCCTTGAAAACCGGCCGCCAAACGCACCCTCGTTCAGGCTTCCACTGGTGATATAATAATTCAAAGACAAATCCGATGCTTTGGCCTGTTGCTGCCAGGTGCCGCGGGCCGTCCATTGATTGAGATTGGGATAAAACGCCCCTTGGATATCCCCGCTGGTCAAGAGGCCCGCTTTACCGGTGGAGTCTCGATAAACGGCCACCGCATCGCCAGCGATGGATCCGGCCTCCGAGGCTCCGTGCCGCCAGAATCCGGCGGTGAATCCTTCGAGCACGCTGCCATAGTCATGGTCCAGCCCTTCGGGGCCCAAGATGATCCTGTTGGCACCGATGGGGGCGTTCCATAAATAATGCTTCTCCAATAATTCAAATCCAAAGTCGCCATAGGCGACCAGTTCGGACGTGGTATTATCGAAGGGGGATGTCCGGCCACCGAGGATTCCGGATTCATATCCCACGACGCTCATCATCCCGTCGTTGTTTTCGTAAACGGTATCGAAATCCCAATCTCCACCGTAAGCCAGGGGCGATTTGGAGACTGCACCCCCGGTGATGCTGATGTAATCCAGGCTGTCGTCATAGGTACCTCGGTGAGCCAGCAGGATATCTCCCATGTAGTAAGTGTCCATGTACCCGAGGTTACCATCGATGGACACATGTCCGGTTTCTCCCTCCGCAGGACTGCCGGCCATGTCATCCGTCCCGGATAGCTGGCCTAGAATGTAATAGGTGCTGTTGTCGGTCTGGCCGTAATCCGCGACCCAGGAGGCGTGTCCGTCCGGGTTGCTGTAGTTCCCGGATCCTTCCCCGGAATGGGGTTCAAGCCACACTTCGAGAAGCTTGCCGTTCAGCAGGGTTAATTGGTTCAATCCATCCTCCTCCGAATTCAACGTGCGGGTCCCTTCCTTGATCCATGGCGCGGCGGTTACGTTGAGCAGGCTCGGGACATGCGATTCGGCGTAGGGGGTGAACTGACTATAGAGTTGATCTGACAGGGTGACAGGTGCAGTGGGCGAAGATAGCTGAACCGTTCCGAAGGCATCCGGAGTACTGGCGCTCAGAGTGCCTGCAGCGCTGAATTCGCCACCGGGTCCGGTCGCCACAGGATCCTGGGCAGTTGCCGGATCGCCGTAAACAAACCCGGCATTGTATGTTTCTCCCTCCGCTGAGGGACGCTGGGCGTAGATGCTGAAAAACAGACCCCGCCAGGTACCGTTTACGCCGCCCATCTGCCCGGCAAACGCGCCGGCTTCCGGATCCTGTGCCGTGATTAAATTGCCTTTGATGGCGGTGATGGGCTGAGAGACCGGCTCCCCCTCGGAGTCTTGGCCGGTAATCAGCTCGCTTTGGGCCACCACCGTCGGTGCTGTAACGTCATCGCCGAGGGTACCGGACAGGACAAGCGTGCCCACCAGTTGGCCGCTGTCCTGTTCGACGAGCTCACCCGTCAGGGAAGCTTCTGTTAGAAATGAAGATCCGGTTAGGTCGAATGGTTCGCTTTCGACCAGGGTGACCCGCGTCAGATCCGCCAGTGCCCTGAGCTTGATTTCTTCACTGATGGAAGTGATGCCTCCGCCACCCGGATCCTCACGGTTAAGCAGTGGTGGATTCGCGACGTTCCCTGCTCCTTCGACCAGTATGTCCTTGGTCTGGTCCCCTTTGACCGTTGCAGCAATTTGTTCGTGGACCGCCGTCTGAACCGTCTCGACATCCTCTTCAACGGCAGCCACTTCCGCTTCAGTGGGTATGGTTTCCTGCAGCAGCGGTTCCAGCACGCCCGGATCGGTGGGCTGGACAATCGGCATGCTTAAGGCATCTGTGACGATGCCGGTCTGTCCGGCCTTGATAATCTGGGATAGAGTTTCATCACCACCCGCCAGAACCTCTCCGATTCCGGACGTGAAAATAAAACTGTCCCCTTCACTGGAAACAATGCTGAAAAACTCGGTGCCACGGACACCGCAAACCGCTGTGGGGGTCTGGATTAAGAATTGATGGCTTTTGTTTCTGCCCCAGGTACGGCCGGCAACTCTTTTCACAAGGCTTTGCAGCTTGCCCCGGAACAGACTCAACCGGGATCGCTGTTGTTTCTTCTTCACCATGTATTCCGAGATTTCCATGCGGCTTTTCTGGGCCAGACGGACAATACTCTCATCGGTAAAGGTGATTTCGACTTTTGCCCCTGTTTTGGTGCGCACGATATCACCGACATATACGTCGTCACCGATCTTTAAAGGTTCGGCCGCTGCCCCGGGGCGGGTTATGTCTGCGTTTCCTCTGGCGAACGTCACTGTGCCGACGGGATCTGCCGCCATCGCCGGGGTGATCGCCGCAAACAATAAGACGATAAGGCTGATGAAAATAGCTATCCGTTTCATGGCCGACCTCCGTATGTCTGTCGCCACCGGGCCAAGGGATGAAACGATATGGATTTTTTCGCCGAGTGGCGGCGCCTTGCAGGTTATTACTCCTGGTGTGGGCGGAACTGGTAGTCTTGATTGAAGCAGATGGACATGCCCTCTGAATCGGTGCGAATCACCGTACCTTTCAATTCGACATACACCTGCTTGTGATCATCTTTGAGGGTTTTGAGCTTTTCCAGATTGAGGACCAGATCGATCTGAACGTCGGTCCCTTCCGGAAGGGGCTGGGGGGTGTGAAAAAAGGCGCCTCCCGAACAGACGTTGCTGGTAACCAATTCGAGCTTGTTCGTTTCTGGCTTGGTAACACGGATAATTGCGGGTATCTCCAGTTCGAAACGCTCTTCCCGTCTCCGCTCCAACGTTTCCATAGATAACCTCTAAATAAAATCGTACAACGATTTTATGAAACGCGACGATGTCGCTTATAAGGTGAAAGGTTCATCCACCTTCAAGGTGGCGGGGTAATATTGCTATCCCTGCTGCCCCGCTGAGCGGGAGTTCCGATCCGCTCCAACCGGCAACGGGGAGATTAGTCAAGTTTAAGACTAAAGGCACTTTGCCGGATATTAATCTACGGTATATCGCCGGCGGGGCATGTGCAATAGGTGTCCGGTATGAAATTCAGTCGTAATTTTACCGCGGCCGATCCTCATACTTTGATCTAATCCGACTGGTGATATAATACCTTCCTATTAGGGGGGAATACGTTAAGCTCTCGGGGAACGGTTGCCCGGTTAGCCAGTTTGAGGATTAGTACTGCCAGTCCTGATAATCCAGAGTCCCGCCGAAGGGTTGGCGTGGGTCATTTGCTTCCTGGGGGCCGGTTGTTTCGGGATACAAGATCCAAGATATAGGATTCAAGAAACGATGACCGGACGTTGGGGTTTCAATCTGTTTAACCTGCATCTTGGATCCTGCATCCTGCATCTGTTCTTCTTATCTTTCACCTTTCAGCTTTAGACTTTCAGCTTTCAGCTTTTAACTTCGAGTATCCAAAATCAGCGTCGGGTACCCAAATACCAAATACCGAATACCAAATACCCGTTGTTATAAATTTTTGACGGCCCATAATGCCGCCTGCAACCGATTCGGTACTCTAATCTTCTTAAAGATGTTATAGATGTGTGTCTTCACGGTATTCGGGCTGATGCAGAGTTCTTCGGCAATCTGATCGTTTTTGGCGCCGGCGGAAATCAAGGAAAGAATTTCCGTTTCACGATCCGTGAGCGGATTGTTCTTTTTCAGAATCGGCCGTTCCCCTTTCCGGCTCTTGGCATAGGATTTTGACAAAATCTCACGGGATACCCACAACTCACCGCCAAAGATCATCTGGACACCTTTGACAACCCGTTCAGTGGGGTCGTCCGAATAGAAAAAACCTTTGACACCGATCTCCAAAGACAGTTCCTCGATTCCCGCAGATGGCTTCACATTAAACAGGACAACCAGGTAATGCCTGAAGTAGGGTTCTTCGAGCGCTTCCAGAATCTTGAGACAGTCGTCCAGGCCGCTGTCTTCGCCATCGAGCAGAATCATGCTGGTATGGCGGGTCTGAATGTCCACCAACAGTGGAATCTCTTGCTGTGACTCACAGCAGAGGCATGAGATATCCATCTCGATTTCCGTTTCGATAAACTGCGCCAACAGTTCATTCTGGAGTCTCCGCGGCCCCAATATGTAGAGCTGGTTTTCGGATTCCACGCGTCTTTACCTCCTGAATAAAGTCATGAACGGTAAGCCAACCCAAACCGTTCATTTCACGAAAGGTTTAGATTTAGAATCGGTACTCTATACCCACCGAATATATGTTCCGGTCATAATCGTAGAGATTGATGTTCGAGTTCGCTTTGGTGTGAAAATATTGGGGAACCAGAGACATCTCTCTCCAGAAATTCCAAGAGAGTCCCAATGAATAACGATAAATGGAGTCACTCCGCTGTGTACCGGGACTCGGTGCAAATACCCGCTCGTTGGTAAAATTTTCGAAATATCCTTCCCCGCTCGCCATCAATCTCAGTTTTGGGGTGATGGGATGGATCAAATTGGCCGATACCCGGTTACCGACCCGGTCCCAGTGATCTCCGTTGGCATTGAAATCGTAATAATCATATCTCAAGTTAAAGAAGCCGTTTCGGGTATAGGTATAGATCCAACTCAGATACCCCCGGAACCCCTGGGACGTCCGATCCTCTTCCGGCGCCAGCGGTTCAAACTTGTAGTCATCCTGATGATAGGCGCCATAGGCTTCGACCAGGTGTTTTCTGGCGGCAACGACACGAAGCAATGGGCCGCTGTTAAAGGACTCCACGTATGGGTCCCATGAAGGCTGGCGCACAATCACATGGTTGTAGTGAATGGGGAGATTAAGGGCCACCCGTCCAAAGTTGTACCCGGGGAACAGGGAAAGACTATTGATCAGTGAATCGTGGGTATCATGGAATTTATCGTAGAACGAACCCAGAAACGAGTAGCTCAGATTAAATAGCCAAGGGCTATTCTTAAAGGTCGGCACGTAATCGATTCTGCCGGATACGCGCGTCAAATAGCTTTCCTCGTTGGTGATGCCGAAGACAGGGTCAATGGAAGTGTCCAGAGGATTCAGGATCACATTGTCATCGTACTGGGGATAAACACCCAGAGTGAAACGGACCGGCCGGGTCAGGAATATGCGGTCTTCAACCAAATCCACGTATCGTCTGGCAAATCCTGCCAGATCGGTTGTGGGATCCGAAGTGATCGCCGCCTGCAGAACGGTCTTTGCCTGCTTCAGCTGTTGCTCCCGGATATGTGACATGGCGATCTGGACCTGGGCCGATTGAGTATAGTCCGGATCCAGTTTCATGGCCCGTTGAAACGCTTTGATCGCCCCTTTGTTATCCCCCTCCTGCTGGAGGGCAAGCCCCTCCAGAAATGCCACCTTGGCGGGCGCGATGTTCTGATCCTGGGCGATGGTAATCCAGCTCTTGGCTTCAGCCAGACTTTCCGGGGTGTTTACCCGGATCAGCACTTCGATCAGCTCAACCAGGGCTTCTTTGATGCGGGGCGTCATTTGAACGGCATCCCGCAGGTGGATGGCCGCATTGGGAAAATCCAGAACCTGTTTGTAGGCAAGACCTAAAAAGAAAGCGGCGGTAGAGGACTTGGGCTCTTCCAGGCGGGCCTTCTGGAGAATGTTTATGGCTTCTTCAAAATTCTCCTTTTGGTATTCCTGTATACCTTCCGTGAGGAAATCGCTTTCAGCGAACACCTGCGGGTTGGAGAAAAGAAAAATAACCAACACACATGCGACAACCTTGAAAAACGCGGCGGTTTTCACGTCCCCCCCTTTAATGCTCTCGGAACCGCTTGAGGTGATCCCGGCATTACCCGTCTACGTTAAACGGTATGCTGTGCTCTCGCATCGGGAAACAGATGCGGGGCCAATGTTAACCTTCGAAACAGGAGGAGATGAGATATCCTGTTCCGGTTGATTTGAGAACGGTGATGCGGCCGCCAAACAAAAACCGGGCCGCCTTTTTCTGGCAACCCGGCTGCCTTCACCTTCGTTAACGGGTAGATTCGCCGCATCACTCAACGGAACACAATCACGATATCCCGTTACTTCACCATACGATCTTACCGGTTAACGACCACAAAGACCCGTGGCTTTCCGCCTCCCGATCGCTCGGGGTTTGGCTTTTTCAGAGATTGAGGGGTGACTGGTAGTGCTAGGGGTACAGGGTTTATCCGTGTTGGGATAGCATGTTAGCTGAGTCAGAATAGCTTGTCAACTCGTTTCAAACACCCAAAAACGCTCCTAACTTACCGTATAAATTAATCATATCCCATCAATACGGTGTTCGTCAGAGCGGTATGGGCTATGACATATTGGATTCAGAGCTTTGTGGTTCCGCCAAAATCACACCCGCGGAGGTCTGTCCGTCGATCTTGATCTTCAATGGGGCAATCAGCCGAAGATGGGAAACGTAGGTCAAATCGGTCGCTGGGTGGATCGCTTCAAGCCATTTCCAGTCGATGAAATCTTGGGAGCGCTCGGTAACGGTGATATACGGAATTCCCAGAGCGGTAATATTCTGAAAGAAATGCGAACCCTGGGATGGATCCGCGCGAAGCTGTTCATTTCTGAGTTCGATGATCGCGCCGACATTGGAAATATCCCGCCAGCGGACCGGAATGCCGAGCCACCGATCCGCCGATCCCCACCTCCCCGGTCCGACCAAAAGATATGGCCGACCGTCCCGCTGGAGCTCCCGATTCAGCTGACCGATCTCATGGGCCATGGCAATGGTCGCTTCAGCCTTGAAGCTGGATCGCTTGACGAGAATGATATCGGTGATACCACCGATTTGTCCGTTTCCCAAGGCCTGGGTAGAATAACCAACGGCGTTCTTCACATCCGCTTGGCTGATATCTATTTGAGTAGCGCTCATCCCGGAAGCCATAGGCCGCATCTGAAGAAAGGAAAATTCTCCTCCGGTGCCGTCGGCGGCGGGCAGATTCACCGAAAATTCAATTTCCACCGGACAGCCCATGCCCTTCTTTCCAATCTCCAGAAGATCCGAAAGTAATTCCGGCAGTGGGAACAGCTGATGTTTCAAAACTTGAGAGAAGGTGAGCACCTTTGCACCCTTCATGTGTCCGGATTCCCGGATTCGGTGCTCATCGGGAATATAGGTGCCGGACAGCTGACTGACCGGCCATTCCATTTCGGCGTCATTCACATTCCGTCGTTCCAGATTGGCATACTGATCGAATTGGAGCTCTGTCGGGTAATCCTTTATTCTAAGTGCATAGAAAAACCTCTGGGCATTGATCAAAATGTCATCCACCGTTGAAAATTGAGGCAGAACACTCGGGTGCCGCGGAGAAGACCGCAGGGTCTGCTCGCCCTCCATCACAATACGTCCCATTCCGAGAGCGATGTGGGCGATACCATCCTCCGCGGACATTCGCGTCACGGGGTAATAATTGTAGGACTGGGCAACCCCGGCAATGGCCGGATAGAAGTAATCCCCGGATGGGCGTCCCGTCAACTCCTGGATAATGACGGCCATGGATTCCTCTTGGGGCGCAGCGAGTGTCTTGCGGGTAAAGGCTTTCGGGTTTTCAAAGTAGGTCGACGCATAAACCAGTTTAATGGCCTGCAGCAGCTGCTCCAGCCGTACCTTCGGATCGGGATCATTGTTTGGAATCATGTAGGTTTCATAAAGGCCGGCGTAAGGCTGGAAATGGGCATCCTCAAGGAGACTGGAAGACCGGATCGATAACGGACAACGAACCTGGGTCAGAAAATGGGCCAATTGATCTTGGAGCCATCCGGGGATCTCCCCTCGGATGAATTGGGAGCGGATGTCCTGGTCGGCAATCCCCTCCTTGGACAACCTCTGAAGATCATTTTCCTTTACAAAGGACTCAAAACCGCCGGTGCCGATCACCGTTGTTTTGGGAATCTGGATGACAATATCCGGATATTTCTTAAATAGTTTGGAATTCTCCTGCAGCAGGCTCGACATAAAGGCCAGGCCCCGGGCCTTTCCCCCAATGGAGCCCTGCCCGAGTTTAACAAAGTCCATGATGTCGGCATCAAAATTTTCGGTACGGAATTTGGTGATCACACCTTTCTGCCGCCATTTCCGCAGGGCATGGATGTTGCTGATGAGATAATCCCGGAGAGAATCGGTGGTATCGAACTCTTCCGCACTCACACTCCGAAAGTGACTCGCGAGGGTGATTTCGCTCCGGCCCATGATCCAGTTTGAAAAATGGTTCCGTTCGGCATGATACCATATAGATTCATCCGGGACCGTAGCGATTTTCATTTCCAATTCGCGCATGCTCGAGGCCCGGTCAACCTCCGTACTGTCCGGCAGCCGAAAGACAAAATCTCCAAATCCGAGATGTTCCAAAAAGAAATCGTGAATCTCAGACAACAGATTCGGGGAATTCTTGTCCAGGAACACCGCCGGAATCGCCTCGGCACGCTCCCGGTTACCCGCATCCGTGCTCATCATGAGCATCGGCAAATCCGGAATCACCCGTCTGAGATGGGACAGCAGCCGAGTTCCAGCGTCATCTTTCAGCTCGCCGTTCTTGGGAAAGCGGGCATCGGAAATAATTCCGAAAAGAAATTCACGGTACCGGTCGCACAGCGCCTTCGCCTCTTCGAAATTTTCCGCCAGGAGTATTTTCGGCCGGGCTCTCATTTTGAGCAGTAGATGTTCTTCGTTGAGCCCCTCACCGAGCACCGACTGGGTTTGACTGACGATTTCCTTGTAAATCAACGGAAGCAGGGTTGAATAATAGACCGGTGAATCTTCCACCAGGACAAACAAACGTACTCCGGCACGTCGGGTATCGTTATCAACGTTCAATTGATCTTCCACATTTTTTACCAACGCCAGGAGAAGATCGGAGTTGCCCGACCAGATAAAAAATTTATCAATATGGGTTCGGTCCCGGTCCTCCATCGCCGAGTACAGCCCCCGGATACTGTGGGCCAAAAGGATGATCGGCAAGTCCGGCTGAAGCTGTTTGATGCTCTTGGAGAGCATAACGGCGTCCATATCTTCCAGATGGGGCATGGTAATGACCAAATCAAAGTCGTTGGATTTGATGATATCAAGCGCATCGTATCCCGAGGGGGTCCGGGTTACCCGGGGAGGCTTACTTAGATTCAAACCACTGTATTCATTAATAATTCTTGATGCGAGACTTCCGTCCTGCTCCAAAATAAACGCATCGTACGGGCTGGAAACAAGTAGAATCTCCCCGACCTTGTTGGCCATCAACTCAAGAAAGATCTTGAAATTCGGATAATACTGGGTTTCAGGAAAAGGTTCTGGCGACATAATCGGTTTTACGGTGTGTTATTGATGAACATCATACCATCAGGAGACGATACCCGTCTTCCTGAGAAAGGCTTCTATGTCTTTCCAACACACATCGGTATCCAGACGCAGATCGTTGTGGCCGCCGGAATAGGTTTTGAGTGTGCCTGTAGGTGCTGCCTGAAACAACTCCCTGCCATGCCGATAAGGGATGACTTCGTCGGTTTTGCCATGGGTAATCAACAACGGATTCGGATAGTCTCTTACCGCCCCAAGATTATCGAAAGGATCCCGGATTAAAATTGGCGGCGCCAGGTATCGCTTTGCAAATGCACGGGTCTGGGTAAACGTAGATACCAGAATCATAGCAGCGGATCGCCGTGTTCGTGAGAGATCGCAAACGGCGCCACCTCCGAGGGACCGTCCCAACAGGACAATTCTGGAGGGATCGATCTCGGGTCGCTGAATGAGCAAGTCATAGGCCCGTCGGAATATGTCCCCAATGGATTTCTGTGACGGGGCCCCCTGGGAACGCCCATAACCGGGATACTCGACCAACAACACGGCCATCCCGATGTCCCGAAACGGTGCCACCTCATCAACCAGATAATCAATGAGTTCTCCGTTGCCGTGGGCAACAACCAGCGCCGGCCCCGCTTTGGAGTGGAGATCCCCGGAGGATGCCGGCAAATACCATGCCTCGACACGCCCATAATCGGATTCGATCCAGATGGACTCCACACCAGCCGGCAGCGTCCCTTCCGGTGAGGGCGACGGCAGGATATATCGCGGAAACATCATCTGCCGCTGGGCAACAAAGAGGATCAGCAGATAAACACCGTAAATCCCCAGGATCCATACGGCCATTTTCATAATGCGTTTGGCCCGGTTCTTATGGGTGAAGGATTTCTCCGCCATGGAAACATGTTCTACCAATATCCGGTACCATCGCGATCGAACGGAAGTAATTGAGCAGTCGGGGAGTTTTTCTCGCTAACCTTTGTTATTCTATCCTACATAGATGGCCCGCAAATTGTAGAAACTGGGCTCTCAATGACTGTGTCATTCCGGACTTGATCCGGAATCCAGGTCTTTTAAAGTATTTCATCCTGGATTCCGGCCTTCCAGACTGTGTCGCATTAGACCCCGACTGGGTTTAATTTTGTTCTTTGATACTTTTGTCTTCGAGACCGATCACATTTTGCGTTAGAGCTTACGCAGAACGGCCCATTTTGGTTGTTACGTGGGGCAC
>Ga0209780_1000938_pt1 | contig 17791 bp, 7 predicted proteins | sample WorMetexBAHAMAS2_FD_187384 | JGI IMG/M metagenome (GOLD analysis project Ga0209780, IMG submission 187384) | Marine gutless worms symbiont microbial communities from Max Planck institute for Marine Microbiology, Germany - Inanidrilus exumae... | ecosystem: Host-associated > Annelida > Digestive...
AGTTTAAACCGCGTGTAAATCCATAAAGGGAATCCAGAGTTATCCTGGGTTATACTTTTCAAAGTGGAAGGGAACGGGATCGAAAACGTGGAACGCGCCATTGAAACGCGTGGTGATATACGGGGCTGCACACGGGCAGAATTTAGGTTAGTACAATAAATAAGTAAAGTTGCCATAGGCGTATCGTTATAAAAGCCCTTAACATTATCGAGATACGAGACTATAGAAAGGGTATAGGGAATATCCGTGCTGGAACTTTAATAAAATTTACTAAACTTTTAACAGTTAAATGTGAGTCCTGGCATCCTACACAGTAATTACAACACAAATAAAAATCTATCGCTCCTTTCGTTATGTTTCACCTGTCCTTGGAATCAACTCCCTGTGTCTCTTCGTCAACCTCATTCCAGTTTATCTAACTCACCTATTCCTGCGTCTGTCTTTTCTTCCTCTGTTGACTTACAGCTGACAACTGACTACAGACTGACAACTGATTTTATTAGAATACACTTGCAGCCTTGAAGGGATAAACTGCTAAATAATATAATAAAGTATACAATATGCTAGTAGTAAAAGAAAAAAAAACAACTAAATCATAAGAAACTGCAAAAATGTAGATAAAATACAACGCACGTAGGCTTATATAGTCCAAGTTTTGTAGTCCAAGACTGACCACTCTGCTTGTCCATAACTCCTTCACTATTTCTCTTCTTTTTCGGCTTAAAACCTTCATGTTCAGAAATCCTCACAGTTGATTCAATTCTTCCCTCCAGACTGCCTCCACGCGGAATGTTTCTTCTAAGCAACTCGGTTTTGTGTTTTTTAGTTATTTTCCTTATTTTTTACTTTTTGGTACCGTGCGCTAGATCAAGCTGGCGCTTCGTCAGCTTTTGAGCGCAAGTATACATCTATAGCCTATATATCGTCTCGTATCATATCTTATTATGTGGAAAACTTTCAAGAATGTCGGTTAACGGATGTCGGAGAAACTGAGTTCAGAAATTACAGAAAAAATAATTTAAAAACATTAGCAGATTAGAATGGTTTATGCTCCTCGCTAAAGCGATGGCGGGCGACCACAATACTCAAGATAACGTTGATGGTGCAGTCACCACCAGCAGAGCCATTGCAACAGTTCATCCGGTTCATTTGATGAATGCATACTGAGCGCCAAGTGGTCGCCAACCCTCAAACAAAGCACTCGGGCAGTGAAGTCTGCCGGTAAGTTGCTACCATTTAAATCCACCGTCATCTCCATGTATTAGTATTATTTATCCCGCGACATTTTATATGCATTCATGTTGCTTTTATGTTCAATATTTCTATGTCATTTTTAGATATATATCTACGGGAAAAGTTACGCAATAAATGCACATGGAACAAAACGAACAATAGTTTGTCAAATAAATCAAACATGCACAGCATAACGTTTTATCACAGCTCCTGTCAAAATTTGCCCTTTTACGTTGCTCCCCATACACTATGAAAACGTCGATCATCTTCCGTAAAGTTCATCTGACATTTTGAGAACCGTAGTTCGATATATTTTCCTACATCTGACACACTAAACGAACGACAGGAATCAATAATTAAGCGGTGGCACATCCAGCGTAACAACGTACGGACACACAACGTAAGTAAGTAAATAAAACAGCGCCAAGGTCAGAAACAGCAGCAGCAGCGCCAGATGGTGTTCGTCGATCGTTGCCGGAATAGAAGAGTTTTCAGTTTTCAAAGTTTGAAGATGTTCTGCGAAAAGTTGTTACGGCGCGGGGCTAGTGGTAGACCGTTGCTTAAGGCCGAGACACACGGGCCAACATCGACGGCCGACACGACTGGTTGTCAAAATGGCCGGACAGCCGACATAGAATAGCGAAAAAATATTTTAAAAATTTTATCTACTTTTCTTGCACCGATCACTTTCCGCTATTATACAGGCCAGTGATAGTAACAAAGGCGTCTTATCGTTTGGGTTTGGCGTTGCTTTATGTTTGCAGACAACATTACGACAAAAGTCACGCAATCACAACAGTAAACAAAAACAATAAACAAATGTTCTCTTTTTCACTCGATATCTTTTGACAGCTTTTGGGACACCTTGGCGGCAGGCAATGTCGGCTCGTGTTTCTCGGACAGCAGAATGCGTGCAGTGGTACCCAACTTTTTTGCCCAAACACCCTTTTGTCGTATGTCACCATGTTACTGCTCCTTTTCCAGGATTGTCTACTCAACAAATGCATTTATTTATTAATTACGAAAATCGTACACGAAGTATACAATATAGCAAACATGTCTCACACTTCAAGAGGTCCAAATAAAATCAATAACACGAGCAACGTAAGCCTGAAAAAGCACGAAACAAAAAAATGTTCAAATTATACAAAAAGCAGTTCTAGTAACACGTGCCCAGTTATGGCACAGTTAGCTTAGATCTGGCCTTGAGAATCTTAATGAATGTGCCGAAACTGACAGTCAGTCTCGAGCCGAGGGGCTGCCATTATTGCTGTGTGATCCAAAGTTGAGTCTCTTGCATCGAATAAGCCAGTAGCAACTACCTGTATTTCTGATACTACTCGTATTGTCGATGTTCGATAATTCTAAACAGGACGTTCTACAATAAAAATATCATGCTCAACGCAACCCAAATCAATCCGCGTCCATCGCTGGGTAATCCAGCATTTTTGCTCACCAAGAAAAAGAAAGAAAAAATGGAATCATACTCTATCATTGACTTTTACTATACCACACCAGCGTATAAGCAGGCAGATCCGCCACCGTCGATTCAGCCTGTAGCAAATCAGATCGCCCTCAACGTATAGTCTGCAAGTAGGCAAAACGGCGATGTAACGGTGAGTTCAACAGTCAACAGTCAGTAAACGCAACAATGTCGGCATTTTGTCGCTTCTTTTTTCTTTTCTGCTGCATCATCCTGGCTGTTTCGATTACTGGCACTCTGTCCGATGGTAAACACAATATTATTATACGCAATAATAATGCTGCTGGGCTTTATGTTTGGTGTTAGCACATAATATACAGTTGCCTTATACAGTTGTACTTCAACGTGAGGCTGGAGTTGTCATACTGGATTTGTGTAGCAGTTGACAAGATTTACGATACAATGCGATATGATACAATTTACGTGCGTTCAAAGGCTGAAGAGATGGCCAGCTTAATCCAGCGCAAAGCATAGACAAAATAATAAGAAATAACTAGAAAAAAAACAAAACAGAGTAGCTCAGAAGAAACGGTCCGAGCAAAGCACTAAAATCAGCCCGGGAGAAAGAAGTGAAACTACAGGGAGAGGAAGGAGTTGTGAAACAGGTAGGTTTTAAGCCGGGAGTGAAAGAGAGAGTGTGTTATAGAGCAGAGTGGTGATAAAATCAAACGAGGAAGAAGTGGTGTGTGAAGGAATAGGTGAGTCGGAAATGGAGTAACTGGTACCAGAATGAGGTTGACGAAGAGACAAATGGTGTTGGTTTCAGAGACAATTAAGGTGAAGCATAACGAAAGGAACGATCAATTATTTATAGAGAGGATGATGTCGGTGGCCGAGCAAGACTAACGACGTATAAAGAGCGAGTACTTCGATGGCACTGAACAGAAATGAGGTTATGAAGATATAGAGGTTGGGTAGTTGTCAGAACTTTGTAGGTAAGTGAGCGGAGCTTGCTTGTATTTGATGCGTTCAATGATTCTGTGCCAGTGGAGAGAGTGTATAGATGGGAGTCATATGACAGGACGTAGGAGCCTTGACGACAGTACGAGCAAGAGAGTTCTGGATCTGATGGAGACGAGATAATTGAGACTTAGGGGATTTACAGATATAATTATAATAATTAAACTTGGAGTAAACGATAGAGATAGCTATAGTAGAGGCAGCTGACGAATCGAGATAAAGTCGGATACAGCGAAGTTGACGAGTGGAATAGTAGCAGGCTTTGGAGAGATATAATTTGGTCAGAGAAGGTAAGATGTTCGTCAAAGATGAAGCCAGGATTTCGAGCAGAGTGGGAGGTGTCAAGTAAATAGTTGCGTAATTTGGCAAGTTCCTTTTTAAGTCCGATGAACAACAATTCAGTTTTAGAGGCATTAAGAGTAAGAACAAAGAAGATTAGCAGTCATCCTATTGCATTGATAAGATGATCGTAATGTACAGCAGAGCAGTTTCGGTGGAATGATGTTTACAGCACATAGGCAGACTGGTAAGGGTTAAGTAGTTTGTTGGAAGTGAGGTGATCAATGAGACGAGATTTAACAACGCGTTCTTTATTACTACAGTATTGTTTTGCACGCTGTTGTCTGTCGGCGTCTGGTCTGTCGTAGTCGTCTGTCGGCGTTGTCTGTCGTCGTCTGTAACGCTGCCGTCGTAAGGGCCGGTCGGCCGGCGGCCAGTACGGTTACGTCCCGTTAGGGCGACACCTTGTTTTAGATATGACAGAAAGGTTAGAGAATGGGCGATAGTTAGAGAGATCGTCTTTGTCTAAGGCAGACTTCTTAAGCAGTGGAGAAATGACTTTTGAGAATGGGGTGGAACTGACCAGAGGTTAGATAGAAGTTGACGATGTTAGTGATTGTGGGGACAAGAACAGATGCGCATTCCTCGAGCAGCCAAGTGGGGATAGGATCAGAATCAAATGATGTTGTGCGTCGCACGGTTTCTCTGCAATAGCTGAGCTTCATGTTTTTTTCGGCTGAAAAAAACTAAGTCCTGTTTTGGGGCAAAATTTGACCTTTCGCGTAGGCATGCAGAAGGGGTCTAATGTTAGTTTTTTATAATTCATAAAGCACACATTTGGTTGATGACCAGTCGTTTGAGCCATCATGCGTCAAACTCGGTCAAGGGTCTGACATCTAGAGATGTTTCCGAAAAAAACGGAATACATAAATAAATAAAATAATAATTTTCGTTATATTTCATTATATTTCATTTGCGTAGTAGCTCGTCGTGAACAGATTTGCACCAAGGCACAGGTGCAGAGTCACCGAAGTAATCACATGAGAGATTTTTGGAGATTGGTTAAAGGGTGTCTATACTATATGGGTCATAATTTGCCCTCTCCCATTGACAAGGCCAGTCGCCGTTAACCCATGGCTGGCGATACCGCGCTGCCCGTAATGGCGTGGTTGGTATGCAGCAGTGCAGCTGTTTTTAATATGATGAAAATATCTAAATATAGACAAACTAACTGTTGCTACTGATATTTCTTATTATGATCTTGTAATAAAAGTACTTGACTCTTTCCCTTTCCATTATTGAATATATGACAAAAATTTTCTATATAATATTTTCAGGCAAATGGAGGAGAAATAAACACAGGGGTAAGTCTACATGTCATACAAAAGTTAGCATTACATTACATCTGTTTTTGTGTATTCCATTTTAGTGTATAATTCTGTCTTAATTATTAGGTTTCGTAAGAGCTGTTCAGTACTATTATGTATACACCTGTATCTTTGCGGATGTCAAGAATTGTAACAATAAACAATGTAACTAGGCTCTATCTTTTTATCGTGCAATATTACATCATATACATGTAGAAATTGTTCTCAAATCTAATAGTATCTATTTCATAATATAGATTAGATGTTTCGGCAGCTACATGCATTTAGGCATTTTGATTAAATTAGTACCTGGCACCGAAAATTAATAATTAATTAAATTGTGAATTGTCAGCCCAACAGCAATGTAAACTGTAACGGAATAATGGGTAATTCAAGGTCACGCGAAACTACACCATTCGATTAAACGCATGCGAATTTCTGATAAGCGACCATGGTTACTATGTCCATTCTTGCACCGTTTCTGAGATATGGTGAGACATTGGTCGAAAATCGCCGCTTTTAACCTACCCCACGTGTATTTGGCGAAATCTTTAGCTTCAGGTAACTAGAAATCTATAACGTGTTTTTTTCCTTCATTATGTATGTTAGTGTGCAAACGCTGTAGTTGTAGACATGGCCGAGTGCAATAAGAACAACGTCTACTGCAATGAGAAAGCAATATGCATAAAAAATCGAAACAACTGCTACTGCAGATGTAAAGGCGGCTATGTCGGTGACGGTTACACTTGCATCAAACGAAAAAGAAAAGGTCGGTATAACTAAAAGTCAAATCACAAGACTTTTGCAGTACAGACATTGTATTCAGTAACATTCTATTTCGTTAGGTAATTGTGTTATTGCTAAGTACTGATAGCAATTGTACACGCCTAAGTTTACTTATGCATTTCTGTCGTTCTGTTCATATAAGGTTGTAACCAGTGGCAGATTTAGGGCCACTCAGAGGCCGTAATTGCAGATGGGCATAGGCCTGCAGATGTGACCCTATCGTTACTTCACTCATTTGCATGCAGCTGCCTTCGTTTGAGGCACGAGGAAGCAGACTAGTCTTTAAAATGCAGGTCTGGCCGGTTTCCACAGAATTAGTGTAAATTACCACCACATGCAGTCAGATTGTAGAGTGGTTTGAACTACAAAATGGTTACAATGTTTAGATGACGTTAATTTATCATCAACATGTAATGTGCAGATGAAAGCGGTGATAGCAGCCAGTCTGGGTCATATGGATCATCAGATGAGAGTGAGTTTGTTTTTCTCCCAGGAAATTTATACCACAGTTTGTTTTATCATTGCGATGTTAACAAGAAACAGTTAACGCAAACACATCGCCCGTCATTGACGGAAGCATTATCTTCAACAGTCAAGCTTTATTCGATTGCCTGCATAGCTTTTAACGCCCGACGCTATGCTAGCACGGTATATGCTGAGGCGCTGCGTTTGTCTGTTTGTCCGTCAGTGTCTATGTCACAAGTCGAAGTCCTACCAAAACGGCTAAACATAGGATCACGCAAAACGTCATACGATATAGCCTGGGACTGCAGTTTTCTGCTACCAAAGAAAGGCAACGATCTTGGCCAAATTTCAGTGAGATAGCCCACATCGGTGCGCTGAACATTTGGCGGAGGGCGAAGTCCCAGTCCCACCAAAGTTGGCGTGGTGATAGAGGAGGCCCGTATCATTTTGTACGTCTAAAATGTTTTGGGATCCGACGTATAATTTGCAGCCACAGGGCGCTAAACATTTTGGGGGAAAACGCACCCCCGTGCAGGGTTAAACCCAATAATTCCGCAGCCCTCTGAGCGAATATCCCAAAGTTTAACGGTTAACCGACCCTAAACCTGGCTACAAACCCTGAAAAGTTCGTTAAAATCGGTGAGGCGTATCCTTTGGCGTATCCCTTCACCCTTTCACCGTGGAGGGGAAGTATGGCGAAAAGGAGTCCACCTCGTTCGACTGCTCCACACCAAATTGCACCCCATCGGAGCAACGTATCGCTCTACGGGCAAAAAAACTTAAAATTACCCCTGAGTAATTTAAATACTGGCTTATGCGGTGCGCTCATAAGCAATAATTTTTTTCAGCATACCTGCCAACACAACAGGCTGAATGTGTTTGTGCTTCAAAACAAGCTGCACGTCAGAAAGTGATACCTCTCTACTGATGGTGTCTTAGCAGACGACTGTCCTCCAGGAAGAAGAATGTGTCCCGGTGTCAGAAGAAAGAAGTGCATTCCAGCATATAAATTCTGCGACGGCGTATCGGACTGCAAGCATGGAACGGACGAGGATCCGAAATACTGTGGTCAGTTTTTACCACTCGACGCCACACTAGCACGTGATATGCTACGGCCGCATGTACGTATGTCCGTATCGCAGTCTGTATCAGTTTGTGGCTGACGGAGGGGGGAGGTCATATTCTGCTCTTGCCCAGTGAGTTTTATCGTCGTCCTCACAACACAGATAGGTTTACAAAGTTCGTCGTAAACGAATTTCTGCTGGAATCTTAAACAGAAAACAACCATTTCCCCCACGGCCATATCGTGTCATCACTAAATATGGGTAAGGAATGTTTCATACTGATGTACCAAACCTTAGAGTACGCAATCCAGGTCTGGTCACCCTACAAGAAACGCGACATAGAATGCGCCATATTTACGAAATTTCCTGTCAGACTGTGCATACATTTACGCAGGAATTTACGACTTTACGCACGTAAAGTTCGGTCCACACCAGCAACAATGTCGAAGAAACATTGTCTAAGCAACTGGCAACTTTGTTGCCTGTTGCATTGTTGCAAAAAAAGCATCAATGTAGAAGCAACGTTCTACTTTGTCGAAGCAACATTCGACAATGTGGCTCGGATTGCTCCGACATTGTTGTTGGTGTGGACGGGGTTCAAGAGTGTTCTTACGCAAAATGTACGCGCGCGAACGTTCGTGAATAGTAGCCCATATCTCAGCAACGTTTTACCGATGGCCATGATTTGCCACAATGACAAACATTGCCAATGTAAACTTAGTGCTATTATATTTGAAACGACATTTCATATTGCTGCAAAAGTGCAAATTTTTGGGAGGGGTGGAGGTACGAAACTTGGCCCCTCATGTTTGCTTTAGGCCTATCAATGGCTTCTAATACTGTGCATTGCGCTATACGGCGCATACGAATGATAAAACAAGTGTTCACAGTAATTTGGCAAAAGGCCGCATCGCCGACTTGTCACCCCTCGCGGCTGCGAATGGATTCGTCCGATCTTGACCCCATCTAATACATGGTTCCTTGGGCCCACATGAATCAGCCACCAAACGACATCTCGATCGGTTGAGCCGTGTGTGCCGTTTCTATATACGGTACATTTTGTGGCTAACACACAGACAGACACACAGACCATGCTACGTGCGACACCCGTAAGCCTAAATAGCAAGAAGCGAAATACCTAGCTATGTTGCGTGGACAGGCGAAAATATAAAGAGATGTCCGCCCGGGCAAAAGAAGTGCGTCGGTTGTGGCCAGTGTATAAAGCTACATAAGTTCTGTGATGGCGTCAACGACTGCGATGACGGCTCGGATGAAGCTCCATACGTCTGCAGTAAGACACAGTGACATTACTTCCTAATTTCTTTCACTGTAGACGCTTGGTGTTCTAAGGTGAACAGTCGGCTTCGGCTGACTAGCCCAAGAAACAAATTACAGAAACAATGTCAAAGTGTAATGTAAGATACAGACACGGTTTACAGAGAATATAGGGACCTATGGTAAGGACTACGGAGGCAGCATGTACGTAGTATAGTTGGGAAGCAGTGACGTACCTAACAGTCAAAAAGCGAGGGCTATTTTGGGGTCAACATAAATGTTGGAACGCAAAGACCCAAGATGCATGTACGGAGAGGTTTTACTGCAGTTAATTTGCACAACTTGTGGAGCAACTACCTCCGTAGTATAGCATGTTATAGGCCTATAGTATAAAAAGTCGGGGGAACCTGGGGGCAAGCGCTAATTCTGGGGCACTGTTGAGTAGTACTTACTTCTACATAACCCGAATGCGCTGGTTACCGTCAACAAGGGCATGCGGGCTGCAAAAACGTTGCTCCAATAAAATCATCCAGCTGCTTCGGCATAATAGTAAATAAACTAGATGGAAAGTACTCTGAAAGAGTACAACTCTCCGCGAAAGCAAAATTTGGGTTCTTTTTGTCGCCAACACTTGGCGACACTTGCCACACCAATGTAAATAATCGCCGGTTTATGGAGTTTTTTTGACCGTTACTTAGATTGCTACTCACACATCTATCGTTTACCAAGTTTGTCGTGATGTCGGTCGCTGTGTCAAAAGTGGGAGACTGTGGATTCGACTTCCATCTAATCCACTTTATTAATAATCTGTATTCGCTAACAAGTGATATAATTAACAAACAAAATAATCAAGTACTATAAAAATTAAAGAAAAGTTAACATAACTTTAACTAACTGCAACAATCGGTTGGGGGTAAAGGCGGAATTCCCACCACTGTCGGGTGGCAGGTAACACTGTGTGATCCCATATGGCATGTGAGTTTCCCGTAGCGTGAAAGCTAAGTTGATGCTAACTGCTGTACACTGTTTACTTTACTCTACATAATAATAATTATGATGTGCCTATGATGTGTCTCTGCATGCTCTAGTGATTTGCTTTGAAAATGTTGCAGAGCGGCATACAAAGTCCACTTCGTCTACTACACGTAAGATTTTAGTTGATAATTACATGTTACCGGTATTATTGCTGTTGCTAATGCAACGATGCTGCCGCTCCTGTTGCTGTTGTTGTTGATGATGCTGGTGATTTCTTTCACTTTCAGTTTCGGTTCCGTTCGATCTTGGACTTCGGTGTTGCTGAACACGATCAACGCCTGTCAAGTCATCACGGCAGTTTTCGTCGGTCATCGTTGCCTTCGATACCTACGCAGTGTGGTTTAAGTTAGTTATAACTGGCCCGCCTACACATCGTGTAGGGGGCCATACTAGTAACGGTCGCTGGCGTCTGTCGTCTTCGTCTGTCGTTGTCTGTCGTCTGTAACACTCGCATATGCAACGTAACTCACCAGGAGGCAGCACGGGACGGCGACCCAGTCGTGTTACGTCCCGTTAGGGCGACACTTTGTTATTTTTTAGTTACAGTTAGAGTTAAAGTTATTCCATTATTTTCAGTTACAGTTTTAGTTTTCAATATTTTTGAGTTACCGTTACTGTTAAAGTCAGTAATTTTTAGTTAATTTCAGTTATCTCAGTATCGAAATGCATTAAATACGAAGCTCAAAAACACCCAAACAAAAAAGAATACAAACGCTTGATATCTTGCACTTCACTGCTAAGACTGTACTGTAGTAGTTTCAGTCCAACTTTGACTACATGCAGTTTCCTTCAGTTTCATGAAGACATGGCGCTCAATGTTGGCTGACATTCGGTTTCGTAAACACCGAAATGGCTTCGTCCGCTTAAGTGTTTCAGTTACTTATTTTTAATTAGGCTTACCATTAGTTACAGTTAATGCAGCTATTGCCAGTTACAGTTACAGTTAACTTAAATCACACTGCACCCACGTGTTCAGCGGCACTGGACAACACCAAGAATCGTCCGTGTGGTTCGCTTCCAGTCGTGTACACCCGTCGACGACGGCCCGTCGTACGTTTGGGACATTTCCAACGATAAGTTTGAGTGACAACCACGGACGTCGTCTGCTCGCACACGGCGCGTGGTACGACGTCTCCGTCAACCCGTTGTTGGCGTCGTCGCTTCCAGAGTCTGACGACGACGAGGCCGACAGGACGTTCACCGAAAACCCAATGTCGCTATAACATTGCTTGTGCAGAGGAGCATTATAACAGGGAAAACCCAGCGTAGCTTACGTACGCAGCAGCGGTATCTATATTTTAAAATCCGGTTGTCAGGCCGTTTGTTTGGCCAGGGGCGTGGCTTACGTGGGTCACGTGGCGCTCAACAGCAGCGCGGCGACGATGGAGTGAGGGGACGAGGGGGTGGCCGGCGGGTACAAGCCATTACACTGTGATAGCTTGTAGGCGTAATATTGCGTTCTGTATGTAGACCGACTCAGACGTTGTGACCTCTACCTTTGAGCTTTTGACCCCAAAAGAAAACCGTTTCCAGGATTCATCGTGGAACATTATGTATGACAAGTTTGGGATCCTAGCTGCGTCGATTTTTGAAATATCGTCAGGAAAAACAAACAAACAAACAGCGGTGAAACCCTACCCCTGCCCACGCGACTGCCGTCGGCACGGGCAATGACCACGGCGGCGAGGCGTGTCCTATTGCTATCAGACAACACAGAGTAGTAGGTTCAATTGCATGTAAGGTAATAAAACTTCAAACCGATACGGAGCATCACTCCACTCGGCCTGTATGCGACTGGTGTTTTCGATTTTAAAGTGATTTTAATTTTCAGTCTAGAGCTGACAAGAGTTGGTTTGGCAATGTAGTTTTCGTTGTTGTTGTAGAGTCGACGACAACTAGGCCGACTACTACTACAACCACATCGACGACAACGGGTATACGACAGTATGGACCGAACGAGCATTATTTGCCGCTACTCGTTGCTGATGGTAATACTTCTATGCGACTGTACATTAGGTTGAAGTGACGTCGCAGTAATCTACGGTCACGATACGATCTCTCGGCATGATGTCGTACTTCGCGAAGTTAATAAAGATTTTGTCACATTATTTAAATAAAACTGTGGGGATATATAAGAAAAAGGGGCTAGGTCCAGACCGGATGCCCTCTGCCCGCACGTCGCCACCACAACCCCCCCCCCCGTAACGTGTATATCGTTACAATACAGGGATCAAAGGGAACGCGTATACCGTCACGCAGTCTGGCTACATTCGCTTTACTACTAGACCTTACGGGGAGCAGTACTGAGTTTTTTCTGGGGCGATCACTACTCAATTTTGTTTCATCTATACGCTAGAGGGTGTCACTGCTATGCCGCGCGGGCTACACGCTAGGCTGTGCCACGCATTTCTAGTTAAATTTACCTACGCATCCCTTTGACTCCTTGGGGCCTCTAAACGCTGCGGAGCATTTAGGCATGTATTTACCTTGCCTATTGGATAATCCGCGTCTTGGTTTCACACTGCGCAACGCTATGCCAGCGCAGTATACGCAGGGGGCAGTTCTATAAGGGCCAGGGAACCAAGTCTGCCCTACAGAGGCTCCAACGAGATGTAGACCTATGCGTAAAACTTTCCTAATCCACAACTGTCCAACTGTCGTCTGGTAACGAAAAACAGCTGGAAGCTTTATCGTAGACATGAACAAAAATGTGGTGTTTTTGAGTGAGGTGCCCTCTTGTTGAATGCGCGGCTCCAAAATAAAACGCTGGAAGCGCCTTAGGGTGTATGTTGTGGCGTTTGTCCGTATGTATGTATGTCTGTCTGTCTGTCTGTCACGAGTTTAAAATAGCTGAACTTATCATCATGCAAGCAACGCCGCAAGATAGCGCTTAACCTATGGACTGTAATTTTCTGATGTCAAACGTCTTGATCAATGGGATCATTTGTATGCGTTTATGTAGACATGCATGTGTTGCTTATCGACTTTTTGGGTATGTTAAACTCGACAGTTGTTAATTGTAGAACCTATAACGACATCATATACAACGACAAGTCAGTCACCGGAAACACGCACTCAAGGTATTGCAGCATCACGGTGTGACGTGGATATGTGCACTGACGTATGTAATGACAATGCTCATAGTAATTAGTAAGGGAACATAAATTTTTAAAGTGGCCTAAATAACAACGTTACTACAAGGACCACTGCAACGATGCCAGACAAGTAGTCAGAGAATCAGGTGTGGATACGAAAGTTGATAAAGCTGAGTAAGTATGCAGTGATGGCGGTGAGATGACGGCCTCTGGCAGACCGTTCCAAACTTGAGCTGCAGCAACCGGAAAGGCACGGCTGCCAACAGTAGACAGTTTGACGGCCGGTATGACCAGGCGGCTGCTATTTCCTGACCGCAGAGCTCGCCGACCATGTGGATAACAGCGATTATTTGCCACTTTGGTTGCGAAGTCCTTGATCTGACTGAGTTCAAGTTTATCGCATGATTGATTACCACGCGATCCCACACGAGTAAATAACGCAATCTAAGATAGCAGACTTCGCCCCCGTGCGAAAAGATGCAAAAACGCATGCAGGCAAACTGAGCTGTGATTTACGTTGTTCAGCATTTAGCACGACGAACAGTATAGATCTAAAGTCACAAAGTTACACGAACATGGGCGTGAACCAGAGATTAAACTGATCTTACTTTGTTGTCTGTATATGCCACGTTATGTGAAATCGTGACGTCGCCCACAAAAAACGGATGTATATATAACGCATTTCATTGTTATCACAGACGTACGAGCGACGGTCATACGTAACGTGTAGAGAAAATTTTGTGAAACTTAGACATGTGGTTTGTGAGATATGCGAGTGAACAGCCTACATAATGCATACATACAGACAGACTTATAGACTTGCTGATAGCAATACTTCGCACCCCTCCATGGGGTGAAGTTATTACTGGACGCCGGAAAAAGGAGCGGCCCGGAGGTATGGGTGATAGTGATCTGATGTAGGCTACCGTCGCGCGGTCCCTCTGCAACAGCTGAGCGTCTTGTGTAAACGTTAGGTACAGATTGGACAAGGTTTTGTAACACTTTTGTGAGATATAGTTGCATTAGAATTCTAATAGGAAATCGTATGTGGCCTACCGAATGGCAGCATTGTCAAGGCCCTTAAATGAGCTGGAAGGTTACTTCCGATGTTTGAAACCAATAACTCCAATGCCTCGTGAAACATAGCACGAATTTACTATCAACGCGTCGCGCGGTCCCTCTGCAATAACTGAGCTTCTTGTCTAATGTTCCTATATGGCGGCGATGTGTTTTGTCCAGAGACGTGTCCACCTAATCACGACTGGTGTCCGGGCCGCAAGAAGTACATCCCAATCTGCCACTTCTGTGATGGTGAAAACGACTGCGGCGACTGGAGCGACGAAGACAATACGTTCTGCAGTCAGTTGTTTACTGCCTACTTCATAGACTAGTTGAATAAGATGCTTGCGTTTTTACCGCGTGACGCCATGCTTGCGCGGTATATGCTGTCGTCATGTGTCCGTCCGTCCGTCTGTCTGTCTGTCTGTCACACTCTCTTGCTCGTACTGTCGTTAAAGGTCCTAATTTCTGTCACTTCTATCCTACGCTCTCTCCACTGGCTCAGAATCACTGAACTCATCGAATACAAGCCCTCTCACTTACCCACAAAGTTCTAACGACTGCCCAACCTCCATCTATATATAAAGCTGTCGCGTTTGTCTGTGTGTGTGTCTGTCTTTCGGATTTCTCAAAAACGTGCGAGCCGATTACATGAAACTTTCATCATTCATAGGGGTCATAGGTAGACGTGAACGGATAAAAAATCCGGAAAATTTCGGCCCTTAATGTGTAAACATTCGGAAAACGGTGCAAAATTGCCGACTTCGAGAAAGTCCCCACGGGCGACGCACGCTCATATATATAAAGCTGTCGCGTCTGTCTGTGTGTGTGTCTGTCTTCCGGATTTCTCAAAAAACGTGCGGACCGATTACATGAAACTTTTCATCATTCATAGGGGTCATAGGTAGACGTGAACGGATAAAAAATCCGGAAAATTTCGGCCCTTAGTGTGTAAACATTCGGAAAACGGTGCAAAATTGCCGACTTCGAGAAAGTCCCCACGGGTGACGCACGCTGGCCTGCGCAATGGCTTGCGCGGTCCGAGTTCGCGAGCTCGCCTGCGCGATGGCCGGTGGTACGACAGAAGCACGGGCCAATCGCGCGCGGCCTGGGGGCGTGGCCCGTAGCCTTCGATGGGGGACCGTCTCAAACGCTTTTGTGCTCCTGAGTCCAGTTTAGTGGTCCCACTTCCCGGTCGCTAGTAGGCCTACCTTCATAACCTCATCTCCGTTCAACGTCCTCGCTGTACTCGCTCTTCATCCGTCGTTACTTTTGCTCGGCCACCTTCATCGTCTCTAAAAATAACTGATCGCTCCTTCCGTTATGCTTCACCTTGTCTTTGGAATCAACTGCCATTGTCTTTTCGACGACCTCATACCAGTTCCTCCATTTCTGACAGCAGTTGACAACAGTGGCGGCACCAGGCCGTCAGGACAGACAGGTCACCGTGTGTGCAGGACAGGTCACTGGTCATTCAGTGTATGCTTTTAGCCACTAAATTATACTCGTCCAGGGGGACAGCTTTTCAGCAAGGTCATTTAACCTAGCGCACCCCAGTGTAGCGCCGCCACTGGTTGACAAGATTTCAACTGAAACGGCAGAGCCTCTTGTTAAATCCAGCGCAATGAGCGCATCATTTCAAATGACATGACAATCATGTTCTGTTTAGCCTTCTGCCACTACAATCAGACAGTCATTTTACTCTGTTTTACATGTATTTGTCACAAATATTAAATAAATAAATAAATAAATATCTTAGTTGCGATTTGTCAACTAGTTTTAAACGACTATAAACGAATAATCATTGTGTGTTGGTAAACGTGCTCGCAGCCATGCACTGGAAGTGTCCTGGCGGATATGCACGGTGTTACGGCAGCCGACAGTGCATGTACAAATCCATGTTCTGTAACGGCATCAAGAATTGTCGTCTTGGCAGCGACGAAGTGAAAGAAATATGTGGTACGTAGCGCAGTGAGATTTTAACATCGGAAAGAGGAAACGAGTGAACGGCTGGTTCGGGCATATTTTTATGCTGTTGCCACCCGACAATGTCGGCGAGTGCATTGTTTTAGGGTTGTCCATCCGCTGCGTTCGTCCGTTCGTTAGTCCAGACAGATGTTACCACGATATTCCACGAACAGCTTGAGCAATCTCGACGAAACTTACAGGGATTCACTAGCACGGGTAGCTCACATTGATGACCTAACTAGTTTCTGATCGAGGTCAAAGGTCATGACATGGCGAACGCATACACGTCGACGCTGGTCAAAGTGTTTGTCTTCTAGTTTAGGAAAGTAGTACAATTGTTACGGTGTCCACAAGTTTCGATATACTTCACAAACTCGTGAAGGGTGTACGGATTATTCACCGGGAAACTATTCACGGGGCGACTATTCTATCTCTGTATTTGCGCGCTGACGCGGGCAGAAGTAGGCCTAATGGTTGACGGGGCGTCGCGCGCAGAAGGGTGCAAATGTCCGTAAAATGTCAATATAGCACTTATGATACGCATCACTTATGATATATCAAAATACAACAAATAAGTACATTAATAAAAGAAACAACTACGCGAGAAGGGTGGCATAACGGACTGCAGTCACTGTTTATGTGCCATCATCCAACAACATGGACTTTCATGACAGGAATTAAGGCCGACATGCAGCGTCAGAAATCACTTTTCCTACCAGGTGTTACAGGTGTTCACCGTCCGTCAGAAAAATAAGATATATCGCAAGCTAAACGATGGTGTCAGGAGAGCCGTGCTGAGATTCCTACTTACCTTAGATCAATAATTGCGTATTTGTTATATGACTAGAACTGATGAATTGTAGGCCTACTGTGTCACTCCCATGCTATATTGACATTTTACAGACATTTGCTATATTCATCTTTTTACGTGTTAATATTGTGTAAAAGTACTGTTACTGTCGACTTTTCCACAACTCATTAGCAGCCCGAGGACAACAGCCAGTCGACTCGACATCCGGTTATTCATCATTTATTACGCCAAAGGCAGCACATAAAAATATTAGTATAAAAATATTAGTCCCCCTATGAATATAGTCGCCCGGTGAATGGTCTTTTCGGTGAAAAGGTTCCCCGGCGAACTGAAATGTCCCCCGATGAAATGTACCCAAACCCTCATGAAATATTTCGTGTGACGCACTCGTCATTTTTTACCCTGCCACAGGTAATGTTTTGGCCGCCGTTTCTTTGTTCGTTTTCTGTTTGTTTGTCTCTGTTTGTTATCAGCCTAGGCCTAACTGAAAAGTTATGGTGGATTTTCATGAGATTCGGGGAATAACGATTAGAAAACACCGAGTCAGTGGAAAAAGTGTCAGTGGCGCACTCTTTGTTTTGGTTGCAAAGTGACTTCGTGACTTTTTATTAAACTGATGGATAGAGGTCTTCCGAATAAATTGTTAGTATTGTTAGAAAACTGGTTCAATATCGGAGTTACGTGTGTTAAATGGGGCAGCGTGTATTCTGCGTTTTTTGAGCTATTATGTGGCATACGTCAAGGTGGTGTTCTCTCACCTTACCTATTTGCAGTTTTCATTGACAGTGTAGTAGAACGTGTTCGGGCCTCTAGAATTGGTTGTTACGTCAAATTTGTATGTGTTAGTGTAATTCTGTATGCAGATGACATTTTGTTGATAGCTCCATCGGTTACTGCTCTCCAGCAACTCC
>Ga0209780_1000939_pt1 | contig 17789 bp, 8 predicted proteins | sample WorMetexBAHAMAS2_FD_187384 | JGI IMG/M metagenome (GOLD analysis project Ga0209780, IMG submission 187384) | Marine gutless worms symbiont microbial communities from Max Planck institute for Marine Microbiology, Germany - Inanidrilus exumae... | ecosystem: Host-associated > Annelida > Digestive...
GGCTTTCTAGTGATAGCGTTCGTTGAGCGTAAACACAACCGTCACAAGTTGTCCAGCTGAGCTTCTTGTTCAGTGAAAATGCCTCAGAAACGTTTTCTGCATTACTGTCTGGCGTATTTAATTCTGCATTTTAACAGAACATGCCTTTTGGAGTCTTAAGCAGAGAGTAACATTTAGGGTCCACAACGGCTAACTGGGATAAATATAGAGGGCGTGCTGTATACGGGACACAGAGAACTGTGGTTTCGATTATTATCGGGCGTTTGTGTGGTTTTCCGTGCACGTGGTGTGTAAGCTGGCTGGTGGCCGGAGTGAAAGAATGCGCGAGTGAAAGTGCTGAGGCGATCCGTGTCTTATCTTCAACGTCAAAACAGACACGCACAGTCGCACACTTCACACGTCAGCCGACTCCCTACCCTCCCTCCACAATGGACACCGCTGGACACCGGACACGACATGAATGCGTCCACTCAGCTATCTGCAACACGGTGTTCGACCAGTTACCCCTAATGTGGGACGTACGCTGGTGCCGTCGTATTTAAGGCGACATGGTGCCGTCCGAAAGTTCTGAATGATTATTACGGTCGACAATTAACCAATTCCTCTGTTCTTTTTTTCTCATCAGTACTCTAATCTCAGAGACAAACCAACGTTGTAGATGTTTGTCGCATTGGCACTACTTTATAACACCGGTCTTATTTTGGGGGAACTTTCCGCAATTTTTCTGGGTTAAAAATCCCAGGGCAACCATCCCGTTCGGACGCGTCCTTTGTCTCTAGCTAACTGAGAAACTGGTAGATTCATATTTAAAATTCATGTTCAATGTTTACATGAGTATAATTCTTTTTAATGCGTGGCCCCTTAAGGATATAAACATGCCGCTGTTAATAGATACTGGTCGCCTCAACGAGGTTGTATTCGAAATACACTTACACAGTTGGACGGTAAGTAAATCACCTAAATCACGGGAATGCCGCGGAAATTACCAATATGTCCGCAACTTTTAGCGGCGCAATCGTGCGACAAGTTCATGAAGATATTCATGGCAGTGAAGCATGGTGATATGGAGTTAGATTTGTTTAGTAATTCGGTTCTGGATGCTTTTATTGAGTTTTTATGTACTAAGTAACTTTTTAATTTTTTTTTATTAACTTTTCTTATTGTTTCTTAGTTCTTGTGTACTAATGTACGATTTTTCATAATAAATAAATAGGGCCTGAAACGGATAGTTTTGATCCAGCAAGTTGGTAATGGATGGTAAACTAAATCGCGTGGACTGTTTTGCTCGAACATGAGTGTGTCACTCTCACCGATTCAAACACATTTCAAACGCCGAACGACACTATTCTGGGACCACTGCTAACTGCCGTTACGTCTCTCTGCTCTCATCCCGGTGGCTGCGGCGTCGGACCGGACAGGTGCGCGTAGTCGATGTCCAGCGTAGCCGGGGCGACGTCAATAAGGTCACTGACCCTAAACTGTTCACGAGACGACCCTGTCTATCGCCGGAATCTCATCGACCTTCATTGCGACGTCAGTCGATCGCCCTGCCCGCCGAGCTCTCTCCGTCCATCTGTCATCATTCGTTCTTCATTCTCTAGTGGATAGATAAAAGCCCGGACATTTCAAAGCAACACGATGACTGCGCCTGGCATCCAAAGCCCGTCGTCAACTACAGCAGTACTGACGAACCAACCGAATAAGGGCCAGAGTACCAGCTTCGTATAGTTAAAACATCGTCAGATAAATGCTGATGAAATACTGCCGCTGTTTGCAGACTATATAGGAATTGCAATTCTCCTCTTTCAAAGACCGACCAAACTAATCTAATTCTAATCTATATGTCTGTTTCATTCCCCTCCCCTGTAATAAATAGACAACAAGTGTCATTTGACCGCATCGCCGTTTTTTCACCCTTCGCGGAGGCAAATGGATACGTGCGATCTGGACCCCATCTAATACATGGTTCCTTGTACCCATACAAGTCAGTACTCTCTCCTGCAAATAGCATCTTGATCAGTTCGGCCATTTTTGCATAGCTCCCCCGTGTCCCCAAGACACACACACACACAAACACAACACCACATTGCGTGCACGCGATGCGGCCTAATGATGTTTCCTTTGAGGTCGCATTCTTCTCAGTGTTTTTAGCTTAGAAAAGAAAAGAAAGAGCATTTATATAGCGCCTTTTATATACTATGTATATCTCAAAGCGCTCAGGCATGGATCACACAGTTTTACCTGCAAATACACCATGCCTGCCTTTCCTACAAAAGCTTAGATGTAATATTTGCCGGTTAGGTGAAACATGTCTGAACGTTGCAACTTTGCCGTCTATTCTAAGCGCATTACACGCCAGCGTGTTAACAGTATAGCAGGCCAGTTTTCTTCTCGACTTATCCGATATTCAGCAACGTAGTGGTTGAAAATACACCAAGCTACAACGCATTAAATCGGCACGCACGCAGCGAAATCGTATCGCTTTGAACTATACAACAGCTCAAACAAGCGTAACAACAGTGTGGCCGTCGTAACCGACACGATATGCAAAATTGGATAAGTGCAAAAGTTTTTAGTGCGCAGGTTCATTATTTGGTAAATGGTAATGACAATCAATCAATCAATCAATCAAAATTTATTTTCCAAGTAATAACAGAAAAATTACAATTTATGACAATCGTGTTGGCAACATTTAATGTAAATGACAACGAATCCAAAAATTCAATCCAAAATAGCAGTTTTAGCGCCGAGAACGGGCAGACAAGGCTATAGCACACAAAGTTAAGTTTTGAACTGGAAGAAGCCATAATTCACAAGAGTCCATTGACCCACGCCGGCACTGTTTGTGACTCGTGACCTTTGACCCCAAAATAAATGGGTTTCCAGGACTCATCATGCAAGATTCATATTTCAAATTTGGCGATCCTAGCTGCATCGGTTTTTCAGATATCGTCTGGAATAAATTAGACCCGTACGGGACTGACGGTCGACTCTTCGCAACTGACGTTTCTGCCAAGTTCAAAGTCACGTGACACAGAAACTAAGAAAAATATAAAAAAATCCGGCCCGTACAAATTTAGATATTGTGCCCTAGTTTAAGAAGCTGTGGTCAGTTGCCAGTTCCCATTGTAAATGGCAGAAGAGATAGCTTTTGAAAAAGGCCGGTTTTGCAACTGTGAAGGGCTCGTGACCTTGACCTTAGATCGGGTCATACTGCATACCTTCGTGCATCACTCATCGACCTGTACCTACGTGCCAAATTTCACTGAAATCGAAGAAACTTTCTGTAAACGGACGGACGCACGGACGGACATTCTGAGATGGGCTTTCTCTGGTCGACTCTGTCAACACGATTGTGAAAACTCTACCCCTGCAACTGACATCAGTGCGGGTATAGGTCTATAATTATAAGACAGCCAAGTATTATAGTTAATGACTCCAGGTTTTGCCAAATATGAATTTTTATATCATTAAACACTGTAGACAATAACCACTGAAAGCCATACTATGTTGCTATAATTTAGCATCGTTTATTAATTCGTTTTAACACTTCAATGTCGCACAATTACAGTTAAATACAAGTAAAAATAAGCAGAAAACCTCCAAATGTCACTAAAATGTACTATCAAAATAAATTATGACACTAAGATTGCAAATGCAAAATAAATTATCATCATGAACCTAAAATTGAATTGTCATTAATTTGCCAAATATATTCCATTAAGTTCATGCGAGAAAAACAAGGAACATGGCAGTCATTTAACATGACAATATTTACACGATGCACGGAAAGTGTTAAATAAAATATAACTACAAAAAACAAACATTTAGTCAAAATTTCATAAACCAACGGCAATGGCCACAACTCTTTATTAGCACGTTCTGATTACAACAAGAGGCTCAATTGTTGCAGAAGGCCCGCGCGACGCTCAATGTCACAGCAAAGATGTTGTAAACGAAGGTGGACGCTCAGTGTGATAAGCTTGCGAAGGTCAATTAATTGACTGAGTTAAGAGGGGAAAGGGGCTGCGATGGTGGAACTAAGCTGACAACATCTACGATTGTGGACGCCCAGTTGAAAAAGGCATTAAAATTGGCACAGTTCAGTTTCGGAGAAGGTTCCAGAGGTATTTTTACCTGCCCTTATTTTTGGAGATATCCCAAATCCTCCTAAAACACACTGCAGAACGCGCCGAGAGTAGCTTCTGTGTCAAAAATCCGCTCAAAGGGTTCGAGACAAGACAGACAAGACCTGCCCACATAGCCCAGCGGTCAATGCACTCGGGCGCCATGTGCAATGAAGCGTGGCGCACCTAAGTGTCAGGGTTCAAAACTCGGTCGTGGTGCGTTTGCTCTCCACAAAAAATTCAAATAATTCGGATGCACATGATGGACAGGGAAATACTCCTTGGCCGGAAATAAGGGCTCGACGGTGTCCTGTATAATCTGTGACCATTGACCGTTGAAGACACCTTGATTAGCAGCATTAAGGTTGTCAGCCGCGCCGGCATAGGCTGAAGCTGATAGGCATAGCTATCTACGGACTGGGGTCAGTAACAGCAGCAGTCATGGCTAGCCAGACGGTAGGTCACGTCTAGAAGGAATGCGCTATAGAAATACCCAACAAGCTGCTCACTGCCTACATACCCCTCCTACGCCCTACACATCACGCACACACTAACACACGCTTACCAATTCCCCTCCTCTCCCTGGTCTCAGCGCTGGGGTCTAGAGTAGGCTAGACTGCTGCCCACAATAACGAACAAACAAACGACAGACAGACAAACATCAGGTCGTAGCACATTACTGCACTAGCGTCGCGCGGTAAAAAGTAACACAACTAGAAATGTGGGCTTGCAGTGGCTCATACCCAAGCACATGACGTTTAGGTGCCATAGACATTGAGGCAGAGGGTCACTTTGACGCAGGGGGATTTCTGTGTTCTAATGGAGGGTGTGGCAAGGGGGGACAAATAACATTTTAATGCACTTCTACAGCTCTTTAAGTAGAAACTGCTGATAACTGTGATGTTATGTACACCAAAAGTGATACAGCAAAGAAGAACTTTGCCGTATCACTTTTTAGGCTGCATTGTCTGCATGCAGTGATAGATGCGGCTTACTGCTATAGATGTCACATGTAGCATGGTCTGTGTGATGGACACAGGTGAGCTGTGCAAAACGTCTGAACCCATCAAGATGCCGTTTGACGGCTGACTCTTGAGGGCCCTAGGAACTGTGTTAAATGGGGATCAAGATGACCCACCGGTACGGTAGGAGCAATTATTGGGTTATTCGTTTTTTTGCACAGCTCAACCATGTTCCCAACATAAAGACTATGTGACATGTAGTAATAGGCCACATCTATGCAATGCATGCGATGAGCTCCAAAACTTAGTGCAAATCTTATAACTTATGCAACTAAAACTTAACAAGCAAAATGTTATTTCAATCAGCTTATTATGCACGTCTGAACAGCACAGCAGACTATCTAATTTTCATGCACTCACATTTAAACATATGACGATATACTGAACTGTACAAAAAGATATGCAGTTAAAATATAAAGGCCGCCGTACGCCACAGTTTCTCATTTATTGGAGATATAAACACTCAACGAAGTTCAAACCTTCGCAAAGGCATCACCAAGCAAATAGTGTCAACAAGGGTCTGCAGAAAACATTACTATATCCGAAATTCCGGATCATTCCAAAATCCAATGAACAGTTCCAGGTACTAAACCATACTTCTCCAAAATGTTAAAAAGTCAATCCACAACTTTGAGTTATCTGAGCCCGATAAAAACCAGTACAGTAACATCATTTCATTTGTGCCAGTAACAATGGATTCCTAAACGTTAATATGAGAAATTCCTCTTGATAGTATGCAACACGATATGAACACATGCATCAACTATAGAAATAGCTCAAAACCATTATATACATACAAGGTGGTGCAAAAGCTGGCCTAGCAAGTAGTAATGGTTTGTACTCAATTTAAATGCAAAAAACTGCAGAATGTAGACAACATTAATAGACAGATCAAAAACCATAAAAATCCTAAAAAGGTTATATTACTCACCATCACATCACCTGAATGTCGATGTGCTTGCCGAGTAATATTGCCTGTTAGATGGTTTTCTCATGGTTTGATCTGTCACCATTAACATTTATGTATAAACTGCAGATTTTTTGCATTTATAATTGCTGTTTTATCACCAGATTTTAGTACGTTGTCATTCCATAGTCCCAGAAACTTTAGAAGGGTTTGAAATTTTGATGACTTGACAAAATCTTGAGTGACCTTATTGTAGTTTCACTGTGCATGCACAAAATGGTGGGATATCTGATCAGTTGAGATATATTCTCTACCAATTTTAACCATTTGTGTGATTCATGTCATTTGAGCCATCACATGTGAATATTCATTAAGGTGCCTGACCTGAAGAGGTGTTTCCAACCAAAAAATTCATTACATTTCACCAATTTGTTCATGAGCCCCAGATAAACAATTTGCATAAACTTCGGCAAAGGTGTAGAGGTCACCAAAACAATCATCCGTGACGGTGACACTACCCATTATTTGCCGCAATAACTGAATGCTGCCAGTTAACTTTTGGAATGAAAACATTCACATACCGGTAAAAGATGTTCTTTCACACTAAAAATCCATTCAGAATCAAAGCAGCATTTCATTGGTTTTATTAAATCAAAAGTTTAAAAATTACAATAGCACCACTGTCTGTATTCGCAAATGTCCTAAAGTGTTATGTATAATATTTCCTGCTGATATAGTGTGGTAAATTAATGGCCCCAATTCCCACTGTTCTGCACCACCGTGTACAACTACAGTAACAAGATGAATAGTGCAACTGTCACTATCAGTCGGGGTGAACTTCGCGAATGTCAGTTGGAGTTGTCGGCAATTCTACGGCTACGGAGTTTGCTGTCTTGGCAATGACTGAAGATGACGGATACTGATTGCATGATGACTCCGGGGCACCTGCATGCTGCTCTGATTGCAAGCTCATTGCTACGGCTTGTTCAATCTGCTCCTGACAGCATCGGATGCAGTCCTGGAAAAGTCAAACAACTGCCATTTACAGAAAACCGCTACTGCCTCCATTTTAGTGGCATTTGTACGGCTGAACCAGGGTTAGCTAGACCTACTTTCAGTTGTCTTCCTCAAATGTTACGGCACAGAACGTCTGAGGACATGTGAAACTAATCATTTTAGAGGCCAAATGCCGTCTGTCATCCAACTAACTAAAGTGTGCCTCATTTACTGTCACACTCACAGCCTCAATTTATGCTACAGGATAACTTATAGCCCACGCAGATGGCAGTCGCGTGGGTAAGATGCTTATGTGTGTCTATCTGTCTCTGTCTGTTTTTCCACACGATATTGAAAAATTAGCCCAGTACAGGGACTGACGGTTCTCTTCGCAACTGACGTTTGTGCCAACTTCAAAGCAACGCGACACAAAAACTAGTCCAAATATCAAAAATCCGACCCGATCAAATTTAGATATTGTGCCCTGGTTTAAGAATCCATGGTCAGTTGCCAGCTGCCATTGTAAATGGCAGAGGAGATAGCTTTTGAAAACGGCCAGATTTCCAACTTTGAAAGGCTCATGACCTTGACCTTGGATCGGGTCATACCTCATACCATCGTGCATCACTCGTCGACCTCTACCTACATGCCAAATTTCATTGAAATTGAAGAAACGTTTTGTAGATGGACGGATGTGCGTACGTACGTACCTACGGATGGACATTTGATTTGAGATCGGCTTTATTAGGTCGACTCTGTCGGAGAGTCGACCTAAAAACCTATGCACCAAACTTGACACAGACATGGTCCACCACGAGTCCGTGAAGCACACTTATTTTCGGGTCAAAAGGTCAAGGTCATGAGGCATAAAAACATTGCCAGCACGGGTCATAACCCTCCTGTGAATGCTGACTTCTAGTTATTTTATGCAGCCCCATTACTAGCAGGCCAAAGCACAGTCTGCCTGCATCTCGGTCCATCATGCCTGTCTTGTCACTGGTGAAAGAAATGACGCATAACATTTAAGTTAGCAGTAATATTCCCCATGGCAAATAACACACAATCTTTTAACAGATGAAGTTAATTTTCTTCCTACACTTCTTCCAAAGTTGTTCACACTAGAAAAAAAAATTAACCAGATAGGAGCTTCATTTGATCTGACCTCATCAATTGCTGTGATTTTGTGTAGTTTTTTAATAATTCTGTTGCACATTTGGTCCTCCAGGCCACTGACGGCTGAACATATGCACCCTGCAGCAATCAGCGATGGCGGACGCATGATGAAGCTGAACTCTACAACAAACCATGCATACGTTTATTGCCTGTCCTAACTAAAACACGTGCTCAGAGAACTTTGACGAAAGAACACATTGCAGGCAGGGGGCACATATTCATGGATTGATTCATGGGGACACTGTGACATGGCATTGACCAGTCGGGAGCAATGCAGTCGGCCATTATGCCATTGCTGACTCTTGCTGCATACACTACAGCAGAGTCTCCCGATGCTTTTCAACGGGTCAGATAAGGAAATGTTAAAACTGTCCCTTACCGCGGAATGATCTCCTAATGTATGGTTCTTTAGGCCCATGTGAGTCAACCTAAACGGCATGTCAATTTGTTCAGCCGTTTTTGCAGTTTACATTCGTGTGACCAACACAGACAGACAGACAGACAGACAGACAGGCAAACAGACATCTGCAGCAACTGGCAAAATATGATATGCATGCGATGTGATCTAATAATTGGTTTACTTCACAGAAAGACAAAATGTTAAAATTAACTAATATTTTATACCTTCATGTATAGGCACAAAATACCACACTGCAAGCGCTGTCCTTGCCGCGAGCTGCTGCCATTGGAAAAAATGCCAATGCACTGGTCGATACTGACCATGTCAGGTCCATTTTGAAACCCATGCTTGGTGGTTGTTGTTGCTTACAGATATAACAACATCGACACTGTTTTACGGCCAATTTATACTGTTAGCCAGCATCACAACTTAAGAATTGGAGGATTTTGTACAGCAAAGCCTGCATATTTTTTCCAATAGGACTAGCACACGCAGGAGTTCTCCTCATCAATGATACCTGCACTGTCTCTGTATTGTTTGTCATTGTGTAAAGGTATGATGTTCACAAATCACTACTATCATATCAACCATCCGTTGTATCCGTTGGCTCCTGCACAAAAACCTTCTTGTCAGCCAAAGCAGGACTTATTGCATACCAAATTCCTTTCTTGTCACCTAGTCACTAAAGTGAGGAGAATCCATGCTATTGTCAGGGACCCTGGTTGATTAGTACTTCTCACCTTATCACTGCAAAGCATGGCCTACCAGAAATATTGCGGATGTACTCAAACTCCCCTGCTCAATACGACTCCTAGCACTTTATCCACAGTGGTTGTCCTACCATGTACCAAAGCAGTGATGAGTTTAAATGTCTCAGAAACGAAGAGAAATGGAACGAACCAGTGGCACACAGGGCAATGAAGGTCTGTGTGTGTCGTCGTACAGTGTCGGCGTGCTGATGGCTGATTGGCAGACGCGACAGTAGTAGGTCAACAAAATCGTGCGGAGTGATAGCACATATGTCGTACCTCAGGACTTGCAGGACTAACAGCTCCCACTCCTGGTGTCGAACACAATCCGCACACAATGGTAATCTGCAGTTTTTATAAATACGTGAGAAAACTGCCAACATGGCTTATTCAAATGCTCTGATAATCAAGTGGTGATGGGAGAGGGCCATAACACTGGCTACAGGTTGTTACCAAAGTTTCCAAAAATGGCCTCCAACTGCTAAGGTTCAAATTCGCCAGCCTACACAACATTAAAACAAAATTCTGAAAATGTTCTAACGATGACATCCCATGCAGCTCTGGTTCATCTCGAGTTTTATGATGTCCAAGCCATAAGTCATTGTATTCTCCCCTATAAGGAAGGTCAAGGAGCATGTTGTGTGGTCGATAGCTAGAGTTAACAACTGAAAAGCCAGGTTTAGTGGCCGGATTCCACCGTAAATTAATCTTCCATCAATGTTAATGGCAGATTAACTGCCATTAATCAATGGAACTTAATATCCAATTAACGTTAATCGAAGATTAATCTGTGGTGGAAAATCTGGCCGTAAACGTATTACACTTGTGCAGATACAACAGTTTATTACATTACTGAGTACAAGTAATGCAGTCGTGGAAAACACTGCACTGGTTCACAAACATCCAGTAAACACGCATCACCTTTAAAAGTGACAGAAAATACACACATGGATTGCATCGTGGACTAACAAACTGAATTTCACTGGCAGTACATAAGATGATCAAAACATGAAACTTACCAACAAATCGTTGGTGGTTATGGAGAAGTCGGTGTACGTCACCAGTTTCTCGGCAGTAAGAGGAGCAGTGTCAAGGAGCTTTGATGCAATGAACAAGCATACACAGCCAAGTAGCTGTAGCCGCGACTTTTTGGTCTGAACTGATGTCAGAACCCGATCAAGAAGATTCACTGACAGTAGAAATACTTCTTCTTCTTGATGCTGCTCCTCACAAACCTACACGTAAGTAATACAAACTGTTAAGTCAAAGAAGCATTTTACACATATTTCCACAAAAGCCACCTGAAACGTGGGTACACCCTGTGGAAGTAATCAAACGGTTTTTGTAAAGGTTGATTCTGTAGGCGGTCATAATTTGCTATCATCCATTGAACAGTTGTATTACTAGTAATACTGTGGAACACTGGCATGCACATACTGATCTAACAGGTAGGGGCCAAAGTGCCGAACACCGTAATGCCGAACGTGGTGAACCGTTATGGGTAAAATGCGGGAATGTGTGACAATGGGTAAATTGCAGGGTAAAAGTGCGGGGTTAACTCAAGCGCTATTTACTCTTACTAACTCTAACAATGATTCCATAAGATTCATAGCCTTTTCGCTCCCGGGCCCATTCGCTCCCAGTAGCGAATCGGCAAATAGGACCCTGGCCAATTCACTCTCTGGCCAATTCACTCCCTGGCCCTTTCGCTCCTGGCCCTTTTGCTCCTTGGCCAATTCACTCCCTGGCCCTTTTGCTCCCTGGCCCTATCATTCTGTGGAACTTTCGTTCCCAGGAGAGAAATGGCCGGCCCTTTTCTCCAGGGAGCGAAAGTTCTTGCGAACTTTCGCTTTCTGTAACTATGGCTACAAAAACTTTTCCTCCAATAATCCAGGACATTGCTATGCGATACGCGATATTCGCTTTGACTGTACTCCATGCTGTGCTTACATTCGAATGTTGTTGTTGATGCGGAATTGTGCAATTAAACGTTATCGTGTATTCTATAAATGTTGTTCTAATAAACGCTAAATCTGTATATTTTCGTTATTGTGCCGGTGGTTATTCGTGTTTTAACATGTAGGCCAATACTGGTGACATGGCAGTAGGAAAAGGAACTTAGTGACAGTTTTCAAAAAAGCGGACTACAGATTAGGCCTATATAATCTAGGCCAACCTTTGTCACGTGCATTTAACAAACCCATCACGCCGTCAGTATACAACACATGAGCAATTAACACTTCAAAGACATGTTGACCACGTAACCTGTTACTATAGGCTACTACCAGTTCAGACAACTGAAGCTGACTCGCAAAAGTAAGCTCAAAGCGCTATTTATCGCCAATCAATGTAGCAAGAACTTTCGTTCCCGGAAGCGAAAGGGCCAGGCCACTTCGCTCCAGGGAGCGAAAGTTCTAGGCAGCGAAATGGCCAGGGAGCGAATGGGCCAGGGAATGAATTGGCCAGGAAGCGAAAGCGCTGAGGTGCGAATTGGCCAGGGTCCTAATAGCAGATTTGCTCCTGGGAGCAAATTGGCCCGGAAGCGAAAAGGCTCGTCGCCCTCTAACAATAACCCTACTGATCCTAACCTTAGTAACTCTACTTACCCAACTCCCCACACTTTCAGCCCTGCACTTGTATCCCACACTTTACCCACTGCCATACCGGCTGCCAGTCAACTCGTCACATGACCAACTCGTCACACAGTCAACTCATCACAGCTTGTCACACGACACACTCGTCACATGGTCAAGTCGTCTCCTTGTATTAGTTAACTTGTCACACAGACACAGACAACTTGCTACAAGCTGACACACACAAGCAAATTGACTTGACACTTTCCTCATAACATTGACTGAATATATACACCAAAGGAGTAGTTTATTATTTTTAAATGATTATATTAACAACGTTACGTTGTAGCAGGCGGATACAAACTGCATGCTAAAATGCCGACGCATGTAGTTCATACGTTAGGCACGGCGTGTTTAGCGGCATACTTCAATCATACAATTTAACGTAATAAAACTACAACTCATGACATTATTCAGTAAGCTTAATTTGGAGTTAGCTGTAACCAAGTACTAGTCCCACTAATAGACAGAAAGCCGAACATGTTTAACCCTAACCCTGTTCGGTATTCTGGGCATTCGCCGCATCAGGAATTCCGGTGTTCATCATAATATTTCATGTCCCAACATCATTTTACACAGCTAAGACTAGAACTGCCGCAGTATAATGCTTGTATATGTATCCTGCTAAATTTCTAAGCCACACACAGCCTATGAAACTCATTTTTCAATCCAAAATCAAAAGCTAACACCGCATAATCATTCTCATACACGTCGCTATTTTGATCGTTGAATGCAGGAGACTACGTACATCCAGCATCCACTTGGTGAGGATGGTGCGCATGTAGGGCCGAATTTCTTGCTGGAAGACGAAGTAGGACCCGGATGGCATGTATGCGTCCTCCTTGGCAAGAAGGTTACGAAGCACACGTCTGTCATTCAGCAGCGTTTCGTGTCTGAAAGCTCGCTTCGGCGCCGCCGGCAGCGAGTCGACCTCTTCCGTGCACAACAGTCGCTCCATTTCGACCCGATAATCCACTCTCCCGGTTAGGCTTATCTCACTCCGTCCAGTACCGGTACTGCGCAACGCCTGTTGCGAAAATCGATCAGATTTCAAACTAACTGATTAAAATGTGAAGTGCTGGACGGTACGAGATATCAGACTTGAAAAAAATATGTTTCGCAACCACGTCACCGTTGCCAGAATTTTCTGAAAAAGCAATTACATCACAATTTCAGTTCACAACAGCAACATCCCAACAGCAGATTGAGCGCCAAGCAACTGAAACTGAACTCAGTCAACTGAACTAGCCGCGGCCTAATGCTCCCTCAATGTACTAGGCTGTGATTGGCTAAAGCCATTGTCAATCACTGTCATGGCAGGTGCCCGGCAGCCTTACTGCCAGTTACTGGGCCGACTGCGCAGAGGCCTAGGAATTTCTATTTATAGTTACGTCAGAGAAATGAGAATGTTTCGATTTCGTATCTCGTTTCGTATGTCGTTTGTTGTTTTGGAAAAAATGTGCATCTTCAGATAACTCCGTTCTAAGAACACTTGCATTGTGCTGTCGTGATGCTGTAGACGCTGTGTGTGATTTGTATAAATTGAGTACACACGACCTTGTCGTATTGCCAGTGTATATTGTGAAACAGCTTATCTGGGACTGCTTTCAGAGGACGGTCCATTACCTAAGCTAGGGCATTTTTTATCCTGTGTGTGGGTGTTTGTCTTTCGTGTTTTTGAGTGATTGTGTATTTGATGTGTGTTTTATTTTTTACTCGGCCTTGAGCGTATAATAAAGATGATGATGATGATGACGATGATAGTATCTCTCTGCGATTAATGCACATGCACAGGAGAAAACAGTCCATGCTACGCGGTAACAATCAAACAATGACAGCACAATATCATTTTAAAACACGAGACGATAATCAATTACTGCAGATGGACCCGCGCGACGCGTCATCTTAGCAAATTCGATCGTGCCACGTTTCACGAGGGATACATGTAGGCAGGCCGCAGGGCCTTATTATCCAACAGACAGGTAGGCATTTGCAGGGTCAAGGGGCCCCAATAAGCCGAAAGGGTCCGTTGTTTTTACGACTTAGCCTACTGCATGCTGTCATTCAGTAAGTAAGTGCGTTTGTTATTTCAGTATCACGTAAACCGGCATTCTCTGATGCTACCAAAAATTTATAATTTATGATGACTTTAGGAGGGACTCACAAAACTGTACAGTGCCCAAAGACCTTTATCCGACAACGGCAGGAGGTCTCAATCGAATTCTGACAGGTCGACCGCAACGGCTTTAATGCTACGTCAGTCGGGCGGACGAATTTCAGTCGTTTATCTAGAGCTAACACTAGCAACGTAAGAGACAGACGGCGACGGAATTTGTCATGAGTTGCATGGCCGACGTCTTAATTCTCACGTGACGTCATCGTGTGACGTAACGTTGCAGACGGCTGCGCGCAGCTGGAGGCTTCAGGAGTCTTTGAAGGAGACAGACGCTGGTGAAATGGCGGTGAGAAGTTGAGGTTGTTTTGTATCTTCATGTGATCGAGACAATCTGGTGGCGGCGGATATGACAGATAGAGTTTAATGCTATTTAAAAGTAATCTCTGTTGCCGATAGATGTTAAAACAAGTAAAGGAAATTTTGGTTAATGTGCCTAATTTCTTTTTTTTCATGCCTCAAGTCGCCAATTCTTAGTTTCAGTCTTAAGTCTTTCGATTTAATGTCGTCAATTAATAACCATTAACATTTATGTATAAACTGCAGATTTTTCATAAACATGAACAGGCCACATATGGCGACTGACGAGTCCAAATTATATAAATACTCGAATCGTAATTTGTGCACGAGTCCCTCACCACTGAGATTATAACTATTAACTACGTAGTACGTACCACAAGGAGCACCGAAATGTCGCCTTCCAGGTCACTCCACAGCTACCACAGCGTCTCACAGCCAGGGCGGACAGGAAGGCGAGGAAACTACGACTAACAAGCGATACAGTACTCGGTGGGTGACCACCATGACGGAATTTAGCAGCAGATTACATCACTGGACAAGCGTATCAGTCCGATTAACATTTGTATAGTCCACGAATAGCTTCACGTCTTCCTTAACAAATGCAGTGTAATTATATATGCTAGTTCCCACTCTTTAACGAATAGCAACGCAGTACCTGTAAAACCGGCACGGATCGAGGACTGCTAAAGAAGATGCTTTTTCAGCGCGGTACATGCTATAGCCCTGTGTCTGTCTGTGTGTCTGTCTGTCAGATTTCTATCAAAATGGCTAAACGGATCGAGTTGGTTTTTGGTCTAGAGGCTACTCTCGGCTTATCTTGCACTATGTTATAAGGGAATTCTATCAGCTTCAAAAATAAGAGTACGTTTCTGTGGAACTTTGTCCAAACTTTGAACGTAGCCGATTTTTCTGCTTTTTTCGTCACGGCATGTCGATCGTCGCAAGTATTATCGACATAGTTTGACAGACGACTGTCGCCAGTTTATCACACTGAGGTCCACCTTTGTTTACAACATTTATCATTCGACAATTATCACACACACGCACAAGCAACACACGCAGCAGACCGACTGCATTACCTGGACCAAGTAAAAATTTTGCAATTGACGTTGGAAGAGAAACTTGAGAAAAATAAATAAGTAACGCACGTTACTTTCGCCGTATATCATGAACACGTTTATTCGCTAATGACAGAAGACAGACAGAATATGTAACAGAAAGAGACAGAAATACAAAATCCATAAATTTAAGCATTAGCGTATGTATTAAACTTCGACTGAATGAACTGTAGCGCATTACCAAGAAGGCGTCAGTCACTGTACAATATTAAGCGATGCAGAAAATATTCTGTAACATACTATATTACTATGGAAATATAGAACTTCACTTTTCTTTGCGTAATTAAATATCTCACATTAAGTCTCAGACGACCGTAATAAATGCGTAATGTGGCCGACAGAGAAATCTGGTAGTTTAGATCGTTGACCTGCATGGATTGCGAAGACGTCAACACTTGTCACCGGATGTTAGGTTTCTTATCTGACTCGTGAGTAGAGTGCATACCGGATCTAACGAAAAGTAAGTCAATTAGGCTACTGACTGCGCATACAGAGTTGACAGTTGTCACGGGTGAATTGCTATTGAGTCAAGTATACTGGCATACCTACCGAGCTCGTGTTAGTTCATACAGCAGCCTATCTGTCATTCATCGGCCTTAAATCACATGCACTATTACTTAGACAGCTTAGGGGGCAGTACTATTTTACTCGTTGGCGTCTGTCGTCGTCTGTAACACTTCACGGCGGGCCTGTAGGCGGCTTCACCCGCGCAGGCCAGGCGATAACGCCTGATGTATAATTATAGCTCCACGGTAACATTGCACGACGGGCCAGTAGTGTTACGTCCCGTTAGGGCGACACCTTGTTATGCTAGTAATGTCGACTTTATAGTAACGGAAAATGTGTAGCCTATTATTATTTCGATACGTCTAATTGCCACGTTCAGGTTAAGTGAATAATTACCAGGTTGTGTCACTGTTGCTGTTGAATGTTAGAGGACACTTAATCCATTTTCTTTTACAACGATATGAATGTATACAAACTGTGCAGCTTTTGTTATACAAACTTAGTTTAGTTTTGGGGTCGTTTTCGGCTGAACAGTGTAAACATTCCTAAACCTGGCTCTGACCGTATGAGTGAGATGAGAAGAGATGCGGCTACTCTTTACTCAGCGTCAGCAGCAGCTGTTTGTGCTGTGTTGTCCGACTGCTAATGAGGCATCGGTCGAACGTCTTCGAACCCGGCGGACAGGAAAGAACACCGAATCGCCGTAGCGCGAATCTATTTCGCATTAATTTCCATCAAAACGTGCGAGTCGAATTTGTCAGCGGGCCGGCCACTAGAGTCAACCGCAGCCGCCTCGACGACTCGCCGTCAACGCTTTAATTCTTCGTCCTTTGATGTCGACGGACACCTGTGGAGTCTCGCCGCCGGCTTAATGAAAACCAAATTAATCGAATCTATAGAAGTCCGAGTTGCAAAGAGATCAACCTTTCATTTATAATATAGCTTATTATAAGCAACGTGCTAATAACTACACGTACATATAGTATACTGGACCACGGTCATCGCTTTCACGCTGGCAGTGACAGGGTTCACTAATTGAAGTAGGCCTACTAACGGTTTTTGCCATTCATCTACATTCATCTCAACTATTCGATTTTATTATAGGCCTACTGTGTGTCTTTTACTTAAACACTTTGCCGATGACACGTAATGTATACCCAGAGCGAATCGGTATTATAATTAAGTAATATAAATAATTAAACAAACGGCCGCGATATGTGCTCTCTGCTTTCTTGGAGTTTTTCATTTTTGTTTATGTTCGTGTTACTCTGTGTCTTATTCAGTACTGGACATAGATTCACGAGTACAGGATTTTCTCACTACCTTACCGAAACAGCATAAGTTACTCAGTTCAGTAGTCGCCATTTTAGCAAACGCCGTAAAGCTGACATCTAATTTAAATTGTTGACAACAACCATGGAGTACTTACCGTAGGCTATAGACTATAGATCAAAACCGGCCGCCGAGCCTGCGCTTACAGTGAGTTGCGCAGCAATTAGTGCTTCTCGGCCAGAGAACGCCGAGTCTGTACATACATACTGACTTTCCGTCTGCCACGAGCCGTAATGTACCACAGTTGGTAAATGTAGGATCATGCAAACCATGTCGCACATCACAGACACACACACACACACATACACACACACACACACACACACACACACACACACACACAAACCAACGC
>Ga0209780_1000940_pt1 | contig 17784 bp, 11 predicted proteins | sample WorMetexBAHAMAS2_FD_187384 | JGI IMG/M metagenome (GOLD analysis project Ga0209780, IMG submission 187384) | Marine gutless worms symbiont microbial communities from Max Planck institute for Marine Microbiology, Germany - Inanidrilus exumae... | ecosystem: Host-associated > Annelida > Digestive...
TATATATATAGTAAATAAATGTACAGTCGCACAGCTTGTATCATCAGCCAAGTATAACCGAACATGAAAATATGCAGAGTGTTGGACAATAAGTGACGAAATGTGAACATAAAATCAATTGCAATACAACACTGCAGAAAGTTACAAATTTAGAACGATAATAACTGTCAGTCATCAAAATATCAGTCAAAAATAATGCGGAGCTACTTACTGATGGTATTGCCCTGTGCATCTTTCATTGGAGCACCACCGCCACCACGACCAAATGGATAATACTGTTTTATCTCTTCCTCCAGCTTCTGATCATACCTGTTGACATTTCAACATATAGCAGTGTAATTCACCAAGTACTTTTACTTCACAGTCTTAGACTCATTTAAAAAGAAAGAAAGAATCATGCTAAAATTATTCACTTTCAAGCATCGATAGTCACATCCAATCCACTATTCATTCCAAAAACCGAAGCCAATGTCATGTCATGTCAATAGTAGATCTATATAGCACATAATCGCAAAGCCGCTAATGCGCCCTCTAATACACATCACCTTATCTGAAAAGCTGTTCAATCAATACAACACCTTACAACACAGCCCTGCAACTTACGCTTCTTTCTCCTGTTTTTCTCTCTGTTTTTTACGTTTATCTTCTTCCATCTGCCACACACCACAATCACGCACTCAAATACGGCAAAACAACTAACATAATTCCACATAACAATCACAACATAAAGACTGTAAATGCACAAAAAACGTGCAAATCAAAGGGACATACCTGTCTCTGTAACTCAAACTGATAAGCCCTTTTCTTCTCCTCAGCAGTATTCTTATTACCTACGTCTTCCAGGCCCGGAACGGCGAGAACTCTTGACACACAAAACAAAAATTCCGATGAACAACAACATCATGGCACGTAGTTAACACATCAACTTAATTACTTTTGATTTGCACTCATGTAATGAAACCAATGAGCTGTATCCAGTCCAAGACGACAACAAAACACTCAAACAGTACGTGAGAACCACAAAACACAATCGTGAACAGTGACATTTAAAATGCTCAGCAACCTTTCATTGCCAATGTCATTGTCATCCTCCCATGCTCTCTGAACATGTCCAAATGAAACATCGTCCGAGAAACGACTGCAAAACATCTAAAGTAAGTCATGCAAGTCTTGCAAAAAATGTGCAACCGAAACTCACCAAAAATGTAGTTAGAGATAGATGTTTCTGTCAAATTAGATCAACAATGGTGCAACTGAGCAAGGTGCCACAATACAGATATCACAACCAATGGATGAACACCCCAAAAACAAACTCTTGACCACAGGGCCAGCACTCGCCAACAAACGTGTAGCCACCGAATAGTCGGACCAATGAATACGGCCGCCACTAAATGTATAGATAGTTATAAGGCAGGCTACTAATAATGGGCGAAGGTCTTTCGTTCTAAACTCTAGCTAGTTTACGCCACTGAAGACGTGTTATCTTATCGCTATTGTAAATTTTCGACATCTGTACAACTAATAACTGGCCATGTGTATTGTTTTGGATGAAAATTAAAATGTTAAAACGATTAAAGTTATGGGAACTTATGCCTGTTATTGACAATGATGTTGCTATGCAATGTAAATAAACCAGTTGCCTGGACGTTAATTTCTATAACATTATGCAAATATGCTAAAATGCAAATTACATAAACACACTTCGCGATCTGTGATTGGTGTGAGTCAACCAAAACAAATTCCATAACGCATTGTTGATTGTTGTTAAAAATAGATAAGATCTGCAGCCATATTTGTTGGCCCAGATTTTATTGGCGATCGATGGCAACACTTTCTTCTGCAGTTACGATCGAAAGTCGTGAATCTAGAATATCTAACTAGATTTTGATGGAGTAAGGTTACTGCCTGCATGCCATTGTTGACGGCAACTAGCATATTCAGATTAGGAAGAAGATGCTAGAGTTCTCAATGCTGTTACCTACACCACCTCCATACCATTTACAACAACATTCAACAATAACCTGAAATAAAGTAATATCACTTTATATGTACCCTAACATATAAGTAACAATCTATATATAATAATCGGATTGTGAATATGCCATGGGCATGGCTTACAGGGGCGGACAAACGGTCTGGCAGGTACAGGGTATCCCGCCGCAGAACGTCGTGACAGCTTGTTAAACTAACTATTAAGCTTTCACTGAGATGCACACTATTCACTTCATTGCTTTGACTCTGTTAGTTGGGTGACAGGCGGTTCTTTCTCAGAATGATCAGAGGAAGAAAACCAAGTCAAGGGAACAACCGGCAAACAGGTATGCCTGGTAAATGCCCGGTAAAATAGAGTGTATGCAATGCAGTGTAGGACACAATGCGCATCTGCTCACCTCCAAGCAGCAGCAGCAGCAGCATTACTGACGGGTGGAGAATAAATGACGTCATCTGCTGCATGTTGCGGTGGTGGTGGTGCTGGAGGTGGGACGGTCTGTGTTGGCATCTGCATTCCCATCTGACGAGGTGGCAAGAATGGAACATTAGCTGCCGGCAAACATTTTCACAGGATATGAGCAACATGTCGTTTGTCTGTGAGTAACAATTTCCAGGACTGCTGCCATTACGAAGCATGAATATGAAAATGCAATCAATGATATTATGAAGTCATACTGTAATTCACATACTTCATGCGTGTTATTTGTGTGTGATGTCATGCTATCATGGAACTCTTAATAGTTGCATTGGTTATACATAATTACATTAATTTGAAATTTAGAGTCGCGAAAGGCCTAATAAAAGTTAAACAATTATCGTCAATCGTTGAAGCATACTGCAACTGATGCTTTATCACTTTTCACAATGCCTGAGTACTGCACGATTTTTCATAACAATTATCCGTTAGTTAGCAATAACACTAACATGCTGCTTGCAGGCAAAGTTGTAGCATGTATTTTCTGGGATGGTTGCTATTCTTTTCCATTTGACATATCAAAAGAAACCCAAACTGCAATGCAAAAACCTCATTACTCTATAAAATGCTGCATCACATCAAAATGCTCTTAGACAATGCAGGTAAATCAAAAAATGTAAGTTGAAACTTTTTGTATCATCCACTGTACTGTTAATATTTAGCTTACTTTAATTTTCGTTACCTGGCAATTCAGACCATCAAAAATATCTTAGTGGGTCAAAACTGAAAATGATGAATATGCTATATTACATGCTGTCCTAAAGTTCTTGCATATCACTAACAAAGATTTGTCTGTCACAGGCATTAGGCAACTAGTACAGCACTGGGAATGGCATTTAACTGCAGGAAGCTTGTGCTGTAAAGCATCACAACTATCAGATTGGTACTCTTTGCTGCAGCACTTCTGTGAATATTAGTTCCGGAAATTGCTGAACAGCATTTGCACAAAAATGAATTTAGCACAATCCTACAACATGCTCTATAAAATGAGGTGCTGATACATGTACATGCATTAACCACATAGCACAGTCCTAAAACATGCCATAGACCTCGAACTCAGCAGCAGCGAAAACTTGGATACAAAGTTGTACTAAAAACGTTAATACCCACCAGAGTTTTGTAACTTAGTTATCACACTCCTCAGTTTAGCCGCAGCATTATCCAAAAGTCAGGGTAACTGTTTCACTTATCCTACACATTTGTGTGAGCCTTTTTTATCTATGTCTGACATTGGCATATTGTGGTTAAATGCCCAAACGGATCGAGTTGGTGTGAGGCTTATCACACAGGATATCTACTCTATATTAGATGGCAGGATTGTATCTGCCCACAGAAAGGAAGAATACTCTGGAGGCGAGGTGTTGGACTTTGATAATTTTTGGATCCCGTTACACCACGATTGGTCATCCATGCAGTTGCTAAGATCTTCTATTACTAGAAAACGGCATTAAGTCCCAATTTTGCATGGAGAACTGCACAACAATAAAAAGCATATGTACATTACATCCTTGCTATCTAAAAGCATCAATAACGTTGTGTACACATCGTCCACCTAGTCAGCTTATCCAGAGTCCAAAAACACAGCAACTGATTCAGGAGTAAAAATCAACAAAACGAGCTCAACTCACGTGCCCCTGTAGCAGCATTCAGTGCATAATAACGGTAGGCATCATCCAATGGACTTCTGTAGGGACCAACTGGACCAGGTGCCGCTGATGTGTATGGCCAACTGCAAACAGATGAATGTCATAATGGCACACGTGTCTAAATTAACAATCTTATCACTTGTCGTGCAGAAAATTAAACACTACTCATTTACCCACAACATTTACCACTAATACTTTCAATTTTTATCACTCGATGCAACACATACGTATGGCACACCATATGCTGTGGCACAGTGTCTGTCCATCCACCAAAAGACAGTTTCTATAGAAATGGGCAAATAAAATGACCTTCTGACCTGGTTTTTAATACAGAGGCCATCCTCGCCTTATCCTATACTAATAAGGTAATTCATTAGAGTGTCTCTTAAAAACAGGGTACTTCTGTCTGGAACCTTGTCAAAAACTCTTAATTTAGCCATTTTGTGCATTTCTGCCATGGGAAATCAACCATCATAAGTGACATCAACTGTTCAACCATCACACGTTCATCATACTGAGCATCCACCTTTGTTTACAATGCACTGGCCATAATGCAGAGCATGGCATAGTTCGTCTGCAACAGCTGAGACAGTCCTCTTTGTGCAGGCAGAAAATGAAGGGGGAACCGGGCCAAAACAGCACAACCCAGGTCCACATGAAAATCCGTTGTTACAACGTAAGTACGTAACAAGAATGCTGCTCAAGTTGCTCCACATCACACTTACGAATGAATTTACAGCCACCGACATTTTCAAAAACTTAAATAACTGTAACATTTCCACAGCACGTGGTCATTACCCGAAGCTCTCAGCTGGGGGAAGGTTTTCCATAAACCACTGCCAAGGATGCGTGCCGACTGCTGACTGTATGGGATCATTGAAACGTGATGGTCTCAGTTGTTCTCTGTATGGTGACTCATTAGAAACAGGCATATTCTGTCTTGGTGGTTCTCTGTATGGCGACTCATTCGAAACCGGCACATTGTGTCTTGGCGGTTCTTTGTATGAGTGCTCATTAGAAACCGGCACATTATGTCTTGGCGGTTCTTTGTATGAGGACTCGCTGGAAGCTGGCACAGGTGCATCTACTGCTTTCTCTCTGCAAAGTACAATAATCAACTCCATCAACAGTCTCACAGTATACAAACTAACGTTAATTCTACTGCCTTTTAACTATTAACTCAAGAACAGTCAAATGTATACAGTGACGGTAAAGTTCTGCTTTACACCACTAAGCAATATAACCACTACAACAATGCACAAATGCCATATTTAACCAAAACGAAATAACAAGAAAACATAGGCAGTCGTATCAACATGCAGACCCACGCTGGCAACGGCCGCAGGTAGCACAGCGGCATATTGAGTTGCGGAATACTAACCAGGCCACTAGCAACCGTGTGACTGTGATGGTTTTTGTAACCGTGTAACCTTGACCTTTTGACCTCTGGGTCAATGCATGCCGAGTGACTACTATAGAGTATACGTGAACCAAGTTTGGTGTTGATAGCTCTAGCAGTTTTCCTGTTACAGCACAGACAAATAGACAGACGTGACTGAACGCCCTACCCATGCCGGCGACTACGCCGGCGTGGGTAAAAGCATTACAGTATTTCACAGAAATACGTTACTATAATGACAATAATAACATAAACCCAGCTGAGCAAGCTATAAATGTTTCTCGTTCCAATACTTGATCCAATAAGCACATAAACATAAGCTGACCGCTGCTTGTTGGCAATCATTTCCTGCATCTGCCGTTTAAGTTCCTCTCTATATGCTGCTTTCTTGCGTCTGTCCTCACTCTGTCTCATTTCCTTTCCTGAAAAACATAAAAGAACCAATATTACTAATACATGTTGGCTTAAGACCACATGGCTACTTTCTATGGTCACTACAGGTTTCACTGGGTCCCAAAGGTGTCCTTAGAAAATACCTTTAACAGGCGAGATGACACTTATGATTCCAACAGACAGTCTCAAAGCTTGATGGATTGAGTTAAGGTTTTACAACCCTATCAACAAGGAATAGGTCATTTCGGAGACGTTCTTCCTAGCCAATCTCTTGGCGTGGTACTGAAGAAACTATCTCAAACACAACAAAAGCAAGCAGCACAGGAATACAAGAAGTGTGTGATGCGCTATGTTACTACATTCGTTTCACGAGGTATGGGAGTCATAAAGGTTTCAAACAGCAAAAGTCATCTTCAACGTCACTCAAGGATATTGGCAATGGTGCCATTCGATAGGCCACATACGATTTCCTATTAGTGTTCCATTGCAACTATATATAAATCTTGCACCGTTAATGAGAAAATGTCACTTATTTCCCAAAATTTAAAGAGTTCACGTGACACATCACACATCCCTTTCGGGGGTAATATATTACGCATCTACTGCATGCACTAGTACACCTGTGTATCAATCAACACACAAGATATGAAGTGCATTGCTTCACCAATTCCAAAGATCATTCATTCGTTCTTTGCGGGCAGGGGTCCAGGCGTCAAGCCTACTCTGGACCCCAGCGCTGAGACTTTTTGAATTGGTCCAATGCGCCAGCCCAGGGAGAGGAGGGGAGTTGATAGGTGTGTGTGGTGTGTGCGATATGTAGGGTGAAGGAGGCTAAGTAGGCTTGAGCAGATGTCAGGCATTTCTAAATGCGCCCCCCTCTAGGCATGACCTACTGTATGACTAAGCCCAGGCTGGCATTTGTTCAGCGACAGCCCAGACCAGTCCACCGTTCAGTACCTGGCTCAGACTGGCACTTATTCAGTGCCAGCCCACCGGTCTGCCGTTCAGCGCCCAGCCACCTGATTTACACTTCTGCAGTGTCAGTCAGGAGACTTAATCACATCTATCTGCTTCGGCTCTCACGTCAGAGCGGCTGATACCTTGATGCTGCTAATCACGGCATCAGCAACGGTCACACCGTTGAACCCTCTAACCTGCCCGGGTTAACTCCCTGTTCATCATGTGCATAGGAATCAATTCCAAAGAAATATGATTGGGGGAAATTTTAAAGGGTCATGTGACCCTGACCATGCCCATTAGAGGAGTAGTCTGTCATCAAAAGATAAGCACTTGATATATTCTACCTGCATGCAAAATGTGGCGTCTCTCACTTCAGCCATACAGGAGATATGATTGTGGGGATCAAAATTACAAAATGGGTCACGTGACCCTAATCACCCCCCCCCTTTCAGGAGTGGTTTGTCATCCTTAAACTGGGATATGATATAGTCTACTGGTGTATAAAATTTCACGGCTCTAGCTTTGACCATTTCAGATATTATTGACTACGGCCTCTTAAGGCTGAACTTTCCCCTACAAAGGCTGGGACTTGATATAGCCTACCTATGTACAAAATTTGATCATTCTAGCTTCAGCCATTCCAGAGTTATGGTTGGTATCCACCAAAATTAAAATGATTCACGTGACTTGACCATGCCCCTTTCATGGATGATTTGTCATCCTCGGGCTAAAATTTGCTAATATCAACCTGCCTACGAAATTTGAAGTCTCTAATTCCAACCACCACTTAGATATGACAGGCAATACAAAATGTCAATAATGGGGTGATTTGGTGTAGTGAGGGTCACTCAAGATCACTGGAAATAGCGTCATTCGATAGAGCGCATTCGAGTTCCTATTAGCATTCTTTAGTAACTATGTCCCTATCTTGCACCATTTCTGCTATAGAGAAAGATAATATTGGTCAAAAATTCCGACTGTAAAACACCCCACCTCTATTTGGCGTCCCCGCTGGGGTGACCCCATTGGAATTTCGCCAAGATCCTTGGCCTCAGAAAACTAGAGTCCCTGCGCTATCGTACAGCTTGTTTACATGATCGTAGGTATCTTAGGTCTTTGTAGAACACCGACTTGTGACGAACAGATGGTCGGTTGGACACAGAACGTGGTTTCGTGGTCTCAGTAATAGTTCACTATTTGAGCCATGCTAAAAATCATGATTGATTGATTGATTGATTGAATACGACAGCATATACCACGCCAGCATATCGTTGCGTGGTAAAAATGACCTACACTAATGCAAAAAAACACACAAAATGGTAAACCTAAACAAACACACAAAAATGAAATCTAAACCAAAACTAGCATGCAAATTTAAGAACTGGTCACATGTGCACGTATCATTGTGCACAACTGTCACACAACACAGCACAGAACGGTTCTGATTTTTAACCTCTTAACCTCCAGACAATCATCATCGCTCAGAAGCTCTAAAGATATAAAATGCACATATACACATGTGGAAACATGTATGTGCAGACATCAGTACTGCAGATATCAATCACATGCAAAAATAAAAACTAACTTGACGTAACTGCATACTATTAATGTGCACACCATTATTTAAACAAGGCAGAAATAAGTGTGAATATTTGTCCAGCGCCAGTAACTGTCAAGCTAGTGATATGAGCTAAATGCCTTGTGCAAGTGTGACACTGAAATAAGTTATGCTTGAAAACTGCAACAACGTACTTCTACAAGCAGTGCACAACTCAAAACCACACTCATACCAATCAGCAAAGTGGCATTATAAGGCACTGCACTTCTTGGACCTTGCTCTGACTTCACTGCCGGACTCTGAAACTGTCGACAAAAATCACTACTACCATTATTCAAAAATGCATTCATAAAAACTTCTATATGGTAACGTAACATACAGGTGTAATGTGATGCAATGTAAAACGTCCATTTAACAGCACCACTGATAAAGCATTAGTAACACTGCTGCATACAATACATTAGTACTCAGAAAAAAGGAATGTTTCTAAGAGATGGCCAAAAGTATCAATGCTGCCCCTGCAGGATGAGTCAAGTAGATGTGTCAGCAGCGGATTGCACGTCATTGGACCGGTGACAGCAAAGACTTGAGGGGTAGGTGCTGAGCTGTTATGACAGTGCCATCAGTTAATGGGCAGAAGCAGTCATCGAGATTGGTACATGGTACTAGTGTAGCAAGGCCTCTTAACATCATACACTTCCCCATCCGAGTGCTCACGCTTGCCAATGTGTAAAATGGCAACTTCTTGTGCAGCACAAAATTACCTCTTCCTCACACCATCAATAACTCATATAGGTGACAAAGGGTCTAAAACTTGGTCAAAAGTCCAACAAGTTGACCAGTGAGTCATGGCTGCACCAACTGAGCAATTTCTACAAATGAAAAAACTTAAAAGGTATTCTATCAAAAGCTTGGCTCAACAAAGCAGCAGGTTTAGCACTAACTTACAAAAACATTGTCAGGAGGATGCTGGGTTTCGAGCTTTGAACGAGACTGAACTCGACGCATCTGTGGCTCACTGCTCGGATGCTGCCGAAACATTTCCTCCTCACCTCGTTTTGAATTCACATCAAATGGCTCAGGGTCATCAAAACGTCTGCAACAACAATACAATCACTCACTAAAATCCAATTATACTAATCACAACTTCACTGCTACACGTTATGCTTCTTACTACTAACAGCCAAAAGCTTCCCATACTCATTACAGAGCGTTGGGCCCGAAGCTGACGCCGGTGTACAAGCAGTCAGCCTGCAGGTGACTAAGTCATCCACTCAGTGGTAGTCTGCCATTCCTTTTCACCAGGCCTGCGGTCAGGGTTGTTATCGATATTTTCCAAAAGTATCGTCGATATTCGATATCGATACCAGCTTTAAAAGTATCGCCGATATCGATATTTTGCCGTAAAAGTATCGATATCGAGATCGATACTTCGATATCGATACTTTTATAGCGATCACACTGTAGCGACCAGTGTGGATGGGCGGGAGCCGCGTGACTACGGAGTACGAAAACACTGCAAAGTGGCGTCGTACATGTAGAGTAATAGGACAAAGTGGTAACTGGTAATTTGATACGATCCCTTTCTACCAGAATAGTCCCACTCCGTCTCCAGGCGTGAGGTCGTAGAAGGCGACTGAACCTGGGTTTAGTTTTTTTTTATGATTGTGCTATCTGTATTGCTTAGTTGAGATTTATTCTGGTATTTTGTTGTATTTGGTTTAGTTTAGTCTTGCGGTGTGATAGTTGTCTTTCCCTGTTGTAGGCGCTTGGCGTAATAATTTAAATGAGCCTCTCGATCTCTTTCCCTTTGGGGTGGCTGCTGAGCAAAAAGGCGGCCAGGGTTGAGGTTAATATATCGCTGGCCTTCCTTCACTGGGTAGGGATAGCTCTCCACAATGACCTTTTGTCTCTGATATAGCCATATTTGTGCATAGTTTCTACTGTGCAGTCATTCGTAATTCGACGTTCGTCTAATATTTCAACGGAACGCTAAACGCGTACAAAAGCTCTGAAGCTTAGAAAGTTATGTGCATCATTTTGCATGTCAGTTGAGAAGTATCAATGTAATGTCGATAAAAAGGCCAACAAAGTATCGTCGATACAGCGATCGATATTTTTATACGAAAGTATCGTCGATATCGATACATCAAAAGTATCGTCGATAATATCGACATCGATATCGATATTACCAACCCTGCCTGCGGTTACCTTCCCAGCCGCACAACATCTCCTCCTCTTTGTCGGTACCAAGTTATACTGCTTGGTGACAGAGGCACATAGGTGTGAACAACTTGCCCAATGTTGTTACGCAGCTTTTGCCCCGAGTAGGATTTGAACCCACGACCTGTTGATCGCTTCAACGCTCTACCCGTTGTGCCACTGTGCCACTTATCTTACTACTACTTCTGTTTAATTGCTGTTTTTCCAGGAAAACGTGGGTCAGCCAGTTCCCCTTCATGTTGTCCTCCTCCACCTGTTCCAGATAGGAAACTCTCGGTATTAATGAACAGGGGTCCAATTTACAACAAAAAAATCTGAGGAAAAATCCTAAGTTTATCACAAGTTTTTCCTAAGTTTATCTTAAGTTTATCCTAAGTTATGAAGTTCTATACAGCTATATTTGTCAAAGCACTGAAGTGAACACAAAGCACTAACCCTACCTAGTTCCCTCGCCTCATCCTTTCTCCATCCACCACTACACTGGACTCCTGATGGAAGGGGCATTCCCCCTTTATGAACAGGGCTTAAAACGCCAGTACCAGAATTATTACTAAGCATATTTTATTTAGAACGCTAAGCATTTCTAAATAAAATATACTTAATAACTGCAAAAACAGACAGTGACGATCACAATCAAAATATAATCACCTCAAAATAAAAAAGGAAAGTATAAAACTTTTAAATGTCATTAAATGTCATCATGCTGTACATCACAGTACCACCGAATGTTCACTTATTTGACAAAGAGTCTCTGCTGCCGCGGACAGACCCACGCGATGCAGAGGCTGAGAGTATGCTAAACATTCAGTATCGTATCATATGGTAATCAAACCATTTCTTCTACAAGGCCTAGCTGCTGAATACAGATCTCGACAGTGGGTGTGATCAACAGTTGTCTGACGACCATCAGAAGTTTATGACACTTAGCGGAGAACTAAGTTGACGATGCCTGTGATGATCAGCCTTCCAGAGATATGACTGGTGCCCACCAAAATTTAAATGTTCACGTGACCTAACCATGCCCCTTTCACGGATGGTTTACAATCCGTGGGCTAACACTTGCTACCGTCAACCTACCTACCAAATTTGAAGTCTAACTTCATGCACTGTAAATATATGAAAGGTGATACAAAATGTGAAAATGGGGTGGTTTGTGGTAGTTAGGGTCAGTCAGGGTCACTTGAAATAGCACCAATTGATAGAGCACATACAAATTCCTATTAACGTTCCATAGTAACTATGTCCTTATCATAACACCGTTTTCGAGATATAGCAAGATATTGGTGGAAAATCGCTGATCCGAACCTACCCTGCCTTTATTTAGCGCCCACGTTGGGGATGACTCCGTCGGAATTTCGACGAGATTTTTTGGCATCAGAAAAATAGAGTCCGTGGGCTATCGTACATCGTTGTTTGCGTGCTCTTACATTTGGCTGTTTTGATACAATACCGGCGTGTGACGGACGGACGGACAGACAAGACAGACACACGACTACAGCATATACCGTGCTAGCATAGCATCGCGTGCTAATAAAATAAAATGTAATGCATACTAAATTACCCGTATATTAATTCACAACATCTACTGCAGATAAACAAAACTAATACAATAAAACGTTGAAATAAATTGTCAACAATTTTTAAAACACCAACCGATAATTTCTTTCTTCCTTTCTCTTTCGGTTAAGTATATCTTCATACGTTGGCGTTGACCAACCTTGAGGTGCTCCGTTATGCGACCACTGTTCAAACTCACTGTGTTCAGGATGCCCAGCAAGCCTGTTTCCATTAACCTGTATGCAGTAACAATGAAGCATTCATTGTTTATTTACTGCAGTAACATACTGTGTCTCAAAACAAAATCCATGTCATAAGTATTTTAAGTACAGCATTCCGATTATGGAAAATATATTCTGACTCCATTTGTTCATATGAATCGATCGATTCAGTTTGCTCAAATGAACCGATTTTTCCATTCGATTTGCTAAAATGAATTGATTTTCGATTAGATTCAACAGTACTGGGTGCACTGAACGCTTGTACTGTACACATATATCACTACTACCGTTATTCAAAAATGCATTCATAAATTCTTCCTCTTACCCTGATTAATGGTTATCAGCTCATCTGTCAAGCTTTTCAATTCATGCAGTGTTTTATGTTTATTACAGCAATTCAATTTCAGTTATAGAATTTTTAGTCTGTATTGGTGCCACTTTCAATGTTCCAGTGCTTACCTGGGTTGTCTTGGATATAGGCCCATAAAATGGGCTGTTTTGTTGTATCAATTTTCCATTACATTTTAATGTTTATATTGCTTAATTCCTTCAATGCTTTGAATCTGTTAGTTGGGTGACTCGAAGGGCATCTGGCCAATAAAAACCCACACCAGTTATATTCAAAGGTTCTCTTTAGAACAAATGAAGGAAGTAAACAAAACAGGAACTAGCTAATCCAGGTACATGTCAATAGGGTTTTTTTTTAAATGGAGATGATGGCGATTATGATATTTCTTAATAAATAACATGTTCATGTCAAAATTACATCACGACAGGCGCACTGACTATGACAGAATTTTTTTAACGAAATTACAGTTTTTGCAGTTATCTGAAAAATAAATACGAAATGCACCACCTAGTACTGAAAATACAACCAACAATTATTTTTCAACAACAATAGAATACTAGTGATATAAAAATATACAAAATAAAATGTTAATAACTAATAAGCACATATAACACAAAAATTTTATATGCAAATAACCGGAGGCTGAGAACGAGTCTGCGAGTGCTGTTCACGTTGCTGCTTCAGAAACTCAGTGTAATCAAGGTTTTGTTCTTCCATCTTTCGTTTCTACACAGAAAACACAGCAACTGGCAAACTTACAACCTTCAAACTACAATCTGCTAGACTGCAGTAGATGAAATTCAATGCTACATAACAATAGAGAAGTAGCTGAGTTTGTGAAAAATCAAAGACTATTAACGAAACTGTTTACAATTTTATGCCATTAATAAATTAATAAAATGCTCATTTACACCCCAAAATGAGCTATCTATCCTAAAAGAAAGATGTTCTGTCATGTCATTCTAATTAAGCAAAACATTGCAATACAGATAATGCAGTTAGTCACATTTTTGTCTGTGTAAGCTATATAAAACAAAATGCACAAAGTGATATAATTCACGAAAAATACAAGAACAATGTTTAAAACTACAAAGCACTCCAGTGAAGGTGGTGCCATTAGCTTGCAAGAAAAAAAATTTTAAAATCGTATTTTCCAAATTTTGTAATATTACTTAATTAAATAGCTTTTTGTATTATGTCGCACAGAATATTTCTTGGTGGGCTGGTCAGCTGATGCTAACAAGCATAAATGAAAACTTTTCAGAGATATAGATCTGGATCCTGATCATCTCAAAATCTAATCTACAGTTCTATGTATCAAGGCTTCACCTTAATCAAAATTAAAAGAAAATTCATCCACAAATTTTTGAGTAATCTTGCTGATAAACAGATAAAAATAATACAAATTCACAATAATGCCAGTGTGGATGCAAAAACTTGCAGCTAACCTCTGCAAGCTTGTCATCCCTAAGCCCAGGAATCGACAGACTGTAATCTTTGTCAGCTGGACCGTTCTACAGTAAATGTAATTTATCAATCAATTAAAATACACATATGCAGTACTACGCATCTCGAGTGAATCAGAAACTGAAAATTTCTGTGCAAGAATAAATGGCCACACTGCTAGATTAGTGGCACCTTCTTCATCCATGCCATCAACACACCTCCACCACTTATTGGCCTCTCCCGTTTGCCTTTCCACACTCCCTCCACTATATTACGATTTTTGCATTAGCACGTGGATTCACGGACTCAGAGGTCGAAATTTATATCGTGGACAAATATAACAATTTAGATTAATCACGATGTTTTCACCCAACACAATAAACGAGGAATGACTTATTGACTAACTGAGTTACAGCTTAACGTCCCACTTGATGCAAGAACAGGTCATTTTTGAGTGGTTCTTAGGCAGGTACTAAAGAAATTAAATCCAACACAACAAAACCAGACATGCATCAGTAAATCTAAAGATATTACAAGTCAAAATCAACTCAGGTTTGATTACCTTTTAGGATGTCCGGCCTATATTTACAGCTATTGGCACACACAGGGCAACAGAATAAGCAACCAGCTGAACCTCACTACATAATGTAAAATTTCTGTAAGCACAGCAATCTGCATAACATTATCTCATGCAATACACTGTGTCTGAAAAGTGACTACCATCCTGCAGTTTCAATAGTTCTTCTATAAAGTGGACTGTAATAGAACTCTTCATACAATATCCTGATACCAGTGGCTAGTAAATGCACATATAATTTCCTGTAATGCAAGTTGCAAAGTAAGTAAGTAAGTAGAATGAATCAAAGGCACTCGACAAGTTGCTAGGGGCTATTCAATGCAGACTGGAAAAGATTGGTTTTAAGACTGTTTTGGAAAGTGTTTCAGGTTTGAGACAAACGAAGAGTAGAAGGGAGAGAATTCCAGACTGTTGAAGCTTCAATATATAATGAGTGTGAACCAAAATGAAGATTAGTGCAAGGGCTGGGAAAGTTAGCGGAGGATGATGATCGCAACGTGCGAGAAGGAATGTAGGGATGGATGCGTTCAGACAGATATGACGGAGTACCGGTGTGTAAGACTTTTGTAGGTAAGGGAAGCCAACTTAAACTGTATCCGCCACTTTACAGGAAGCCAATGAAGTTGCTGAAGTGTGTCCCGTGAGGATATTGTTGGCTGCTGTAATACAATCCTTCAACTAAATTTTGAATGCGCTGCAAATGTTTCAAGCACCTTGACGTCGAGCCGTAAAGAACAGGTGTACTCTCCGACTGTTTCCCCGCATTGCATACGATGACTTGACAACATTTACTGCCTTAGCAGAATGTCACAACAATAGCTGCCTTGTTAGTATAATGTCCCAAATATTACTAACTTTATAAACCTCTTCAACTGACATAGACACCTAAACTGGTTCTTTTAGAGCCAGATACAGAGAATGACAGTATTGACTTATGTGATGTTAATGTATTTTCAGGTAGTGTAGTAAAACAAGTACGATGAGGTGGGAAACTATGTACATGTATGCAATTAACATCCACTGGTATCAGAATACTGTTAAGCCAAGTTTCACTCCAACAAATATATACTGTGGAAAATACTGAAGACTGCAAAATAGATCGCTTTTAGACATGTCATGTACTATGTAAATAAATAATAACTGCATCATAAAATTGTCTATTATTACCTGCGGTGTTGGTTCTCCTGACTTGTTAATTGGAACACCTGGGTCACTGTACCTGCCTCGGAGATGGTACTGCTGCTACAATAACATTACATTTTGACAAACTGTAATAATTGTTATATATTAGCGGATATTCCTGAAAATGATTAACCTGCTAATAAACACAGAAAATTATGGCCAGTACAATTAAAAAGTTAATTTTCCAGAAATTAACTATTAAATATTCAATAATTTTAAGTTGAAAGAGTGGACAAAACCAGTCACCCAGTCACATGAACTGACATACTTTTTCACTTCAAGGAATGCATTTATTTTGAACTTAGATAACTCAACAGTCTTTTGCATACAAAAGAAATAACAGATTTTGCAAGCATACCAGTAAAACTTGTTCAGCTTGCCCTCAAACAAAGGACAGACTGCATTAAGGAAAATGCCAGTTTGCTGCAAAAATGGTGAAGAATTATAGTAGTTTTCTTTTGCACTCAGTAAACTGAAGGAAACAGAACATATGTATGGTGCTTTATACTGAGTATAATTCATCACAGGTGCTCAAGTATGGTACGTTAATGAGGGATAGATAACGCAGTTTTACCTGCCACCAACGTTTATCCGCATGAGCCATCTTGCCTCTACCACACAGCATCACTGCACTTTGGCTGGTACTTATTTTCAATCCCACTGAGGGCAAGAGGCTAAGTTGGCTTGGCAAGTTACATACCGAGGTGGTTTGCCCATCCGAAGATGGTCACCCATCCCACTACTAAACGAGCCCGACGTAGAGTAAATTCGTTGATACGCCCAACACCATTACCACTATGCCAAACTGCGACAGACAATCATAATGTCGAGTATGCATGTAATTTATAGCATAACAGTTCATAGAGCGTATGGAGTTTGCTATCTTACACTCAAGAAGCATTGTTGTTAATAAGTAACTTTACCTTACTGCCGATAACTGAGAATTAGCTGATTAAACAAAAAGACATTATTTAAGTGAGGATTTACGGACGACAACTTCATTTTATGTAAACTGTTATCTAAGATGATGCTTCTTCTTTACATGAATTTGTCAATAATGTAGTGAGGATGTTCAGAAATTGTGCTTATTGTCAACAGTTTTTGTATTTAAGTGATGCTTTTCATTTCTTTCCTGACGCATATGTTTGCACGGTTTCGTAACAGATATAACAGTTAGTATGCACGGTTCTAAAAAACCTTTTCACGGAAATATTATTAGCAAAGCATGCTTCTTGTATCCTCAAACAACTGCATCTTTCATAAGCAAATTATGACCAGAAAAATCGAAGGCTTTTCTTAGTATACATGGATAAGATAAGTTAATTAAAACAGGAAAATTGTTGTTGAATGGAAAATATTGTGACATTTACGACACGCCTGCATCCACAGGAGTTTTGGACCTGCAACAACTCCATAACTTTCACATATACAGCAGTGCACTTCTAACTGTTGGGTTTGGTCCGTAAAGCCAAAGTCTGAAAGAGAATAGTAAAGTAAAGTATACGTCGATTTGTATAGCGCATTTTTACACAAAACACCTCAAATGCGCTCAGATATGGATCACACAGTTTTACCTGCTAATTACACCATGCCTGCCTTTACTCCCCAGCCGCAGAACACCACCGCCCTTTTGGCTGGTACTCATTTTACCGTCCCACAGAGGGCAAAGGAAAGGAAAGGAAGCGTATTTATATAGCGCCTTTTATATACTATGTATATCACAAAGCGCTCAGGCATGGATCACACAGTTTTACCTGCAAATACACCATGCCTGCCTTTCCTTCGTATGCGTTCACCAGATGGCGC
>Ga0209780_1000941_pt1 | contig 17784 bp, 11 predicted proteins | sample WorMetexBAHAMAS2_FD_187384 | JGI IMG/M metagenome (GOLD analysis project Ga0209780, IMG submission 187384) | Marine gutless worms symbiont microbial communities from Max Planck institute for Marine Microbiology, Germany - Inanidrilus exumae... | ecosystem: Host-associated > Annelida > Digestive...
TACATTCATTAATAGACTGATATTTGACGATTGCTATTGATTTTGCTTACTTTGTTTGTATTGTGTTTTACTTTGTTTGTTTGTTTTATTAGTCTGTATGTTTTTAATTTTTGTACTGCTAATCTTTTATGTGCTTACTTCATTTCACGTGTTTGACGTGATTACTTTATACATGAATAAATACGTAAATAAATAAATTAATTAATTACTCATGTCATATGCAGTAGCATATATAATAAGAGTGCATGCAGATAAATATGTGTGTTTTATAATCTTCATCACTTCTGCCACTTTTGGCAGGGTTCTGTTTGTCTAACTGTTTATCTGTTTGTTAGCAGAATAACTCAAAAAGTTGTCGGTGGATTTTCGTGAAATTTAGGAAATAGGCCGATTATGGACCAGAGAAGAGTTAGAGATATGACAGAATTTCCAATGAGGCCACTCCTTTCACTTTCATATTCTAACTGAAGTAAGTGACACATTTGCAGTGCATTAATGACTGCCAATTTCAGTGTGGCATGGAGTAGGTATGCGATGTACCAACTGCCATCTAGTCTTTTTTCATTTTATCGTTTCTGTTAATGTGCATGTCTCTAGGTAGCATCATACAATGGTATTCTGGAGTTTGCCTTTAAGTTTGAAATAAACTGCACTGCCGTTGAACTGGATCAGAATTCATATGTTGCAAACAATGATGTCATCTTGGAGGTATTTTAATACGGTATTTCAGTTGCTTGTAACTTTTGTGTTGCTGTAATGTGGAAGTTGTCAGTTGAACATACGCAAGCAATCATCTTTTGAAATTGTTTGTATTTGAATTCACTGACTGTGTAGTATTTGATGTGACATTTGAATTTCATTGTCTGATTCATTGATAAACAAGATGCAGTTGTTGTGATGCTGCAAATCACTAGCGTTATATCATATTTTTTGTTTCATGGTACAGCAGTGGCTATGATACCTGGTCATCTGATTTTTGTGAACGTTTTGGTGTTATTTAATTTTTGGTAACCCGTGTGATAATCTGGCAGTATACAAGACAAGACAAGACAATAATATATCTTAGTTACTCTTGTCATTCTGTTAAACTAAAGTAACAGAATAAACAGATTCACATCTAATGAGTTGAGAGAGAGAGACTAGAAACAGGTGATGTTATTACAGTGCTACAATGTCATTGTTACCCTTGTTGCCCAGAATATGGACAGCAGACTTGGTATGACATTGTGCATAACATCAGAAGCTTAGTGCAACTGTTAAATTGTTGATTTTTGTTGGTGACAGGGTAGCGGCATGCGGCTGGGCCTCGGTGGTCAGTACTACGATGAGGAGGTGGAACATATAGTCAGCATCAACATGACAGAGTTTGGTTGGATTCATCTGGAGAACAGTACTGCGCCACTGGGGACTAGCCCACAGCGTGAAGAGTTCCTAGTTCTGCTTGCAGACATTGACAGAATGCTGCTCCGTGCTACATTCAGCATATACCAGACAAAGGCCAAGTTAGTAACTTCTGCAAGTGATGTGAAAATTTTTTCTTTATCTAATCAGATTATTGCACATATCTGGATGGATTGAAGTGCACAGAAAAGTGGATTAACTCTAGGTAAATGTGAAAGTTGGCTTATAACAGTTCTGTTGTGTTGTTGCTGTCACTCTTAGGTTGCTACGGGTAACATTGGATGTGGCTACTGAGACGGGTGAAGGTCCAAGGATGGAGTCTGTGGAGATGTGTGCCTGTCCACATGGTTATGCTGGAACATCGTGTGAAGTAGGGCAGACTTAACTTGTGTAGTCAATAAGTATAGCATATAAAATGTAATTTAGCTGATACTGGCATCAGAAAGTTGGCATTACGAAAAATGCAAGAGGGGTAGCGAAATAGTGATTTGTGACATATCGAATGCTATAACTCCAAACTACAGGAACTCGCTAATAGGAAGTCGTACATGAGCTTTTGATTGGTACCAAAATCGGTGACCTTGAATGACCTTGAACGGCGAAATGGCCCTTATTTTACGTTATTTTACCGAATTTGGTAGTTTCCGGGCCGCATTGTGTAAAAGTTGTTGACAAAGCCATAACTATGGACAATTTACGATTACTATGTCTAGTAGTTTACGTCTGCAGAGGGACCGCGCAACGCCCGCAGTATAAATATTCTATAACTGCAAGGTGGAAATTCTATAGCATATTCATAAATTAAAGACTTAATGCGCAGCACTTGCCTAGCTATCGTCTAATTTGTTAAACGAAGTAGTTTCTCTTTTTTGATATTTGAAGTACATGTGCGATATCGTCGTAAAAAAGTTCACGTTTACTATCTCCTCTCCTGATGAGTTCTTGTTACTATTGTTTCACACCATGTCGTGTTTGTTGCTCTGCACTGGATTTTTACCAGTAATGATTCCAGTTTTTTATTTGATACTTTTCAGCAATTGTAAACAGCAGCAGATCTATCGGGTTTTCATTTCCAGTCAAACAATTGCTACTGCTACTGTAGGTGGCATGGTGGTGCAATGGGTAGAGCATTGGACTTGCGATCAACAGGTTGTGGGTTCAAATCCTACAAGAGGCAAGCAAAAGCTGTGTAACAACCTTGGGCAAGTTGTTCACACCTATGTGCCTCTGTCACCAAGCGGTGTAACTTGGTACCTACCAAGGAGCCGTGATGTTCTGCGGCTGGGAAGGTAACAGCAGACCTGGCAAAAAGTAATGGCAGCCTACCGCCAGGTGCATGAGTCAGTCATCTGCGGGCTGACCACTTGTACACTGTGATCAGCTCCGGGCCCAACGCTTGGTAACGAGTATGGGAAGCCTTTACCTTTTTTACTGCTACTGTGAAGTGAGATGGTAGCTGATGGTGTGGTATAATGCGTGAATGTTCAAAGATACGAGGTTTGCTGTTTTTGTAGAGCTGTGCTGAAGGCTTTCGACGTGTTGGCAATAGGTTGGTCGGTGGAAGATGTGAGCCTTGCCAGTGCAACAACCACGCCGACACTTGCGATCCTTACACCGGAGAATGTCATGTCAGTTGTCATTTCACTGCTGCGCAGTAACAATGTGTTCATTGTGCTGTTTGTGAGAAGTAGCTAGCTGTTCATAATACGTTTTTGTGTACATGCTTGCAGACTATTATCTGCATTGTAGATGGTGCTTATTCAGACTTCAGTACAGTTGTGGTTCTTGTTGTAACAAATTTTACAGCTGTGTGATTGTTGTGTGAGAATTCGTGCCTGTTGGTCAGTTAACAAGCTTTGTCAGTGCTTTGACACTGTTGATTAAGCAGCTTGTGAAAGCTTATCGGTGAAAATACTGATGTAGCAATCACCGAAGATTTCTTTGAAGAGTAAAGATCGTTGGTGTTCACAAAGAGATGATAACCACCACTCCACCGCCATCATCACCACCACCACGAAGATTTGGTTTTTCAGTGCTTAGCTAAAAGATTGGCTGGGAACAATGTTTCTGAAATGCCAAATTTGTGTCGGGTGAAACGTAAAACCTTAATCAATAAATTAGCAAATGTAGGTGCATATGGTTGCCAGTTAGCAATAATTAACACAAGCTCTCACGGACCTATGGCAATAATTAAATGAACGATTTTTGCTGAAGTTCATTATCTGTCTGTGAATTGTGGAATTACGTGAGTAACAGCGGTGTGACATGCTAATGTTCATGCAGGATTGCAGAGACAACACACAAGGCATTCATTGTGAGATATGTGCCAGTGGTTTCTATGGCAACGCATCACTGGGGACCCCAGACAGCTGCTACCCCTGTCCTTGTCCTCTGAGTATTCCGTCTAACACGTTTGCTGAGAGTTGCAGGGAGATTCCAGGACCCGGTGTGCCTCGCTACGTATGTGTTTGCCAAGAAGGTTACGAGGGACGTTCCTGTGAACGGTAAGCCAGCCTATTATATGAAGTAAAGGCTTTGTTATGTTGTCATATTGAACTTGACCTCTGCTACATTTATTTGACATCCATTACCTGAAACTCAAGTTCATACTTATGTCACTGGCCTGTTCGGTCTGATATGATTGCAGCAAGTATGAAGATAATCATTAACTATGGACTTCGTCCCTGGACCCAATTGTCTATCATTGCACTACATGTTGTACTCCAGTGCTCCCCGTTCCCTGCAGTTGTGACTATGCCGCAGATTCCCGCAGCTGCCGCGTGTGCTTACGACATTCGCAAGCCTCGCCCAATGTGACTGACGGACACCTTACCGAAATTAGTAGTGTAAGATGAGGCCTGTTGAGAGCCAGTTTGGGGCCGGGGGGAATTACGGTCAATCACGGGGCCCCTGCAGGTTGCCTCACCTATGAGGGATTGTGGGGCCCCTCTGACACTGCAGGGCCTGGGGTAGCTTACCCCTTTGCTACCCTTGCCCCGCCCCTTTCGACGGCCCTGTGTAAGATGTATGAGTCTGTTTGGATTTGCGAGTGTCTTTCATAGAAGATATATACAGTATGTGTATGCATATAAGGTGTATGTGTGCTTTCTTTATGCCAATACAGTATTTGTACCCAACTAAGGGTAGTATGTGATTAGAGGAGATAACAATACTAGCTTAAATGAATAATACATTGCAGAATACACGCACTATTTTAATGGATGTTTTCCATTGAGTCTGGGTTAGCCATTTGCATGCTTTATTACTGGCCCGCCTAATGGGCCAGTATTGTTTTGCTCTCTGGCGTCTATTGGCGTCTGTCGTCGTCTGTAACACTGCCGGCAGGCAGGCGAGCCAGCCGACACTGCACGGTGGGCCAGTCGTGTTACGTCCCGTTAGGGCGACACCTTGTTTTATCTCATTTGTTTTGAATTTTTGCTTCCTCTTGGAACAGATGAGAACATTGCATACCATTCTGACTTTGTGGAGTCATCCCATCTCCATAATTCATTCTACTTATATCACTGATCCACTGCTTATCATCTTATATTTCACATTTCCACACTGTCTCAATCTACCGTTCCTAATCTCCAGACTTTCAGTCCCAACAGTTTTCTTTAGCTCTGCATTTTAAGTCGACTCTTCGACAGAGTTGACCTAATAAAGCCGGTCTCAAATGTCCGTCCATCCGTCTGTAGGTACGTGCGTATGTACATCCATCTGTCCACAAAAACTTAATTTGATTTCAATGAAATTTGGCTTGTAGGTAGAGGTCGATTAGTGATGCACGACGGTATGCAGTATGACCCGATTCAAGGTCAAGGTCAAGGTCATGAGCCCTTCAAAGTTGAAAATCTGGCCATTTTGAAAAGCTGTCTCATTGGCAGAAACGTCAGTTCTGAAGAGTTGACTGTTAGCCCCATATGGGGCTAATTTATCTTCCTTTGTTTCAGAGTAAATCCAAATATCCAGCTGTTCAGGCACATTTCTGTTCTGTGAATCGTATGTCGTAGCATATGTCAGAATTGCTAGTATGTTGTATTGTTTGTGCGCGTTAGCTGTGTGACTGGTTACTACGGTGACCCGGTGGAGCCTGGTAACTCATGCCGACCATGTCAGTGCCATGGTAATAGTGTGGACGCCCAGGGCCGGGATGTCTGTGATCGTCAGACAGGCGTCTGTCTATCCTGTAGTGGGCACACTGAAGGCCGACACTGTGAACGCTGTCAGCGTGGGTATTACGGCACTGCGGTGATGGGTGATTGCCACGGTCAGTGAGCATTGTTGTCCTTTAAATGTTTGTTGTTTGGTGGTAGTTACATGTAGTTTTATGAAAACAGTACACATAATTGTTGGTTCATAGTATTTAATATATTGCCCCAACTCTGTTACAGTATTATATTGTGTAGTATTTACCATGTGCGCGGGTAGGGTTTTCATTGCTGTTAGTTTGTGTCTGCTTTCACACGATATCTCCGAACTTGACGTACAGATGTTGCATGATAAATCCTGGAAACCCATTTATTTCGGGATCAAATGATCAAAGGTCAAGGTCACGAGGCACAAAATGTAGTGCCGGCATGGGTTTTTGCACTCTAGTGAGTGCTGGCTTATTTTAGTTGTGTTCTGTGCTACCTCCATGGCAAATATAATCTACTTTGTCGTATTTACAGATGTAATTAAAATTTTTTGCATTTGACACAACATTTCAGTTGTGATGGTTGTGGTGATTTCTTTCAGAGTGTAACTGTGATCGGTACGGCTCAGTCCGAGTGGAGACTTGCGATGTTGTTTCTGGTCAGTGTCGATGTCGGTCTCGCTTTACTGGCCGTGACTGCTCGCAGTGTGAAGTGAGTGTGATTGCTTTTACTGCTGCACATGTTACTGTTTTGTTAAGTCTAATTCAATAAATACAACGAATATTTACCAACTATTTTAGTAGTCTGTTAGAGCACTCGGTCCAGTTTGTGTGTCTGTGATTGTGTCTGTGTCCAGACAAATAGCGTTTGAACTGAATGACCTTGACCTAGATATTGGCACGCTGGTTCACCTTGACACCGTCTGGATTATGTTTGAAGGTTAAGATTAGAGGTCAAAGTTTACGGTCACGGGAGGAAAAATGTTTTTTTGGATATGATACAGTGTGTTGATTAAAAAGTGGAAATAAAGTTGGGAAAGTCAGTTATGCAGTGCAGGAAAATGCAATAGTAATGGCACTGGGCCGATTTCAGTGTGATGTAGCAGAGCTATGCTGCTCTATTTGGTTGTTGGTCGAGTTCTTTGTACTAAAATGGTAGGTGTGACCTTCTATGAGGGCTTTCTAGTTTTAGAATAATAATAAGAAGAATAGTAAAGTTAGTACAGGGACTGCAGGGATTCAATGTTATACACAGAATGTCAGTATATATGCCTAATATGACTCCCTAACAGTAACTCTTTAACAGCGATCATCAATTGATTGCATAATTTCAGAGTGGATTAATTGATTGATGGCTGTAGCATCATGACATAATGACGGTGACACTCGTAATGTAATGATGTCATTGATTTAAGGGGTACTCTTACACAGAGTCTTCTATACATAGAGTGGAGCGGCATTACCTCAGTAGTTAAGGTAACCCAGATCAGGTTCTCATTGAGTCATTGATCTGAACTGGTTGGTCAGGAGGGGGCATCTGATGGCATGGTGATACAAAGGGTTGAACATTGGACTTGCGATTACTAAGTCGCAAGTTCGACTCCCATTTGGGTGAGTCGGTGTAACAACTCTAGGCATGTTATTCACACCCTTGTGCTTCTGTCACCAAGCAGTATAATATGGTGCCAATGTGAGAACGTAGAAGGTAGCGGCAGGTTATGGAGGAGATGTGATCTGCTGTGAGTAACACTGGGTGTAAGTTTTCTATGTAGTTATCCTTTCCCCGTAGTTTCACTTCCCCCCGGACTGCCTTCATGGACTAACACCTCGACCGTTTCTTTTGAGCTGCCCGGTTTTAGTTTTTAAGTTTAAGTCGACTCTTCTGAGTCGACCTAAAAAGTCGGTCTCAAATGTCCGTCTGTCCATCCGTATGTACGTACGTCTGTCCGTCCGTCCGTCCACAAAAAGTTTTCTGATTTTAATGAAATTGGCTTGTAAGTAGAGGTCAATGAGTGATGCACGATGGTATGCAGTATGACCCGATCCATGGTCAAGGTCAAGGTCACGAGCCCTTCAAAGATGGAAATCCATCCATTTTCAATTCAAATGCTGCTATCTCCTCCGCCAGTTACAATGGGAGCTGGCATCTGACTACTGATTAATAAACTAGGGCACAGTATCTAAATTTGTTCGGGCCGGATTTTTGATATTTGTCCTAGTTTTTGTGTCACGTGACTTTGAACTTGGCAGAAACGTCACTTGTGAAGAATCGACCATCAGTCCCGTACGGGGCTAATTTATTTCTTTATTTTTCTGTTTTTGGTGCCATGCACTAGATTAAACTGGCCGTTTCATCAGCTTTTGAGTGCACAATATACCATCTCGTATCGTATCGTAAGCTCACTGCTGGTTCAAGACCATCCAAATAGAGATGAGCACTGTGCTGACTGATGGCATCTGGCCGGAATTTCCATAGTGATCCAGAAAAAGTCCCAATTACAGATGGGCATGTTGGAGCCTTAAACGGGGTGCATGGCGCGTGTATCTCAAGTGGACTGGTTAGTCTTGCCAGTGAGTGAGCTACAGTACTAGTGAACTGGTGCGTTGCAGGCGGGCTATTACAGTGTGGCCGCTGGTTGCATCCCATGTGACTGTGCACACACCGGCAACATCAGTTGTCATCCGGTGACCGGACATTGTCATTGCACACCTGGCGTTGGCGGTGCCAGGTGTACTGAGTGTGCAGTCGGCTATTATGACTTCACACCAGACGGCTGCAGAGGTCAGTATAACGTTTGCGTCATTCTGTGCATGCGTATAAGCCACTGTAACTGTCATTTTCACGCTTGCTGGACTTATCTGGTTGTCTCTGGAACTTCTGGAGATGCTGGATCAATATTTTCACGGGCCAGCTGCCCTTGTTGAAGTTAACCAACAGTTTTGAGGTGCTGACATGAAATCAAAGACTTGACTCCAACCAGGAAAACCATCCAGTGATCTAATCCGTTGTCTGTTCTTGATCCACTAACAACTGGGGAAAAGGCACCACGTCCTCTGTGCTGACGCCAGTATCCAGGTCTTGTTATATGACAGCTTTCAACTTGTCTATAAGTTAACTGGAAGCTTTTGTGATTTTTAGTAAAGTACTGCTAGGCCAAACCACCAGGCAGTTATTCAAAAAACAAGTGCGCAATGTTTAACGTGCTGCCCAACACATAACAGATTGTTTGGAGACACCTGACTTGTAAGTGGAGCTGAAACAAGGGTTAGGCATCCTGCCTTTGTTTGTACTGCTGAAAAATTGTTTGTGAGAACTTATATTAATCATTAAAGTTTGTAGCTGGTTTATCTGCAGTGAAGTTTGAGTTCCTTATTAATATTGTTACACTCTTCAGTTTTCACCCAGATATCATGACACAACGATACAAAAATGATTACTAGTTCAGGATCAGGGCTTGATTACTATCGTGTTGATATGTGTTTGTGTGAAGCGTGTTCATGTCATCCGGAGGGTGCAGTAGGCAGATCATGTGATCAGATGACTGGTCAATGCCGGTGTAAGGAAGGCATTATTGGACGGCAGTGTGATCGTTGTCCAGTTTGTATTCATTTGTTGACTTCTAGTTTGCATAAAACATTATTCTGCCTGTTTGTTACACTTGAACAGCTGTATACATGTGGATATAGCCTTCAGTTATGGATGCGATGCATATCATTACTGATGATGTCTTTGCATTTCTTTAGTAAGTTTGTGAGTGAAGACTCACAGGCATGTTTGACATTCTATACCTGGCACTTCAGTAATAAATGTGTATTATTAGGTCGACTCCTCCGAGTCAACCTAATAAAATGGGTCTCAAATGTCCGTCCGCCCGTCCATACGTCCGTCCGTCCGTCCACAAAAAGTTTCTTCAATTTCAATGAAATTTGAAGTGTACATAGAGGTCGACGAGTGATGCATGACGGTATGCAGTATGACCCGATCCAATGTCAAGGTCACGAGCCCTTGAAAGTAGGAAATTCGGCCATTTTCAAGGGCTATCTCCTCCCCATTTATATTGCGGGCTGGCAAATGACCACAGAATCCCGGCACGGATACTTAAATTACGGGGCAATACCTAAAACTTTTCGGGGCCGGATTTTTTATTTTTGTCCTAGTTTTTGTGTCACGTGACTTTGAAGTTGGCAGTAAGTAGGAGTCGACCGTCAGTCCCGTATGGGGCTAATTTATAAAATTTTACGTTTTAAGTTGTTGGTGACAGTGTATTGTGTGGAACTGTAGATGGGCGAGTGGGGTGTGAAATTGGGTCTGGACTGCCAGGCGTGTGCATGCAACACGACAGGCTCCTTCAGCAGTGACTGTGACCAAGACACTGGCGCCTGTTCTTGCAAGCCTGGAGTGTCTGGTCGACCGTGTAATGAATGTGCTCCTGGACACTTTGGGTTCTCGTCTGCTGGCTGCCAAGGTATGCAGCATGATGTCATTAATTACTTGATTCTATTAAATTATTAGATACGTTCCAAGCAAAGTATCCTCCTGTAATGTCTTGGGGATTAATCATATAACTTTTACTTCATATCACTGTATGTTTTTCCTTGAACAGATCAGTGTTGATTATGGTAATGATAACGATGACAGTGACGGTGATGACAATGATAAGATTTGGGTCACTTTGTACTTCTGCAAATCCAAAGTCTCGCACTTTGGTCTAAGACCAGCCTTTAGTCTGAATGGCTGAATTTTTACATCGAGTTCAGATTACACTTTGGTTTAAGCCCAGGGTCTTAGACCAGGTTTCAGACATAATGTCTTATCTCACTGGCAAATGTGGCTATATTTTACATTTTCATTTCTCAGTGATTTGACTTACTGATTGATTGATTGATTTGACATGCTGTTATTTTATTGGTTTTGGTTTATGGTAGTTATCAATTACGTTTGGCCTAAGACCAAACTTTGGTCTCAAACTTTGGTCTAAGAGGTAAGTTCAGTCTTAGACTTTGGTCTCAGTCCAAAGCTTAGCATCACTTTATATTTTGAGTTAATTAAATCTTGAAGCAGATTTTCGGTCTTAGGGAAAGATAACATGACCCATAATTTGGTTGCTTGTTGTAAGAAGTAATTTTCAAGTTTGTGACAGTATTGTAGGTAGATCTAAGATGGTGAAGCCTTTCTGTGTCAATGAGACTCAGTTTTTTGTGGTTCTTTTTTGTTAATTTTTGTTGTTACAGTTCTATGCAACAGATTCTGCTAGTTACCAGTCAGCTTTTTAGCTTAATATGGCACTTGCGTATCATATTGTATCATGTCATATGATATGATACATAAAGGCAGCAGAGCACAGCACACGACATGACAAGCTAGTGACAGTGAGCAGAAGTTGTGCAGCTGTGGGTACTTGCTGTTGTATTGTTTGTGAGCAGTATGTGACGAGTGCCGGCGGCCCGGACACATCTGTCATCCAGTTACCGGTGAGTGTGTTTGTCCGCCACTCACAGAGGGACTTGCTTGTGAACGGTGTCAGGTCAACTCCTGGGGTCGCGACCCACTTACTGGCTGCAAGGCATGTTGTCTTTTCACGCTTAGACTTGACATTCTGTCATATTTTCTGAAATTTTTACATTATGCTAGTTTTTGTGAACATTTTAGTGAATTTTTCAGTTATATATGCACCGATATTTGTATTCATGCTTGGTTATTTTCTTGGATAACGAGGATGAGGTAGTTACGAGCAAATATGTAAGGTGATAGTACCGGGCTTGCAGATGCAAGATGCAAAGATACATTGCTGACAATCTGGGTGAAGTGAATAGTGAAACGTGACGTGTTGTTGCTGATGCTGATTGATGTTCGCTTGTGGTCGTAGCCGTGTGCATGCAGTGACGTTGGCTCATCATCCAGTCAGTGTGACGTCATCACCGGTCAGTGTAGTTGTGTAGAAGAGTATCGAGGTCGTCGTTGTGACCGGTGTCCATTCGGCTACTACCGTTTCCCACGCTGTGTGCCTTGTGAGTGTCACGTGCCGGGCACTCAGGCCGACAAGTGTCACGCAGGTGTCTGTGACTGTGAAGATGACGGCCAGTGTCCTTGCAAGGTACACGTCTTACGTCTGATTTTAACTGGCCCGTCTTCCTACCAACAGTGGTAATGGTATTACAGTATGATACGATATATTAACGTGCATTCCAATTAATCAATAAATTATAAGATTCTTAAAGTTGCCTGTGTGGCGCAGCCACGGCAAGGACCACTGAATACAACCCATGCTAATGAGCTAATGTCCGGGTAGGATTGTTGAAACAAAACACGTTTGAGCAGTCTCCGAAAAGTAAGAACAGTGAACAACCAACTGAAATGACGTCACTAGGTAGTCTGTTCCAGATGTGCTGATGAGTAGCATAATCTGTGGCACAGAACCATAACTGAAAAAAATGATGAAAAATAATTGAAAGAGGAACTGTTGAGCTGAGAAGCTCCATTCCAAGTCCTGGTCTGTGAAGGCAATTCTGAGGAATGTTGGTTCAGGCTGAAGCATTTACTGTTGTCATACGAAACATATTTATTCTGCCATATCAACTCAGAGCATGTTGTCATATTCTTTTGAGTGCACATCTGAACACAAAGTTTGTACACTGAGTAAATTGAGAGCTGGTAGTGGATAACTGATGTAGTATGATGAATGTGACTGTTCTTCCAATGATGTCTTTCAGTTGTCGAGTAGTATTAGTGAGTGTTATGTCTCTCATAATACATTTTGTGGATATGTGGCTTTGATGTTCTTCACATAAGTTAGTAGTCGATTTTGCACTACTAAAGAATTTAACCTAACATTATGTGTATACTAACTTACATTCTGTTTGATGTAGATATCATTTCATTGCATTACCTTTATAAATTCAAATTAAATTCAAAGCACTGTATGTAGAATATGAAGTCCTATTCGTTCGTGCAAGCAGCCGGTAGACAGAAAACTAGTCAGCAGTCAGCGTTAACTCTGAACAATTAGGTTTAAAGATATTGTTTAAAGATTTGAACAGTTTGTTGACGACAGTTCCTGCAGTTAAGAGGTAGACTGTAGACTGTTCCAACTGCTGTTAGTCTGATTTTCTGTGGCTTCATTGCTTTGAAACAGATGACTGGACATCGTGACAGGATCCATCTGCAGCTCGCTGACAACTCACTCACGAGACTCATTACCTCATAACAGTTCTAGTTTGCAACGATTGCTTAAAACACTTCTGTTTTGAGAGTACTAATGTTTACAGCACATTGGAGGCATTGGCAGTGAGGTGCTAATTAGAAGTTTTACTTACTTCTGTACTATCTCCCGCAATGCCCCTGGGTTTCGTTTGGGTCCCACGTTAATCTAAGGTGAGCACATATCATGCTCCAGTTGAACAACAGCTGACAGTAGTAGGCTTATTATTGGCAAGTTGTACCATTTAGCCTTGTGTTGGTTCACTTCATTGTATTCTGCAAGGCGTGGTTACACCAAACTCAACTAAGTGACCCACTTCTCAACACTGCTATTGGCTGCCATGTTGCGTCGTATGCTACTGTCCATGCTGCTGCTGCTGAGTATTGTTAAAGTTAACTGACCTTGGTGTCTTGGGTGTAACAGCTGCATGATGATGATGGTGTATTCCGTGTGGTTGTAGCTTGATGTCATCGGTCGCCAATGTGACCGATGTGCCAGAGAAGCATTTGGCTCACTGGTCGGAGACGATCCACCGGGATGTACTGGATGTTTCTGCTTTGACCGAACTGACCGCTGTCGACAGGCTCCTTATGTCTGGTCAGATGTAAGTCTTTCCAGTTAAATGTACACACCACTTTTTTAGTAATGATTTTCAGTATGAGACGGAATATCTCATGGATAGGACAGATTGATACCAGTACTTAACAGATGCTAAATATGTGTGCAAAATTATAAAATTCTGTTGTGAGTAGAAAAAAACCTTTACAGGTAAAAAGTAACCTATATATTGTCACTCTTTTGCACTCATGATTCACGAATACTTAGAGTATGTACAGTTGTTTGTGCACTATTTGTGATGATAGAAAGAAATTTTTTGTATAAACACCAACATGTATAATTAAACTGTTAATACTGTTTAATAGTTACACTTTTATAGATGAAGTTATATATATTTTAACAACGTATTTAAAACATTAAGTGTGGTTGTCAGATGAATGTTGCATCCAAACGTTTGTAAACATTAGTTGACATAATGACATGGACAATTATACATGCTACAGTTGTTATGTATTCATCCGTATAAAAGAATGGTGATGTATTAGTTATTCGGCTTGAAGCTATATTGGATTTACCTTACAGGGCGATTTAGTGGTGTTCACGCATTTGGCTATAACTCTGCCGAAAGTGAACCAATTTGGATGAAATCTGGAGCACACTGAGTACATTGTTGGCGGTTGGCCCTGGCAGATTTTGGGCGCAATCCGCACCGTAGCGACAGTTTGAGAGGCAGGCAAAATTTTTTTGTCTGGTAAATAACGCACGATTTTGCCGATTTCCCGTCGGCCAAATTTCACGAAATTTGAACACAACAATGTCGATCGGTGTCGCGATGAAAACTAACAGAACGTTGAAAATTTTACGGTAAGGGGTCGTTTTTGGAAAAAAATGCAAAAATTCCCCAACAAATATCCAGGTCTTGCGACTTCAGGCCGCCATAACTCCACAACGATTACAGATCGCCGGAAACTCACTACCAAAATAGCCCTCTACAGGACGTCTAGTTTCCATTTTTACAATTAGAATCAATTCAAAATCATTCCCGTGCTCCATACACCGTGTACAAGAAAGGTACCTACCCAAATCTTTGGCAGCATACGATATCCGATGTCTGATATTGCATAAACCAATACGCCGCTGTGCTGCCTGGCGGACTGACATAGAAGAAAAGCAGACTGAATTGGAAACTGAAAGTAAGTAACACGGCACATAATTATGACATCACTCAGTCACAGGCGTGTCACAATAGGCGTCATCGAATGCAGGAAGTAAACAGCTTGTGCACAGATAGTGGACCACTTTGCGCCGAATACTGTATTGTGTTCATTCCACACAATACAGCCATCTAGTTTAAGGCAGAAGTTAGTTATGTGCTCATAGAGGCTGAGTAGTATCAGTAATGTATGTTGCTCACTGATTTACATTTCGTGTTATTCACTTTCGTGGCGTAGTTGGTGGCGGCGTGGCATAGTGGTAGCGTCGTTGGTCTAGATCAACGACGTTAACCTACGCTGAGCCCGGTTAGTACTGGGATGGGTGACCGTGTCCGGGTTCGACTCCCGGAGGCGGCACTTTATTTCGGTATGTAACCAACCACCCAGGTCGACTCAGCCTTCTACCCGCCGTGGGACGATAAAATGAGTACCAGCCAAAGGGCGGTGATGTTCTTTGGCTGGGGAGTAAAGGCAGGCATGGTGTAATTTGCAGGTAAATCCGTGTGATTCATGTCTGAGCGCATTTGAGGCGCTTTGCGTAAAAATGCGCTATACAAATCGACGTATACTTTACTTTATAGGTATGGGATGGATATGGGGACTGTGATGAATCCCCATGGGTCTATGGGTATTTTCAATGGATGTGAAATTAAGCGAAAACGCGTTAAACATGCGATAAATGTTGTTGTCGATGTTTAAATTTCGCCATATATAGTCCAATTTTTAACTCGTTGACTTTGTCTGTTTGAACAAACGATAGTGCATGCCCGATTACGATTAGAGATTGATTAGACTTATGAATGGTCATGTGTTTTAGCCTCGTTAGTTTCGTACATATTGAAGTATAATTTCATACATCACAGTACTGTATATACAGACACCATACACGACATCGAACGAAAAGACATAAGTATGGTGTATGGGTATGGAAAAAACATGTAAATAACGCACGATTTCACCAATTTCCTATCGGCCAAATTTCACGAAATTTGAACACAACAACGTCGATCGCTGTCGCGATTAAAACTTTCGGAACAAAATTGTGAAAATTTTACCTCGTCGTTTTTCCAAAACAAAACGCAAAAATGTCTCACAAAATTTCAACGTCTTGGGATTTTAGGCCGCCATAACTACGCAATGATTACAGATTGCCCGAAATTCACTACCATGTGATGCCTCTACTGGATGTTTAGTTATCTTTAGAATCAATTCAAAAAATTACCTAACACCTGACAAAAAAAAACAAAAATTCGTCTGCTTCTCAAACTGTCTCTACTGCGCGGATCGTGCCCAAAATCTGCCGGGGCCAGCTCCCAATAATGCGCTCAGAGTGCTCCAGATTTCATTCAAATCGGTTCACTTTGGGCGGAGTTACAGCCGAACGCGTGAACACCGCCAAATGGCCCCGTAAAGTAAATCCAATATTCGGCCGAAGCCTAGCTTCGAGCCGAATAATTATTATCTGTCCCATAGCTATAGCATAGAGCATGGAACAGATTGTAAAACCAGTTTGCTTCTGTCCGTGTGTCCGTCTGTGTGCACTCTCACGCTAGCATTTCTTCATGTCTTTTTACCAAAATTGGCACAGATGTAAAAAAACAAAAGTAAAAACGAGTTCGTTAGGGTAACCACCCCAGCACCCTTTTCCCCATTCCCCACAAAAACTACCCATTTTAGGCGAAGAGTTCTTCCAATTACACGCAACTATTAATAACAACCCTATAACTGCGTTAAATTTACGCGAATCGCTGAAATTCCCGCGTTCTACAGGAAATCTGGGTCGAGGAACACGACGGTGACGTCAGATTTTAAACTGGAAGTAGAAATATGGCCGTTTCGCGCATGCGCAGTAAAAAAATACGCAATATAACCCTTATTATATATTTAATATTACAGGAACAGTTCGGTCGTTGTGGACTTGCTATGGGGCAGATACTACGTTCCACAGAACGTATTGCTAGTATATCAAAGAAATGCGCACAAAATCAAACGGTGGAAAGTAGTCGTGTAATTCCCGCGACTCGTAAACGGCCAACGACGAAAGACGCAAGCAGACAGATGACAATGACAATGATTTATTTGTTCATATGATACAATAGCAACGATAGCAATAAAACATAAAACATCTGACCTGGACAAACCATGCTGGATAGCAGCACTAGTGGATGCCCATAAAAGGAAAGAAAAATACAGATGATACGAACGTGTTTGAGAACCATGAGGTGATCGATGAGAAAGACAGTCTCGCTCTGGAACAGTTCCCAGACAGCTTCCAGTCGCTTCCGTTCGTTCTCAGTCAACACCGACACGCTGTCGGCGCTCGACATGAGGTCCATCCAGTGAACGTTCTGCGCACATCACGCATGTCGTGGGCGGAGTTAACGACGCCAAAGAGGGGCGTGTCCCGTCACCATGCCAACGGTCGTCCGTTATCAATTAATCACTACTATACAGCAAGTTACAGTATAAAATAAATACAGTGAACTATGCCAGTAGCATATGTGTCAAACATTTAGTAAAATCAGACCGTTTGGCATTCTCGAGCACACAAGAAGCATTATTACTGGCCCGCCTACATATAATGTAATGTAATGTAATGTCAATGTAAAGATTAAGGTGACGCTTGACATAGTGTAAAGGGGCCAGATTAGTAACAGTTGCTGGCGTTTGTCGTCGTCTGTCGTCTGTCGTCTGTCGTTGTCTGTAACACTCCACGGCGGGCCTGCAGGCCGCTTCACCCGCGCACGCCAGGCGATGACGTCATGCCGCCTGCCGTCTAATTATAGCTCCATGATAACACTGCACGGCGGGCCAGTAGTGTTACGTCCCTATAGGGCGACACCTTGTTTTGTCAATGTCGCAGCGCCCAGACTCTCCGACAGAACTTACAACTCTCTCCAGTTTAAGACTAGAAGACAGACTTTGACGTCCTGGCGTCGACGTGGATGTCTTCGCCACCACATACTCGAACCAAGGTGTGACCTTGACCTCTGACCTCCAGAATCTAAACAGGTCATCAGTATGGGCGAATGACTATTCCCTTTCAGTTTAATCAAAATTGTTCAAGCTGTTTGTGAGATATATCATAGTAGCGCTGGCTAAATTACGGTCACTGTCGATCTATGTATACGACAGTACGGCAGCAGCAAGCAATAGATATTCTGTCCGGCGGCATGCGGCCCGTGCCGTGTCGGCTAAAAGCTCACGAAACGAGCATCGTCATCAACATCACGCATGCTCTGCGCTATAGCAAGGTGCCCGTCGGCGTGATTGG